>Ga0102953_1000720_pt1 | contig 21997 bp, 20 predicted proteins | sample SalPon2A_C_D2_MG_FD_78509 | JGI IMG/M metagenome (GOLD analysis project Ga0102953, IMG submission 78509) | Soil microbial communities from South San Francisco under conditions of wetland restoration - Salt Pond MetaG R2A_C_D2_MG | ecosystem: Environmental > Terrestrial > Soil > Wetlands | place... | reverse complement strand
TCGAGAATGCCGGGGTTCGGTTCCACGGCCATGACACGTTCCTCGCGAAGCGAGCCGTTTGCGGGAGTGGTCGTCGGGTCGATCCTCCCGCACTCATGGGCTGTGCCCCACCGTGTCGGATTGACCAACATGAGATTTCTGGAATGGTAGTCGCGGTGCACATAGACGCGCGGTTGTGCCAGGTTGTTGTCGAGGATGCGCAAAAACGTTTTTTCCAGTGCATCCTGCTGCTTGTCGTTGAGTGTGGCGCCAAGATGTCGGGCTACGTACCACTCGGGGAACAGATCCAGTTCGCGTCGCAACAATGCTTCATCGTAGGGTGGCAGTTCGTTTTCACGGCTGGCCAGCTGGATTCGCAGCAGTGCATCGGTGGCGGCGCCGTACAGGTCGCGGGCATTGTCGGCGTTCAGAGCCTGCAGGTAGGTGGTGTTGCCCAGGTCCGACAATAGCAGGAAGCCCTGCTCGAGGTCTTGTGCATACACGTGCGGCACGTGGGTGCCGGCATCTTCGAACAATTTGCCGATGTGCAGGAATGGCCTGCAGTCTTCGTGCTGAGGCGGCGCATCCATGACCACCCGGGTTTCGCCCGTCGGGAAAGTGGCACGAAAATAACGGCGGAAACTTGCATCGGCTGAAGCCGGTGCAAGTTCAAAAGTCTGGCCGGGGAACTGGTTCTGAAGCCATTCGGTAAGTTGTCGTAGGCGCTGCATGAGGTTTCCGGGCGGTTTTAAGCTAGAATGGGCGGAATTTTACATCTTAAAAAAATTACTCGCTGTACCATGCGTTTTCGCCTTAATCCTGTCGCGTTTTCCGTGCTCTGCGCATTTGCGCCGTCCGTCTATGGTGCGAATGAGCCGCTGTTCCTCAAGCTCGACCACACCTTTAATGTGATGCCGCAAGCGCAGGATGCTACGCCGGCATTCATCAATGCACGCCATATCGAGGGCAAGAAGGACGACCAGATCGAGGCAACGGGCAACGCGGAGCTGCGCAAACAGGGGCAGACGATATTTGCCGACCGGCTGTTGTACAAGCAGAAGACGCGGGAAGTGATTGCAGATGGCTCGGTGCGTGTGGAACAGGGCGGCGATGTGATGATCGGGCCGCACCTCAAGTTGAACCTGGACACCAATATCGGCGATATGGAGCAGCCCCGGTTCGTCATCGGCTCAAACAATGCGCGCGGGAGTGCAGATTCGCTGCACATAGCGAGCAAAGAGCAATACACCCTGCATCATGTCAGTTACACGACCTGTCCGGCAGGCGACGACGACTGGTTCCTGAAAATGTCGAAACTGGATATCGACCGCAGTACGCACCTTGGCGAAGCGCGCAATGCCTATGTCGAGTTCAAGGGTCTGCCCATCCTGTATACGCCATGGATGGACTTCGCGCTGAACGACAATCGCAAGACCGGTTTCCTGAGCCCGGTGTTCGGCAGCACCACCAAAGGCGGCAGCGAGGTGATGCTGCCGTTCTACTGGAACATTGCGCCCAACTACGATGCAACCATTGCACCACGCGTGATGACCAAGCGCGGCTTGCTGCTTAACAACGAATTCCGCTATCTGCAGCCGACGTATGCAGGCGAAATGCACGTGGACGTATTGCCTGGTGACCGCCTGGCCAAACGGACGCGTTCGCATCTGGTGCTCAAGCATGCACAGAATCTGGGCCATGGGTTCAACACTTCGGTGGATGTCAATCGCGTCTCGGATAATGCCTATTTTCGCGATTTGTCCACAAATGTGACGGGCACTTCGCAGATCAACCTGCTGCGCGAGGGCATACTGAGTTATGGCGGCGGATGGTGGAATACGGCCGTACGTGTTCAGAGTTACCAGACCTTGCAGGACCCGGTCGCACCGGTGGCGGTTCCCTATCGCCGCATGCCGCAAATTACGCTGGGCGCACAAAAGTCTGCGGCCGGTGCCTCGCTTGTCTTTGCCGGTGAGTATGTAGATTTTACCCATCCCACCTCGGTCAATGGTCGGCGTCTGGTTCTGTACCCTGCCGCAAGTTATGCGCTGCTGTCCGATCCGGCTTATTACCTGACGCCGAAAATCGGGCTGCATCATACCGAGTATCATTTGGGCGTGCACAACACGGCCAAATTGCCGGCGACGGCATCGCGCACGCTGCCGATTTTCAGCCTGGATAGTGGTATGACGCTGGAGCGCGACTGGAGCTTTATGGGGGAAAATTTCGTGCAGACACTGGAGCCGCGTGTCTATTACGTCTATATCCCGTATCAGGACCAGAGCAAGCTGCCTAACTTCGATTCGGCACAGGCGATTTTCAATTTTTCCCAGATTTTTACCGAAAACCGGTTTTACGGCAGCGACCGGATAGGGGATGCTAACCAGGTGACGGTGGGGCTGACCTCGCGCTTCCTGGATCCGACCAGCGGCGTTGAGCGTCTGCGCCTGCAACTGGGCCAGCGTTTCAGCCTGACCACACCGCGGGTAAACCTGGTCGCGCCCACGGTGACGACCAATCGTTCGGATATCCTGTTGTCGGCCACGGGCCGGCTGACAAAGTCGCTGTCGTTGAACAGCCTGTTCCAGTACAACCCTACGCTATCGCGCAGCGAAATGTTCAATGCAGCCATGCGCTATCGGCCTGAAACCGGCAAGGTGCTTAATCTGGGTTACCGCTTTACCCGGAACAGCGTGCGACAAATCGATTTGTCGGAACAGTGGCCGTTACATGGCCGCTGGCATTCGGTTGCGCGCTGGAATTATTCGCTACAGGAAAAGCGCTTACTGGAGGGCTTGCTTGGGCTTGAGTATAATCAAAGATGCTGGACCATCCGGCTGGTGGCACAGCGATTTACTACCGCGACATACCAGGCTTCGACAGGCATCTTTGTGCAACTCGAACTGAACGATCTGATCCGGGTGGGCTCGGATCCGCTGGACGCATTGCGTCAGAGCATACCGGGGTATACCGCATTGAGCCAGAATACCGCCAATAACGAGGTGCAGGGCTTGCGCTAATGCTGGCCACATGCCTAGAAATTGAGAGACAACATGCTGCGTAACAGAATAATTTATGCTTTTTTATTGTGGTTTGCCTGGATAGCTAACGCCCAAGCCGTTAATCCGCAGAAACAGGTGGCGCCCGTCGACCATATTGTTGCCGTGGTCAACGATGACGTGATTACGAGCCATGAGCTGAACGAGCACATGGGTGTGGTGGAGAAGCAGTTACAGCGCCAGGGAACGCAGTTGCCTCCCCGCAAGGTGCTGCAAAAGCAACTGCTCGAGCGCATGATCATGGATATGCTCGAAGCGCAGTATGCCAAGGAGACCGGCGTGCGCGTGGATGATGCGCAAATAGACAAGACGCTGCAGCGCATTGCCCAGCAGAACCATTTTCCGACGGTCGACGCATTCAGGGCAAAACTCGAAGCACAGGGGGTGGACTTCAAGAAATTTCGCGGGGAAATTCGCGGCGAAATCATTTCCACGCGGCTACGCGAGCGCGAGGTCGATACCAAGATCATGATCACCGACAGCGAGATCAACAATTATCTGGCTACCGAAGCCAAGATGGGCAATAACGAGGATTACCACCTGGCGCACATTTTTATTGTGGTGCCCGAACAAGCCAGCGCCGACAAGATCAGGGCCAGCGAACAGCGAGCACAGGAAGCGCTCAACCAGTTGCGTGCCGGTGCCAGTTTTGCGCAGGTAGCGGCCGGCTTTTCCGACGCCAAGGACGCGTTGCGCGGCGGCGATCTGGGCTGGCATCCCGCCGATCAACTCCAGCCTGCGTTCCGGCAGGTATTGCAGAAAATGCAGCTTGGGGATGTTTCGCCAATACTGCGCAGCCCGAATGGTTTCCACATCATCAAGATGGTTGACAGTCGCCATCGCGACAAGCCGATGTTGATCACCCAGACCCATGTGCGCCACATCCTGATCAAGACCAGCGACCAGGTATCGGACAGCGAAGCCAGAAAGCGCATACTGGATATCAAGCGGCGCATTGAGGCCGGTGCCAGTTTTGCCGAGCAGGCCAGGCATTATTCCCAGGATGGCAGCGCTGCCCAGGGCGGCGACCTGGGCTGGATCTCGCCGGGCGAAACGGTAGGCGAATTCGAAAAAGCGATGAATGTGCTGCAACCGGGCGAAATGAGCGGTCCGGTACAGACCGGTTTCGGCTGGCATTTGATCCAGGTACTGGGGCGGCGTACCGCCGACGTCAGCGATGAGCAAAAGCGCCAACAGGCGCGACTGGCCATCCATGCCTTCAAGTCTGACGAGGCTTGGCAGGACTGGTTGCGCCAGCTGCGTGATCGCGCTTATGTCGAATACCGCCTCGACGACCAGAACGACAATTGATGGGCTGATGACACAATCCCCTCCGGTGCTGGCGGTAACCTCCGGCGAACCAGCCGGCATCGGCCCTGACCTGTGCCTGCAGCTGGCGCAACATAGGCAGGAACAGGCACTGGTGGTGCTGGCGGACAAGGTTTTGCTGCAGCAGCGCGCTGCGCAACTCGGCCTGACGGTGAGGCTGGTCGACTACCGGGGCGGGCCAGTCCAGCCGTTGCTTTCCGGTCAGTTGTACGTCCTGCATCAACCCCTGGCGCGACCTGTTCAGGTTGGTCGACTCAATCCCGCTAACAGCCGCTATGTGCTCGACCTGCTCGTTCGCGCCGCACAAGGTTGCCAGTCCGGCGAATTTGCCGGCATGGTGACGGCGCCGGTGCACAAGGGCGTAATCAACGACGCCGGTATTCCGTTTACCGGTCACACCGAATTTCTGGCCGAGCAAACCGGCACGGCACATGTAGTCATGATGCTGATTGGCGGCGGCATGCGTGTCGCGCTGGCGACTACCCATCTGGCTTTGCGGGATGTGCCGGCAGCGATTCATACGGAGTTACTGGAAAGTGTGTTGCGTATTATTCAACGTGATCTGATACACCGTTTCGACATTGACCGGCCGCGCATCCTGGTGGCGGGACTGAATCCGCATGCCGGCGAAGGCGGTCACCTGGGGCGCGAGGAAATCGAAATCATGATTCCGGTGCTGGACAAGTTGCGTGCCGAAGGCTTCGATGTCAGCGCACCGTTGCCCGCAGACACCCTGTTCACGCCAAAGCAACTTGCGCAATGTGATTGCGTGCTGGCGATGTATCATGACCAGGGCTTGCCGGTGCTCAAGCATGCCTGCTTTGGCCAGGGCGTGAACGTGACGCTGGGCCTGCCCATTATTCGCACTTCGGTCGATCACGGCACGGCGCTTGAGCTGGCGGGAACCGGCCGGGCAGATGTTGGCAGCTTGCTGGAGGCGATATGCATGGCGACGAACATGGTGCGGTGCGAGCGCCGGCATGATGCATAAAGCCAGAAAAAGGTTTGGCCAGAATTTCCTTATCGATGAACAGATTATCGCCGACATCGTCCGCGCCATCCGTCCCGAGCGCTCCGACAACATGGTGGAAATCGGTCCCGGCCTGGGAGCGCTGACCCGTCCCCTGCTCCAGCATCTGGAGCATCTGCATGTGGTGGAAATCGACCGCGATATCATCGCGCGGCTGAAAAGCGATTATCCGCAGGACAAGCTGATCGTTCACGAAGGCGATGCGCTGAAATTTGACCTCGCGCAATTGCCGAAGCCGCTGCGCATTGTGGGCAACCTGCCCTACAACATTTCTTCGCCGCTGCTGTTTCATTTCGCGGATTATGCCGATCGTATTGTCGACATGCATTTCATGTTGCAGGACGAGGTGGTCGAGCGCATGGTGGCTGTGCCTTCCACGCCGCAGTACGGCCGGCTGTCAGTGATGCTGCAATACCGGTTCTACATGGAAAAACTACTCGACGTGCCGCCACAGTCATTCCGTCCGGCACCCAAGGTGAACTCTGCCATCGTGCGCATGATCCCGCAGCAGGCTCGGGTGCTGGCACACGATGAGGAGTTGTTTGCCGAAGTTGTTGCCGCCGCATTCGGCCAGCGCCGCAAAACCTTGCGCAACACACTCAAAAGTTATTTGTCCGAAGCCGATCTTGCGCAATTGGACATCGACGCGCAATTGCGCGCGGAGAACCTCGGGGTGGAAGAGTTCGCGCGTATTGCCAACCGGCTGTCCGGTGGCAGGCCGGATTAAGCTATTTTGCGCTGGATGAATTCTATCTTGTAACCGTCCGGGTCCTCGACAAACGCGATCACGGTGGTGCCGTGTTTCATCGGTCCCGCTTCGCGCGTCACCTTGCCGCCGCGCTGCTTTACCAATTCACAGGTGCGGTAGGCGTCGTCGACCTCGATGGCAACGTGGCCAAAGCCCGAGCCCGGATCGTATTGATCGGTGTCCCAGTTGTGGGTGAGTTCCAGCACGGCGCCATCGGCCTCAGCCTGGTAGCCGACGAAGGCGAGCGTGAATTTGCCTTCCGGATAATCCTGGCGGCGCAGCAGCCTCATGCCGAGGATGTCGGTGTAAAAGGCAAGGGAGCGCTCCAGATTCCCCACGCGCAACATGGTATGCAGAATTCGCATCGATAATTTCCCGGTTCAGTTGTTGCCGAGCTTGTCGGCAAGATTTCAGTTAGAATCCAAATTCACACTATTGCAAGCGCAGCCATGTCAGATATACCGCCCATTGTGCTTACTTTTGCCGCCACCGACCCGAGCGGTGGTGCCGGCATGCAAGCTGATATCCTGACCATCGCCAGCATGGGTTGTCACCCATTGTCGGTGGTGTCGGCAGTCACCATTCAGGATACCACCGGCGTGGACGATTTGCTGCCGATCGATGCAGAGTGGGTAGTCGATCAGGCGCGTGCGGTGCTGGAAGACATGCCGGTGAATGCCTTCAAGATCGGTCTGCTGGGCAGCGTGGAAAACATTGCTGCGGTTGCCGAGGTGATCGCGGATTACCCGAACATTCCGCTGGTGCTCGATCCGGTATTGGCGTCCGGCCGCGGTGACGAACTGACCAACGAGGACATGGTAAGCGCCCTGCGTGAATTGCTATTGCCGCAGACCACCATTCTGACGCCGAACAGCGTCGAGGCGCGCCGTCTGGTGCACGACGAGGACAGTGAAGAAGATAACCCGGACCTGACGGAGTGCGCCAACCGCCTTTTGCATATGGGTTGCGAATACGTGCTGGTTACCGGGGCCCATGAACATACGCCCAAGGTGGTGAATACGCTGTACGGCGACCGTGGGCTGGTGCGCAGCGACGAATGGCCGCGCCTGTCGGGTATATATCACGGCTCGGGCTGTACATTAGCGTCGGCGATTGCGGCATTGCTGGCAAACGGCCTGCCAATGGCCGAGGCAGTGAAGGAGGCACAGGAATTTACCTGGCAGGCATTGCAATACGGTTTCCGTCCCGGCATGGGACAGCATATCCCCGACCGCCTGTTCTGGGCGCGGGATGACGAGGATGTCCCGGATACCCGTCATTAAAGGGCTATACGCGATCACACCGGCTTGCAACAACACACAGGAGTTGTTGGGCAAAACGCGACTCGCTCTGGAGGGCGGAGCCAGTGTGCTGCAGTACCGCAACAAAACGGCTTCCCAAGCGCTACGCCTGGAACAGGCACAGGCACTGCGCGAGCTGACCCGCGAATTCGGGGTACCGCTGATAATCAATGATGATGTGCTGCTGACGGAACAGGTGGCTGCCGACGGCGTGCATCTGGGAGCGGCGGATGAATCGCTGGCGAGTGCGAGTGCGGCGTTGGGCGGGGACAAAATCATCGGCGTCTCTTGCTATAATCGCCTGTCGCTGGCGTACGAAGCAGCCAACGCCGGTGCCGATTACGTGGCATTCGGGGCATTTTTCCAATCTGCGGTCAAACCCGGGGCGGTGACGGCAGACATCGAGTTGCTGCGCCAGGCGCGTGAATTGAACCTGCCGCTGGTGGCTATCGGCGGCATCACCGTTGCTAACGGCGCGACGCTGGTGCAGGCCGGCGCCAGCACGCTCGCGGTGATCACGGCGCTGTTCGACGCGGCAGACATACGGGCGGCCGCGCGGGATTTTTCAAAACTTTTCAGCCAGGATTTTGCATCATGACTTCACACAATCAGGAACTGTTCGACCAGTCGCAACACATCATTCCGGGCGGGGTAAATTCGCCGGTACGCGCATTCAAGTCGGTGGGCGGTACGCCGAGGTTCTTCAAGCGCGGACAGGGTGCCTACGTCTGGGATGCGGACGACAAGCGTTATATCGATTACGTGAATTCCTGGGGGCCGATGATTGTCGGCCATTGCCATCCCGAGGTGGTCAAGGCGGTACAGGACGCTGCGGCCGAAGGGCTGGGTTTCGGGGCGCCGACCGCAGCCGAGCTTGAGATCGCCGAATTGCTGTGCGAGATACTGCCCAGCCTGGAAATGGTTCGCTTGGTCAGCTCTGGCACCGAGGCGACGATGACCGCGATTCGCTTGGCACGCGGTTTTACCGGCCGTAGCCGCATCATCAAGTTCGAGGGTTGCTACCACGGTCATTCCGACGGCTTGCTGGTCAAGGCCGGTTCCGGCGCGCTGACCTTTGGCCAGCCAAGTTCTTCCGGCGTGCCAGCCGAGATCGCCTCGCTGACTACCGTACTGGATTACAACGATGCGGCTGGTCTCGAGAAAACCTTTGCCGAAATCGGCGACGAAATCGCCGCGGTGATCGTCGAGCCGGTGGCCGGCAACATGAACCTGATTTTGCCCAAGCCCGAGTTTCTCGAAGCAATGCGCAGCTTGTGCACAAAACACGGTGCGGTGCTGATCCTGGACGAAGTGATGTCAGGCTTTCGCGTCGGGCTGCAGGGCGCGCATGGTTACTACGGCATCAAACCGGACCTGATCACTCTGGGCAAGGTGATGGGCGGCGGCCTGCCGGTGGCAGCGTTCGGTGGACGGCGCGACATCATGCAATGTCTGGCCCCGCTCGGGCCGGTGTACCAGGCCGGCACTTTGTCCGGCAACCCGGTAGCGGTGGCGGCAGGTCTGACTACCCTGAAACTGGTGCAGGCACCGGGCTTCTACGAGGGCCTGACGCAGGCCGCCAAACGGATGACCGACGGTATTGCTGCTGCCGCTGCCAAGCATGGTATTCCGTTCAGTGCGCAATCGATCGGCAGCATGTTCGGCCTGCATTTCAGCAGCACCGTACCGACCAGCTATGCGGAAGTCATGGCCTGCGACAAGGAAGCGTTCAACCGCTTCTTCCATGCCATGCTTGATGAAGGCGTATACCTCGCGCCGTCGGCATTCGAAGCCGGCTTCGTCTCCGCAGCACACAGCGACGATGACATCGCGGCGACGATTGCTGCCGCCGACAAGGTTTTTGCTGCCTGGTAATGGGACTGTTCTCCAAGGCCGAGTTTTATACCACGGTCAACCATTTGCGTGACCTGCCGCTGCATGGCGGGCGGGAGGTCGCTTTTGCCGGGCGTTCCAATGCCGGCAAGTCGAGCGCGATCAATACGCTGGCCAACCAGACCAGACTTGCCTTTACCAGCAAGACGCCGGGACGTACCCAACACATCAACTTTTTTTCGCTGGGTGAAAACCGCTTTCTGGTCGATTTGCCGGGCTATGGTTATGCCAAGGTGCCGCCCGACGTAAGGGCGCATTGGGAGGGGCTGCTCAGTCAGTACCTGCAAACCCGGGAGGCATTGTGCGGGCTGGTGGTGATCATGGATGCACGCCATCCGTTGAAAGAGCTGGATGAGCGAATGCTGGAATGGTTTGCGTCCACCGGCAAGCCGGTGCATATCTTGCTGACCAAGGCGGACAAACTGTCCCGCCAGCAGGCCACGCAGACTTTGAATCGTGTTAGATTACACTTGACCCAACATTACCCGCATTGCTCGGTACAATTATTCTCCAGCCTGAAAAAAATCGGTTTGGAAGAGGCGGAGGCCACCATAGAGGGGTGGTTTACGATAAAAAATGCCCCTAGCTAAAGGGGAAAGCTAGGGGCAAAGGTGCCTTAACGCAGGGTTAAGACAGCCCGCTCAGGGAGGAGAAACGGGAGATGACTCAGCATCATCTGCTGTGTCAGATGGGCCATCGCTCGAATAGTTCCAAAAACCCCAAATTTTTTCAGAGGGAATCATGCAAACACTCGGACAATATCCCAACAAGCGCATGCGCCGTATGCGTCGGGATGCCTTTTCCCGCGACTTGATGCGCGAGAACATCCTGACCCCGGCGGACTTCATCTACCCGGTCTTTGTGCTCGACGGAAATAACCATGAAGAAGACGTGGCTTCGATGCCCGGGGTAAAGCGGTTGACACTGGATAAATTGCTGGTACAGGCAGAAGAATGCGTAAAACTGGGGGTTCCGGTGATGGCGTTGTTCCCGGTGATCGAGGCCGGATTGAAGACCGAGGATGCGTGCGAAGCCTACAATCCGGATGGTCTGGTGCCGCGGGTGGTTGCCGCCCTGAAGCAGGCATTTCCGCAACTCGGAATCATGACGGACATTGCGCTCGACCCGTATACCAGCCATGGCCAGGATGGTTTGCTGGACGCCGGTGGCTATGTCATGAACGACGAGACCATTGCGGTGCTGGTGCAACAGGCACAGGCGCATGCTGCGGCCGGAGCCGACATCGTGGCTCCTTCCGACATGATGGATGGCCGTATTGGTGCGGTGCGCGCCGTACTCGATGCGGCGGGCCACATTCATACACGCATCATGGCCTATTCGGCCAAATATGCATCCAGTTTCTATGGGCCGTTTCGAGATGCTGTGGGCTCCAGCGCCAATCTGGGCGCGGGCAACAAGTACACCTACCAGATGGATCCGGGCAATTCCGATGAGGCGTCGTGGGAAGTCGGCCTCGATTTGCAGGAAGGTGCGGACATGGTGATGGTCAAGCCGGGCCTGCCTTATCTCGATATCGTGCGCCGGGTGAAGGACGAATTCCGGGCGCCTACATTTGCCTACCAGGTCAGCGGTGAATACGCCATGTTAAAGGCAGCCGCGCAAAACGGCTGGCTGGACGAAAGGGCGTGCGTGCTGGAGGCATTATTGTCGTTCAAGCGTGCTGGCGCGGACGGGATTCTTACCTATTTTGCGCTGGATGCGGCACGCTGGTTGCAGCAGAAGTAATGACGGCCTAGTCGGCAGTATCTTCCGCCAAGCGGGTTGGTGCAACAGGAGCAGCCTCCCGTAGCATGGCTTCTACTGCAACCAGATCTGCGAGGGTGTCAGCCCTGCGACTGCTGTAGCGGGCATTTTCGGGCAATATCGTCAACTGAACCGGGATGTCGGACTCGGTCTGCAAGGTAAAACCGGGAACAACTTGTGGCCTGCCTGCCAAGTTGATCCGGCATTCCCCACTTTCAAAAGGTTGGTTGCGGCCGAGCAAATACATCATGACGGCCTTGGCGTCATCAGAATAGATGATGAGGTTGATGTCAGACTGTGTACCTGCGGTGCCGCTTAATACCGAGCCGGTAAGGTAAGGACGGAACGGTTTCAACATGTCCATTGCGTCACGCGCCTCCTTGCGCAACTGGTGCAGGATGCCGGGGTGGCTGTCGTGCTGGTAGAGCGTGCGGTAACTCTGCAGCGCGGCATCTATTTCATCGTTGCTGGGCATGTGTTTGGTATCCACTGCCCCCATTTGTCGGGCGGCCTTGCGTTTGGCAAATGCATAGTCGGTAATGCCGTCCTCAGCCATCAGCCGGGCGGCATGATGGGCAAGCTGTTCGCGCATCCGGTGCGAGCGATTGTTGGCCATGGTTGTCCCTAGAACAACTGGTCCTTTACTGCATCATTGGGTCTGGTTTCCGTTTCTGCCGGCAACGAGCTTTGCAGTGGCGGCACGTTTTCCTGGTAAAAGTATTCCATACGGTCACCATCGGGATCGCGATAGCCCTGGGCATTGATGCGCGCGGCCACCATGTTGTCGGGCATGGTGTAGGTGGCTTCCGGAACGTCCTTCAGGACGGCTCTCATGTATGACATCCATATCGGTAGTGCGGCACCGCCGCCGGTTTCGCGTTCACCCAGGCTGTGCGGGGTATCAAAGCCCAGCCAGGCAATGCCGACGACGGTGGGCTGGAAACCGCAGAACCAGGCATCCATGGAGTCGCTGGTAGTCCCGGTCTTGCCGGCCAGATCCTGGCGACCAAGCTGCAGAGCGCGCCTGCCGGTACCGTGACGCACCACATCCTGCATCATGCTGACCATGGTGTAGGCATTGCGCACGTCGATCACGCGTTCGGCATTCTCGCCGGCGACCACCGGTTCGGCCTGGCTCACTACATGGTCGTTCGCGCCTTCGATGCGCTGGATGAAATAAGGCGTCACGCGAAAGCCGCCGTTGGCGAAAACGGAATAGCCGGCCAGCAACTGCAGGGGCGTGACCGAACCGGCGCCGAGCGCCATGGTGAGATAAGGGGGATTCTTGGCCGCATCAAACCCGAATTTGGTGATGTAGTCCTGGGCATATCGCGGAGTAATGGCCTGCAGAATGCGAATGGAAACCAGGTTCTTGGATTTGGCCAGGGCATCTCGCATGCGCATTGGGCCATCGAATCCGCCCTCGTAATTTTTAGGTGTCCAGGACTCGCCGCCGGTCTCGGAAGGATCGATTACCAGAGGCGCATCGTTGATGACGGATGCCGGAGTAAAGCCTTTTTCGAGGGCGGCAGAATAGATGAACGGTTTAAAGCTGGAGCCTGGTTGGCGCCATGCCTGGGTAACGTGATTGAACTGGCTGTGATTGAAATCGAACCCGCCAACCAAAGCATAGATGGCGCCATTGTGCGGACTCGCCGAAACAAATGCAGCCTCTGCCTGGGGTAATTGTGTGATCTCCCATACGCCTTTCGCATTTTGCCGGACGCGAATGATTGAGCCGGTGCGGATGCGCTGCTTGAGGGGTACTCGGCGTGTCAGTGCCTGCTGGACAAAGCGCAGGCCGGCTCTGTCGATTTCGACAGTCTGCCCTCCTTTGCAATAGACGCGCACTCCCTTGCGCCCGATATGCAGCACCACAGCCGGAATCAGGCTACCATTGACATTGACATTGTGCAGCGCATCTTCCAGGACAGCTTCGTCATGGCCGTTTTTGCGCAGACTGAAATAACCTTCCGGTCCGCGGTAGCCATGGCGGTGATCGTAATCTTCTACACCCTTGCGCAGGGCCTCGTAGGCAACATTCTGGTCAAATGCACGAATTGTGGTATACACCTTGAAGCCTTGATTGTAGGCGTCATCATGATAACGGTCATACATGGTCTGGCGCACCATTTCTGCCACGTAGTCCGCTTTCACCGCAAATTCATGACCGCCGTGCTTGGCAATAATCAGGGGTTGCGCACGGGCCTCTGCATATTGCTGGTCACTGATGTCGTCCAGTTCGTGCATACGCCTGAGCACATATAGCTGGCGCAGCTTGGCGCGCTTGGGATTGACGACAGGGTTATATGCGGAAGGTGCCTTGGGCAATCCTGCCAGCACCGCCATTTCTGCGAGGCTCAGCTTGTCGAGCGGTTTGCCGAAATAAACCTGGGCGGCAGCGGCGAAACCGTAGGCGCGCTGGCCCAGATAAATCTGGTTGATGTAGAGTTGAAGAATTTCATCCTTGCTTAAATTATGTTCGATCTTGAAGGATAGCAATGCTTCGTTGAATTTCCGCGAAAAAGTCCTTTCCTTGGTCAGGAAAAAATTGCGGGCGACCTGCATGGTAATGGTACTGGCGCCTTGCCTGACTGAGCCGGAAACAAAATTGGAATAGGCGGCGCGCAGGACACCCATATAATCTATGCCGCCATGCTGATAAAAACGATCGTCCTCCGCTGCCAGGATTGCCTTCTTCATGAGATCCGGCACATTTTCGATTTTAACAAGGGCACGTCGTTCTTCGCCAAACTCGCCGATCAGAATGCCTTCCGAGGTATAGATGCGCAGCGGAATTTTCGGCCGGTAGTCGGTCAGTGCATCAAGCGAAGGCAGTGTGGGATAGGTAAGCATTGCCGCAAACAGGAAGAGCAGCAATGGCAGCAGGATAAGTGCGAGTGCAGTAATGGCCGGGTAAAACCGCCAGCGAGAATTCATGGTGCGGGATTGACGAGATGTATAATTTTATAAGTCGCAAATTATATCGATTCTGGACAAGAAAAATAACCCCAAACAAAAACTTTACACAAGCTATAGTTATTGCTAGGATTTAAACCACTTTAATACGGAAAGGCGCTAACCAGCCAATGATTAAAGGAAATTTCGATATTCCATTGGATTTTCTGCAGACTTCAACACCGCCCCTGATCGGGGTGGATATCAGCGCGTCTTCCGTCAAAATGGTCGAGCTGAGCAAGGTGGCGAAAGGCGATGGTTACGTTGTGGAGCGCTATACCATCGAGTTGCTGCCGAAGGATGCAGTAAGCGACGGCAACATCAATAACCTGGATGCTGTTTCGGATTGCTTGCGGCATGCCTGGAAGCGGATGGGCACGCGCATCAAAAACGTCAGCATGGCGCTACCCGCGGCAGGCGTAATTACCAAGAAAATTCTGTTGCCCGGCGGATTGCGTGAAGAAGATCTGGAATATCAGGTGGAGACCGAGGCGAATCAGTACATCCCGTTTGCCATGGACGAGGTCAATCTCGACTTTGCCGTTCTCGGCCCGGCGCCGGGCAGTGAAGAAGAAATCGAGGTGCTGCTTGCGGCCTCGCGTAAGGCCAATGTGGAAGACCGGGTTGCGGCGGCACAATCGGCCGGCTTGAAGGCGATAGTGGTCGATGTTGAGCCTTATGCTGCGGAAGCCGCATTCGAACAGGTCAAGCAGCAGTTGCCGGACGGCGCGGAAGACCAGTGCGTTGCGCTGGTGGACATTGGCTTAAACGTGATGAACGTTAACGTGCTGCGCAATGGACAGTCGGTCTATATGCGCGACCAGCAAGTGGGCGGCGAGCAGTTGACGCAGCAAATTCAGGCGGTGTTTGGCTTGTCGGCGGAAGAAGCCGAAGCAGGCAAGCGCAACGGCGGGCTACCGGACAATTATGAAAGCGATGTGTTGTTGCCTTTCCGTGAGAATGTGGCGGCGGAAATCGCGCGCGCACTGCAGTTCTTTTTTACCTCCACACAGTATAACGAGGTGAATTACATCGTACTGTCCGGGGGTTGTGCGGCGCTGGTTGGTCTGGATGATGCCGTTGCCACGCGCACCCAAGTCAATACGCTGGTGGCGAATCCCTTTGCGCAAATGTCGCTATCCAGCCGCATCAAGACGCGCCAGTTGCAAACCGATGCGCCGGCGTTGATGATCGCATGCGGCCTGGCAATGCGGAGGTTTGATCCATCATGATACGCATCAATTTATTGCCGCATCGCGCCGAAAAGCGGCGTGCACGCCAGATACAGTTCATATCGCTGTGCGTGGTATCGATGATATTGGCGGGTTTGGTGGTTGGCTTCGTACACGTGGTTATCAGTGCGAGGATCGATTACCAGAACAGCCGTAACTTATATCTGGAAGCCGAAACGGCCAAACTGGATAAGCAGATCGCGCAAATCAGGAAGTTGCGTCAGCAAACCAGGGCGTTACTTGCACGCAAGGAAGTGGTGGAAAACTTGCAGAGCACGCGATCGGACGTGGTGCACTTGCTGGACCAGATGTTACGTATTCTGCCGGATGGTGTGTACCTGGGTTCGTTAAAACAGCAAGGCAACAAGATTCACCTGATGGGGTATGCTCAGTCCAATGCGCGCATTTCCACATTGATGCGTTCGATTGAGGATTCGCCTTGGCTGGATTCGCCCAAGCTGGTTGAAATTCATGCAGCGAACGTAAAGGGTGCTCGAGTCAACCAATTCACCATGAATTTCAACTTGACCAAAAAACCGGCTGCTGCACCAGCCGGCAAGAAGGGTTAGGTGCGCTATGAAACTGGTAGAAGAACTAAAACACATCAATCCGCAGAATCCGGGCAGTTGGCCATGGTTGGTGAAAATCAGTGCTTTTGTGGTGATATTTGTGGCAGTGGTGGTCGCTGGGGCGGTGTTCGACTGGCAGGGACAGTGGGAAGACTATAGCAAGGCCAAGGCGAAAGAAGGCAAGCTGAAAGAGACATTTCTGATCAAAAAGAGGCAGGCCATCAATCTGGACCTGATCAAAAAGCAATTGCTTGAAACGCAGCAATCCTTTGGTGCCCTGCTCAAGCAATTGCCGAACAAATCTGAAATGGACGCTTTGCTGACGGATATCAACCAGGCGGGACTGGGACGCGGCCTGCAATTTGATTTATTCAAGCCGGGGCCGGAGGCAGTCACCGGCGTATTGACGGTGCAGCCCATCAGTCTCAAGGTGGAGGGCGATTATGATGACATTGGCAAGTTTGCCAGTGACATTTCCCAGTTGCCGCGTATTGTTACATTGAACAATATCAGCATTACCCCGAGCGCCAAGCATCTGTCGATGTCCGCTACGGCCAAGACCTATCGTTATCTGGATGAGGCGGAATTGGCAGCACAGCGTAACAAAGCGCGGCCAAGAAGGAGAAGAAGATGAAGCCAGCTTCCCTGATGATCATGCTGGTGGCCTTGTCTTTGGCGGGTTGCGGCGGTGAGCAGTTCCAGGATTTGCAGGATTTCGTCAAGAATTCAGGGGCCGGCATGCGCGGTAAAATCGAGCCGCCACCGGAAGTTAAGCCTTACGATCCATTTACTTACGACAATTTGACGGGGTTGCCCAATCCTTTCGAGCCGCGCAAATCCAAGATACAGCGGGGTGGTCGTCCCGGATTGAACCAGCCGGATTTTGCGAGGCACAAGGAGGAGCTGGAGGAATTTCCGCTCGAGAGCCTGAAAATGGTCGGCTATTTGTTTCGGGATAAGGTGGGTTATGCAATTATTCGCTCGCCCGACAGCAGGTTGCATCGCGTCAAGGCAGGAAATTACATGGGACAGAATTTCGGGAAAATTACTGAAATAACCGACGGCGAAGTGAATCTCAGGGAAATGGTGCAGGATAGTGCCGGAGACTGGTCGGAACGCACCAGCAGCCTGCAGATGGCTCAGTAATCAGGAGTAAGACAATGAATCAACTTAATAAAACAGTTGGCCGTATCGTTCAGTTTGTTGCGGCAATTTGTGCAGCAGGCTTGCTGATGTCCAATGCTGCGCAAGGCGCAGACATGCAGAACAGCATACAGGCATTAGGCGTCAGCAACGGTCCGAACGGGCAGTTGATCATCAAGGTAAGCCTGAAAGAAGCACCTGCCGCGTTGCCCCATGATTTCACCGTCAATGCGCCTCCGCGTATTGCCTTCGATTTCTCCAATACGGCAAATGGGCTCGGCAGATCGGTGCAGCAATTCAATCAGGGGGATTTGCGTAGCGCCAACATCGTCCAGGCCGGTAGTCGTACGCGTCTTGTGGTCAACCTGAATCAGATGATGGCCTATACAACGAAAATCAGCGGCAAGGATCTTTTGATTTCCCTGCAGGCTGCATCCGGCGCGGGCGCCGTGATCGGTTCGCGTTTTTCCGAGGCCAAAGCCGGCGAACAAAGCCACAGTTTGCGCGATGTCGATTTTCATCGCGGCAAGAATGGCGAAGGACGAATCCAGGTTGATCTTTCCGATCCCAATGTCGGGATAGATATCAAGCAGCAGGGCACGAATCTGATAGTCGATTTTGCAAATACCACGCTACCGCGCAATTTGCAGCACAAGCTGGACGTGGTGGACTTTGGCACACCGGTGAATTTTATCGATACCTTTGCCCAGGGCAACAATGTGCGCATGGTCATCGAGCCCAAAGGAAACTGGGAACATGCGGCCTATCAGACGGACAACAAATTCGTTGTCGAGGTCAAACCGGTATCGGAAAACCAGAAAGCGGAAACAGACGGAAAGAACGGCTATACCGGCGACAAACTGACTCTGAATTTCCAGAACATTTCGGTGCGTGAAGCGCTGAACGTCATCGCCGACTTTACCGGCCTGAACATTGTGATCAGTGACACGGTGGGCGGTAATCTGACTCTACGTCTTAAGGATGTGCCTTGGGATCAGGCGCTGGATATTATCCTGCAGAGCCGGGGACTGGATATGCGCAAGAATGGCAACGTCATTCAGGTTGCGCCGCGTGAGGAAATCGCGGCCAGGGAAAAGCTGGCATTGTCGGCGAGCCAGGAAATTTCCGACCTGGAGGCCACGCGTACGGAAAGTTTTCAGCTGAGTTACCAGCAGGGCAGCGATATTATCAAGCTGCTGACCAACAAGGATCAGCGCATCCTGTCCAAGCGCGGCAGCGCCGTGGTGGATGCACGCACCAACACCTTGTTCGTGCAGGATACGCCGTCCAGGCTGGAAGAGGTGCGCAAGCTCATCAAACAGATCGATGTGCCGGTGCGCCAGGTGATGATCGAGGCGCGCTTCGTCTCTGCGGGAGACTCATTCAACCGTACGCTGGGCGGACGGCTGAGTTATGGGTCCACCAAGACGCAGGGTTTTGCTATTGGCAGCAATACGCCAACGGCGACCCGCGGCATCATATCCGGCGGCAGCGTGAACCTGCCGGGAGCAACATCCGGCACGGGCGGCTTGACGCTGTCCCTGTTCAATCCGGCGGCAACCAACACGCTGACCCTGGAATTGACGGCTTCGGAACTGGATGGCCGCACCAAGAACATTGCCAGCCCGCGAGTGGTAACAGCGGACAAGACCGAAGCCACGATTTCTTCGGGCGTGCAAATTCCGTATCAGCAGGCAACCAGCAGTGGTGCAACCAGTGTCGCCTTCAAGGATGCAACGCTCAGTCTGAAAGTAAAACCGCAAATCACGCCTGATGACCACATTAATATGGAACTGGAGGTCAACCAGGATACGGTGGGAACGGTATACGGCGGCGTGCCGAGCATCAACACCAAGAAAGTCAGTACCCAGGTGCTGGTTGATAACGGCGGCACGGTAGTGATCGGTGGTGTGTATACCCAGGACCTTTCCAATTCCACAACGAAAGTGCCTTTGCTGGGCGATGTGCCGGTGTTGGGCTGGCTGTTCAAGAACAACAACAAGACGGATACCAAGTCCGAGTTGCTGGTGTTCATCACGCCCAAGATATTGAAAGAAAGTCTGAACATGAAATAACAGTCTGCGACAACAGGCCCGGCTTAGCCGGGCTTGTTGTTTAAGGCATGCGGAAGCAGCTTGTTTTTCGGCTACAATTCCGGGCATGCATGACTCCAGCCATATCCATAGCAAGCGTTGCTCCGGCAACATATTTCTGGTCGGCATGATGGGCGCCGGCAAAACTACGGTGGGTAAACTGCTGGCGCGGCAGATGGGTAAGGACTTCATCGATTGCGATGAAGAAATTCAGCGCCGTACCGGCGTAACCATTCCGCATATTTTCGACATCGAGGGCGAAGCTGGTTTCAGGCAACGTGAGTCTGCCGTGATCAATGATCTGGTGCAACGGGACAATATCGTGCTGGCAACCGGCGGCGGGGCCGTCCTCAGCGAAGCCAACCGTGCAGAATTATGCCGCAACGGTACTGTGGTATATCTGAAAAGCTCGGTACATGACCTCTGGCAGCGTACGCGCCACGACCGCAACAGGCCTTTGCTGCAGACTGCCGATCCGCGAGCCAGATTGCGTGAATTGTTCGAGCAGCGCGACCCGCTTTACATGCAAGTGGCCGACTTGGTGATACCTACCGGCAAGCAGAGCGTACATAACCTGATGATCAAGCTGAAGCAGGAACTGGAAACGCAGATTACAACATAAATGAATATGGAAACATTGACCGTCGGACTGGACGAACGCAGTTACCCCATACATATTGCCCGCGGGCTGCTCGGCCATGCAAACTTGCTGCTGCCTTATCTGCCGCAAAAGCGTGCTGCCGTGGTGAGCAATACCACCGTAGCACCGTTGTATCTGGAGCAACTGCAGGGCTTGCTGGAAAGCCATGGTGTCAGCGTCGTGCCTATCATCCTGCCGGATGGCGAGAAATACAAAAATGCGGAAACCCTGGGCCAGATCTACGATGCATTGCTGTCAAATCGCTGCGAGCGCAGTACACCTGTAATTGCACTAGGCGGCGGTGTCGTCGGCGATATGACCGGCTATGCGGCGGCAACCTATCTGCGTGGCGTGCCATTTATCCAGATCCCCACCACGCTGTTGGCACAGGTCGATTCCTCGGTCGGTGGCAAGACCGGCATCAACCACCCGTTGGGCAAGAACATGATAGGCGCGTTCTACCAGCCGCTGGTGGTGCTGGCGGACGTTGCCACGCTGGATACCCTGCCTGACCGCGAATTGCGTGCCGGTATTGCCGAGGTCATCAAATATGGCCTGATCCGCGATTTGCCGTTTTTCGAATGGCTGGAACAGAACATGGAAAAATTGCAGGCGCGCGACGCGGATGCGCTGCAGTATGCCATTGCCCGCAGTTGTCACAACAAGGCCGAAGTGGTTGCGGCAGACGAGCGCGAAAGTGGCGAGCGCGCCCTGCTCAACCTCGGCCACACGTTCGGCCACGCCATCGAGAACGGTATGGGCTACGGGGTATGGCTGCACGGCGAAGGCGTGGCTGCCGGCACCATTATGGCGGCAGACCTGTCACAGCGCATGGGCTGGCTTGCCGCGGCTGATGTAGTGCGTATACGCAGCCTGTTTGAACGGGCGGGCTTGCCCGTTGCTGCGGCAGCGCTGGGCGCGGACAAATACCTGGAGTTGATGGGGCTGGACAAGAAGGTACAGGACGGCAAGATGCGTTTCGTGCTGCTCAAGGCCATTGGTCATGCCGTGGTGTCGGAGGCGCCGCCGGAATTATTGCGCCGGACCCTGGATGCGGCCCATGACTGAATTGGTGTCCTACGCGGCTTCCGAACACAATTCGCGCGGCCGCCGCGTGGCGGAAGAAGCGGCCTTTGCACGCAGCGCATTCCAGCGCGACCGCGACCGCATCATTCACTCCACTGCCTTCCGTCGCCTCGAATACAAGACGCAGGTGTTCGTCAACCACGAGGGAGACCTGTTTCGCACGCGGCTGACGCACAGCATCGAAGTGGCGCAGATCGGCCGCTCGATTGCGCGCCGCCTGAAGCTGAACGAAGACCTCATCGAAGCGATTTCACTAGCGCATGACCTTGGCCACACGCCGTTCGGCCATGCTGGCCAGGACGCATTGAATGCTTGCATGAAAGATTACGGCGGTTTCGAGCACAACCTGCAATCCTTGCGCGTGGTGGACATGCTGGAGGAGCGCTACGCGGATTTTGACGGGCTGAATCTTTGTTTCGAAACACGCGAGGGCATACTCAAGCACTGCTCGGCCGAACGTGCTGCCGCCCTTGGCGACGTGGGCGAACGTTTCCTCGACAACCGGCGCCCGACACTGGAGGCACAGATAGCCAACCTGGCCGACGAGGTTGCCTACAATAACCACGATATCGACGACGGTTTGCGCTCCGGGTTGATCACGCTGGAACAACTGGCAGCGGTAAAATTGTTTGCTGCGCATCTTGATGCTGTGCGCAAGGCATATCCCGGGCTTGGCGATCGCCGCCTGATCCATGAAACGGTGCGGCGCATGATCAATACGCTGGTTTCCGACCTGATCCTGCAGACCGAAAAGAACCTGCAGCAGCATGCACCGCGCAATCTGGAAGATGTGCGCAATGCCCCGCCCATCGTGGCATTTGGCACGGAGATAATCGAGCTAAACCGCGAACTGAAAACATTCCTGCGCTCGCACCTGTATCGCCACTACCGGGTGATGCGCATGAGTGCCAAGGCACATCGCATCATCAGCGACCTGTTCCATGCGTTTATGGATGATCCGCGTCTGTTGCCGCCGCAATTCCGGCAGCAGGCCGAGGCCGACAGGCCGCGTGTCGTGGCCGATTACATCGCCGGCATGACCGACCGTTACGCCATCCGCGAGCACCGCCGCATCTTTGCGGTGGAGGAAATTCCTATCTAGCGGCAAAACCACGCTCTGTCTGCTGTTGCCGTCTACCCCGAGACAGGGTAACATTCCCGCCCTTTCGCTTT
>Ga0102953_1000717_pt1 | contig 22061 bp, 17 predicted proteins | sample SalPon2A_C_D2_MG_FD_78509 | JGI IMG/M metagenome (GOLD analysis project Ga0102953, IMG submission 78509) | Soil microbial communities from South San Francisco under conditions of wetland restoration - Salt Pond MetaG R2A_C_D2_MG | ecosystem: Environmental > Terrestrial > Soil > Wetlands | place... | reverse complement strand
TCTCGTCGGCGGGGCGGCGGGCGATCAACCTGCTCCGGCACGACCAACTCTTCAATTCCCGTGGTGGGGCGGGAGCGCCGTCCACCGCCGTCGCCACGCGCCCCGGTGACGCGATCGAGCGGGTCGACGAGCTCCCACGCGGCGAGGACGACGAGCTCGCGGTGATCATCAAGGAAGCCTGCTCGCGCGAGCTGTTGGATCTCGGGCTCTCGTTCAACAGCCTGAACATCAAGGCGGTGCTGAGTGAGGTCGCCGACGCGCGTCGGCGTGAGGCGGCGGCGCGCGCCAAGGCGAGCGCGGACGTGGTGCAGGCGCAGGAAGAGCAGCGCGCGCGGATCGCCCAGCTCGCGGCGGAAGAGAAGATCAACGACCAGGAGCGGGCGCTCAAGACGCAGATCGCGGCGAACGGTGCCGCGATTGCGCGCGCGGAGGCCGAGCGACAGGCGGCGGTCCAGGGGCAGCGGCGGGCGGAGCTCTCCGCCTCGCAGATTACGCAGGCACAGGCGGACGCGGAGCAGAACGTGATCGCGCTGGAAGCGGAGGGCCGGGCGCAGGCGGCGAGAATTCTGGCCGTCGCGCAGGCCGAGGCCGAGGCGATCCGTCAGAAAGCGCAGGCGCTCAAGGACGCGGGTAACATCTATCTCGATCTTCGCCGGCTCGAGCTGGCTCCCGACCTCACGCGTCAGGTGGCCGATGCCCTTGCGGGCGGGCAGTTCATCAACTTCGGGACGAGCGGCGGCAACGGCGCGAACTCGGCGGTGTCGAGCGGCTCCGACGACATCCTGCGCGTGGTGCAGACGCTCGTGGCGGCGCAGGTGCTCACCGGGAACGAGAAGGCGTCATCCAAGCCGCAGCAGGTGCCCGACACGGCGCCGCCGGCGCCGGGTACGCGGTCGGTCGCGGGGAAGCGGTGACGGTGCAGGCTTGAGCGGCGTCAGTCCGCCGCGGATCTCCGAAGCCGCTGCCTCAGCACCCGCGCGACGATCCGAGGATGGAGGATGCTGGGCGGCGGCGCGACCATGTTGATCACCCGCAGGAAGGCGATGGAGACCTCGGCATCGTCGCAGGCGGCGCGATGGAGATGGCCAAGGTACCAGTTGATCAGTCGGATCGGGAGGGTGCGGCGGCCCTGTGTTTCCGGGTAACCCAGATCGTTCCCGACGGCCGTGCTCCACGCAAGATCCACGATCTTCTTGGCTCGGGTGAAGAAGCGCGGACCGACGCGATTCCGTCCTCCGGCGAGGCACTCGTCGAGTGCATCGGCCTCCAGGGCCGCGACCGTCATCCCCTGTCCGTACACCGGGTTGAAGCTGCACAGGGCGTCACCGAAGACGACGTAGCCTTCGGGGAACGGAGACAGCCGTTCGTAATGCCGTCGCAAGCTTCCCGGAAACCTGTAGACCGCCGCGTCGGTGAGCGGTTCCTCGTCCTTGATCACGTCGTAGATGTCCGGGGCGGGGAGCCGGCGGGCGTACTCGATGAACTCCGCGGGCGCGGTGGGCGCGCGCGCGCCGTGAAAGCCGCCCATCGTCACCATCCAGCGCCGATCTTCTTGCGCGATCATGACACCGAATCGCTTGCGCGAGAACGGAGTGAGAAAGATCACGCCGTCGAGCTCGGGCGCGTGATGGGGACGGCGCGCATACATGTACGACGTGTAGCTGAGCCCGATGTGGACTTCCTCCGCCGCCGGACGACCGTAGCCCAGCTCGGCCAGCCACTCCGGCGCACGCGCGCCACGGCCTCCGGCATCGACGACGAGATCGGCCGGCATGTCCTGCAATGCGTCGCCGCCATCGTTGGAGTGATACCGGACCCCCGTAACGCGGCCCGCACCATTGGTGATCAGGCCAACCACCCGCGCACCGTCGATCGCACGAACGTTCCGCAGCGAGAGGACCCGCCGCCGGATGGACGCTTCGAGCTTCGGGCGCGTGAGGGCCACGGCGCCGACGTCACAGGTCCCGGGCTGGTGGAATCCGCTGTGGTGCCACCGCACGCGGCGGCTCGCGTCGGGGATATGGCACGCATCCAATGCCAGCAGGTCGTCGGTGATCCCCGGGAGGCGTCGCTCCATGATCCGGCGCCCCCGTTCGAGCAGCACGTGGATGTGGCGGCCCTGGGGCACGCCCTTGCGCTGGTCGCCGAGCGGTGGGAAGCGGTCTCGCTCGATGAGGACAACGTCCTCGAAGTGCTTCGCGATCACGCTGGCCGCGAGCAGGCCCGCGATGCTCGCGCCGATGACGATCGCGCTGCCGTCGTCTTGGGTGGTGTGGTGCGGCATCATCCCTCCAACGTTCGAGCACGACACGGCGACGAGTGGGCCGCGCGCTCGGCACGTCGTGGAACACATGCCAACCGACCGATCGGACACGAGGGGGGTAAGGCTGGAGGCCGCGAACGTACCGGCGTGCGGGGCGAATTGCCGCCGCTCCGTCGAAGGTATCGCTCGGTCGGGGCGCGCGACACCCCGGGGCTTGACGCGCTTGCCGCGCGGTTCGCAATCGTCGATACTGCCAGAGCGCGCCCAACCACCGGCGCTCGGCCGCAGATCCTCCCGGGAGAGCCTGCCATGCGGAAGATCACACCGTTCCTGTGGTACGAACGCGGCGCCGAAGAGGCGGCTGCGTTCTACGTGTCTCTCTTTCCGAACTCGCACGTCGACCACGTGACCCGGTCGGCGACCGAGACGCCGAGCGGGCCGGCTGGATCGGTCCTCACCGTCGAGTTCACGCTGGCGGGGCACAAGTTCATCGCGCTGAACGGCGGGGTGGACTTCCCGTTCACGGAGGCGGTCTCGTTTCAGATCGGGTGCGAGGATCAGGAGGAGGTGGATCGTCTCTGGGCGGCCCTCACCGAGGGCGGGACGGAATCGCAGTGCGGCTGGCTCAAGGATCGTTGGGGACTGTCGTGGCAGGTCGTCCCGAAGCGATTGCCGCAGCTCCTCGGCGATCCGGATCCCGCGCGTGCGCGGCGCGCGACAGAGGCTTTGCTGACCATGAAGAAGATCGTCGTCGCCGATCTCGAGCGCGCCGCCGACGGCGGCTGAGCTCGAAGCCCGCTACCGCAGAATCGGAGAACACTACTCATGTCATCCGTCGACCGCCGTGAGTTTCTCGCGCAGGTCGCCCTGGGCGTGGCCGCGACCCGTGTGCCGCTCAGGAGCACCGTCACCACGCCGCCCGCGCCGAATGGGCTCGGCCCCCGGGCCTACGTCCCCCTCCCGCTCGGCCACGTGAGGCCGCGCGGCTGGCTGCACCGCCAGCTGCGCATCCAGGCCGATGGGCTCACGGGCCACCTCGACGAGTTCTGGCCCGACGTCGCCCAGAGCAAGTGGTTCGGGGGGACGGCCGAGGGCTGGGAACGGGCGCCGTACTGGCTGGACGGTGCGATTCCCACCGCGTGGCTGCTCGAGGATCGGACGCTGATGCGCCGCATCACGGCGCACATCGACTACATCGTGCGCCATCAACGAAGTGACGGGTGGTTCGGTCCCTATCCACTGGACGCCGCCAAGCAGCGGTACGACCTCTGGGCGATCCTGCTGGCCAACAAGGTGCTCGCGCAGTATCACGACGCCACGGGCGAGGATCGGGTGCTCCAATCGTCGCTCGCGAGCATGCGCGCCGTGCACGCGGGACTCGACGCGACCCCGCTGTACAATTGGGGCCGGTTCCGCTGGTTCGAGGGCGTGATCCCGGCGCTCTACGCGTACGAGCGGACCGGAGACGCGTGGCTCCTGGATTTCGCCCGCAAGCTCAGAACGCAGGGTGTGGACTACGAGACGCTCGTCGCCTCGGACGACTTCCGCGTTGGGACGCCCAGACGCGGTCTCTGGAAGTGGACGAAACACGGCGTGAACACCGCGATGGCCACGAAGGCCGCCGCGCTCAATTGGCTCCTCGACCGGCAGCCGAGCGATCGCGCGTTCGCGAGTCACATGATCGACGTGCTCGATCGGCATCACGGGCAGGTCACCGGCATGTTCACCTGCGACGAGTGCCTCGCCGGAACCAATCCCCTCCAGGGCAGCGAGCTCTGTTCGGTGGTCGAGTTCATGTACTCGCTCGAGCACCTCACGTCGGTCTTCGGCGACGGGCGCTACGCCGACCGGCTCGAACGCCTGGCGTACAACGCGCTCCCCGCGGAGATCTCGCCGAACATGTGGTCGCATCAGTACGTGCAGCAGGTCAACCAGGCGCAATGCACGGTGAATCCGGATCACCTGTGGTCCACCGAGGGGCCCGACTCCAACATCTTCGGCCTCGCGCCCAACTACGGCTGCTGCACGGCCAACATGCACCAGGGGTGGCCCAAGTTCACGGTGCATCTCTGGATGAAGACGCCGGACGACGGCCTGGCCGCGATTGCATGGGCGCCGTGCGAGGTGAAGACCTCGGTGCGCGGCGTGCCGGTGCACGTGGTGGTGGACACCGACTATCCGTTCCGGGAGTCGGTGGCGGTCACCGTCACGCCCGAACGCCAAGTCCACTTTCCACTGGTGCTGCGAATTCCCGCGTGGGCGAACGGGGCCACGGTGCAGGTCGGAACGGAGCAGGCGCAAGCGGTGGAGGCGGGCGCGGTGCACCGGTTGGATCGCACGTGGCGCGGCGAGACGACGATCGCCGTGCACCTTCCCATGCGCGCGAGCATCACGACGCGCTACGACGGTGCCGTGGCGATCGAGCGGGGACCGCTGGTCTACGCGCTCAAGATCGGGGAGGACTGGCGCCGGATCAACGCGGACAAGCCGAACCGCGAGCTCCCGCATGGCGACTTCGAGGTCCATCCCACCACGCCGTGGAACTACGCCCTGGCGGTCGATCCCGCGAATCCCACCGACGGCATCCGGTTCACCGAGCGGCCGGTCGGCGCCGTGCCGTTCTCGCCGGAGGGCGCGGGCATGGTGGCCACCGTACGCGGTCGGCGGTATCGCCCATGGCGGCTGGAACACGGCTGGGCGGCCGAGATATCACCCGCGGACCAGGCCTGGGCGGACCCTGATCACCCGCCGGCCGCCGAGCCCGCGGAAGACGTCACGCTCATCCCCTATGGATGCACGGACCTTCGGATCACGGAGTTCCCGCGCGTGGGCTAGGGACGGCGATCACCTGCCTACAGTGAAACGGAAACTCGCGGGAGCGCTGCCGTTCACGGAGACGCGCACGCCGTAGACGCCGGGTGAGAGAGCGACGTTGTTGCCATAATGCGTCGTGGCGAGCCCCCTGCCGGCCACGTGCATGCGAACCACGGGGAGCTTGGTCCACTGCCCGCCGGCGGCGGGATCGTTGATGAAGCTGATGGCCACGCGGGCATGCTCTACGGTCTTCCCGTTGCGTGTGACGAAGGCGACGAGATGATGGTTCGGGCCGTCGTCCCCGTTCAGGAGATACGGTGCGGCGCCGCTGTCGGGAATCATCTGCGCGTTGAAGCCGGTGAAGGATTCAGCCGGCAGCACCTTGAGCGTGATCGTGTATCGACCCACCGTGGCGGTTTCGCTGATGTTGTGCGCGCTGGCCACGCTCGGCAGCGCGACCGCACCGAGCGCGAGCAGCATCGCGCCGGCGATCAATGGATGAAGTCGAGTATGCGTCTGCATGACGTCAACCTGCTTTCGGTTTATGGCCCCGCCAGGACGGTCTGAACGTCCGCGCGGAGCTGTGCGGCTGTGAGCCAGCCGTCGTGGTGCCAAACGATGTCTCCCGTCGGGGTCGTCAGGGCGAACCAGGGGAGATCCTCTACCTGAGAACTGTCGGCGAGCACGCCGGTCGTGTCCTCGACGATCGGCGTTCTGATGGTCGCGGCGAGGGGTGCGAGGGCGTCCCGGGCCGCGGCCGGTGACGCCTCCGTGGTGCGTACGTCGATCGCGACGGGAGACGGCCAATGCCGACGCCGCGCCGCCTGCGCGTATCCGTCGAGTGCGGCAAGCCGGTGCGCGAGGTCGGTGTGGCCCCCGAGCCATCCGGCGAAGAAGACCACCAGATGCGGGTGCGCGCGCCCGAGTCCGATGGACCGCGTGTGCGCGCCGAACGAGGCCAGCTGCACCGTCGCGAGCCGTGGAGCGGAGTCCGTCGCGGCGCCGGGATCCGTGGCAGGCGCCGGGAGCGGTTCCGCGCCCGCGAGCAGACGTCCGACGTCGGTGGCGATAGTGCGCGCTTGATTGCCCACCGAGGCGTAGCGCATGGCCGTGAACAGGACCTGTCGCTCGTGGCCGGAGCCGTCGATCAAGAACACGATCGGGTCGTGCTCGATGTTTCCCTTCACCGCATCCACGTACACGTTGTACCGATGCCAGACGTCTTCGAGGGTTCGTTCCGGACCGGTCAGAAAGCGCCAATGTCCGGTCAGACCATGCGCGCGGGTGTACGCGGCGACGTCGGCGACGTGTGTCTTGGCGGGATTGGCGTCGATGCCCAACAGCTGGACCCGTGCCGCCTGGGCGGGGGGCAGGAGATGCACCGCATCCACCATGCTCTGGGTGGTGAGCGGGCAGATCTCCGTGCATTCCGGATCCACGAACGTGAGCACGACGACCTTGCCGCGGAACTGCGCGAGGGACGTGGGGCGTCCGAGCTGATCGCGCAACGTGAAGTCCGGCGCGATGACGTCGAGCCGGGCACCGTTGCCGGAGGCGCTGGACCTGAGGTGACTGGCGAAGACGAGCACGGCGGCCACCGCAACCAGCGCGGCGCCGGTTGCCAGGATGACTCGGCGCGTGTGATGTGGGGATGGACCGCTTTGCGGTTCCTGAACTGCCATAGACTGCACGCCTCATGTCGAGGCCATGATGATCGGTGGAAAACCCGTGTCGGCCAATACACGTGAGCGAGGTGTTGGGTCCCGGGTTCCATCTGTTCCCTGGTCCGTCACCGAGGGATAGATTTTCCGGTCCGAAGCCCGCGACCGTTCACCTCACGTTGGGGCCCGCATGTTCCGCTTCTTGCGTCGACTCTTTGGACGTGGCAAACGCCCGGTCACTCCGCAGGCCGAGGCTCCGGCCGTCGCGCAGCGCGTCACGCCGCACGCGCGGCCGGCGTCGCGCGCCCCGTCGCCGTCGCCGTCCGAGGGGGTCGAGGGCGCACCGATCACGGGTGCCGGAGGCTCGGTGGTGGTGCGCCTGTGGCGGGCGGGGCCGTTCGTGGTGCTCGGGACGAGTGCCGCGGCCGCGGCGGAGGCCTTCGCGACCCTGAGCCACCATCCGGATGCCGGGGTGCGGAACGAGGCCGAGCGCGCGCTCGCGCGTTGGCCCGAGGGTGAAGCGATCGAGCGGCGCGCGCCTGCGGCGCCGTCAGGCGGGCCGGCTCACTCCCGCGGGTCGAGGCGCAGCGCCGCCGAGTTGATGCAGTAGCGAAGCCCGGTCGGATTGGGGCCGTCGGGAAAGAGGTGTCCCAGGTGGCCGTCGCACCGCGCGCAGCGGATCTCGATCCGGCGCATCCCGAGGCTCGTGTCCTCCCGCGTTTCCACCACGTCACGCGCCATCACGTCCCAGAAGCTCGGCCACCCCGTGCCCGAGTCGAACTTCGTGCCGGCATCGAAGAGCGCGGCATCGCATCCGGCACACCGGTAGACGCCGGGCGTCTTGGTGTCCCAGTAGGCGCCGGTGAAGGCGCGCTCGGTCCCGTGCTCCCGCAGCACGTCGTACTGCTCGGGGGTCAGCTCGCGCCGCCAGTCGGCGTCGCTCTTCTCGATCTTGTCGCTCATCGGCGTTTGCTCCGGATGCCGCTCGGCGCCTTGGGCGGCTGGCCGTGCAGTCGGCGAATCAGCGCATCGAGCGGCAGGGTGTTGAGGACGTCCTTGGGCTCGACCCATGCGCGGCGCGCCTGCTCGACGCCGTAGTGGATCAGGTCGAGGTCCGAGGTGCTGTGCGCGTCCGTATCGATCACGAGGGTGACGCCGAGCTCACGCGCGCGCATCGCGTGTACGTCGTCCAGGTCGAGGCGTTCCGGATGCGCGTTGATCTCCACCGCCACGCCGTACTCCTTGGCGGCGTGCAGCACCGCCTCCATGTCGAACGGATAGGGCTCCCGGCGATTGATCAGCCGGCCGGTCGGGTGCGCCAGGATGTGCACCTTCCCGCTGGTGACGGCCTCGAGAATCCGTTTCGTCTGCTGCGCGGCCGGCAGGTCGAAGTGCGAGTGAATCGCCACCAGCACGATGTCGAGCGTCTCGATCGCGGCGTCGGCGAGATCGAGCGCGCCGTCCTTCAGAATGTCGATCTCCATGCTACGAAAGACGTGGATCTCGGGGTGGCGCTCGACGACGTCCGCGAGCTCGCGCTGCTGCCTGGCGAGCGCCTTGGCATCCATCCCGCCGGTGATCGCGAGGGCCTTGCTGTGGTCGGTGATGGCGCAGTACTCGTAGCCGCGCTCCGCGCAGGCGGAGATCATTTCATCCAGTGAGTTCTGTCCGTCCGACCACGTCGTGTGCATCTGGAGATCGCCGCGCAGATCGTCCACGGTGATCAAGCGCGGGAGCTTATTCCGGGTGGCGGCCTCGATCTCGCCCCGATCTTCGCGCATCTCGGGGGGAATCCACGGAAGCCCGAGCTTCGCGTACACCTCCTCTTCGGTCTTTCCCGCCACGCGCGTGCCGCTCGTGACGTCGCGCTTCGGTTCCTTGGCGCCCTTCTTCACGCGAAAGAGCCCATACTCGGAGAGGCGGTAGCCGGCGTCGATGGCGCGGTTGCGGAGCTTCACGTTGTGCGCCTTGGAGCCGGTGAAGTAGAGCAGGGCCGCGCCGTAGCTCGCGGGTTCGAGCACGCGGAGGTCCACCTGGAGTCCCGAGTCGAGCCGCACGGTGGCCCGGGTGTCGCCCGCGAGGTCCACGTCTTTCACCCGGCGATACTTGGTGAAGTGACGGATCACGGCCGCGGGCTTGGCGGCGATGGCCAGGAGATCGAGGTCGCCGACCGTCTCGCGGCGGCGGCGAAAGCTTCCCGCCACGTCCACGCTCTTGACACCCTTGAAGTCCTTGAGGTACTGGACGAGCGGCGCCACGATGGTGTCCGCGTCGGAGAGGCGCGTGCGTGCGCGATGCGCACGGAGCTCCTCGATGCCCTTGAGGATCTTGGCCTCGGTCTTCGCCCCGAAGCCTTCGAGCGTCGCGAGCTTCCCCGCACGGGCCGCCTGCTCGAGCGCGTCCACGGTCTCGATGCCCAGCTCCTTCCAGAGCCGTTGCGCGCGTTTCGGGCCGAGCCCGCCGATGTGCGTGAGCTCGGCGAGCGACGGCGGGACGGCCCGCTCGATCTCCTCGAGCCGCGCGAGCTTGCCCGTCTTCACGAGTTCGGTGATCTGCTTGGCGAGATCGTCACCGATCGCGGGAAGGGCGCTCAGGTCCTCGCCCGCATCCACGAGATCGCGAATCGGCTCACCGGAGGCTTCCACGGTCCGGGCGGCATTCCGGTAGGCACGAACCCGGAAGGGATTGGCGCCCTGGATCTCGAGGAGGTCCGCCACTCGGAGGAGCAGGGCGGCGATCTCGCCATTCTCGATCTTCATGGCGTGATGCCGTGGGTGTCGAGCAGCGCCAGGAACTGCTTTTCGTCCAGGATCGGCCGCTTCAAGCGCTCGGCATCGTCGTACTTGGAGCCGGGATCCTCGCCCGCCACGACGTAATCGGTCTTCTTGCTCACCGAGGACGCGGCCTTCGCCCCGTGCGCTTCGACGAGCCGTTTGGCGTCGCTCCGGGACATCGACTCGAGACCACCCGTGAAGACGAACGTGAGCCCCTCGAGCGCCGTACCGCGCGCCGCGCGGCGGCCGGCGGCGACGTGCACTTTGTGCGGCACGAGGGCGTCGAGGATCTTCGCGTTCCTGGGCTCGGCGAAGAAGCCGGTGATCTGTTCGGCCATCTTCGGACCCACGCCATCGACCTTCTGCAGCTCTTCCGCGCTCGCGTGCCGCACGTGATCGAAGCTGCCGAAATGCCGCGCCAGATCGCGGGCGACCGCCGTGCCGACCTCCGGAATGCCAAGGGCATAGAGAAAGCGCGCGAGATCGGGGCGGGCCGCCTGCGCGATGCCGTCCACGAGCTTCGTCGCCGATCTTTCGGCGAACCCTTCGAGCGGGATGAGCTGCGCCGGCGTGACGTCGAAGATGTCGGGCAGCTGATGCACGAGCCCCTCGTGCACGAGCAGCTTGGCCGTCTCGTCACCGAGCCCTTCGATGTCGAGCGCCTCGCGTGACGCGAAATGGACGATCCGTCCCACGAGCTGGGCCGGACACTCGAAGGCGTTCGGGCAGACGAGAAACGGCCCGCGCGATTCGAGCCTGGTGTGGCACGACGGGCAGGTGGTCGGCGCGTGAATCGGCGATCGCTTGGCCTTGTGTCCCGGCTCCTCGATCCGCTCCAGAATCTGGGGGATGACGTCGCCCGCCCGCTGCACGCGGACGAGGTCGCCGTCGCGCACGTCCTTCTGTCGGGCCAGATCCCAGTTGTGGAGCGTCGCGCGACTCACCGTGACACCGCCCAGCTCGACGGGGCGCATGATGGCCACCGGTGTCACGATGCCCGTACGGCCCACGCTCGCGATGATCTTGAGGACGCGCGTCACCTCTTTCCGCGGCGGGAACTTGAAGGCGAACGCCCACCGCGGGTGCCGCGACGTCTGCCCCACCTCCTCCCGCGCGCGGAGATCGTCGAGCTTGATGACCACGCCGTCGATCTCGTAGTTGAGCGTATCCCGCTCGGCCAGGAGCTTGGCATGGTAGGCGAGGATCTCGTCCAGCGTGTCCGCGGGCTCGCAATCGTCATTCACCTTGAACCCGAGGGTGCGGAGCGTCGCGAGCTCCTCCTGATGGGTCGAGAGGCGGAGCCCGTCGGCGTGGAGGACGTCGTAGACGAAGATGTCGAGCGGGCGCTCGGCGGTGAGCGTCGGGTCGAGCTGGCGGAGCGAGCCCGCCGCCGCGTTCCGCGGATTGGCGAAGGGCTCCTCGCCGGCGTCGAGCAGCCGCTCGTTCAGCGTCTCGAAGTCCTTGAGATGCATCACCACTTCGCCGCGCACGGCGAGCAGTGGCGGCACCTTCCGGCCGCGCAGCGTGAGGGGGATGGAGGAGATCGTCCGCGCATTGTCGGTGATCCCCTCGCCGACCTGTCCGTTGCCGCGCGTGGACGCGCGGACCAGGGCACCCTTCTCGTAGACGAGCTCCACGCTCAGGCCGTCGAACTTGGGTTCCAGCACGTACGACACCGACCGGAGCGCCTTCCGCAGACGCTCGTCGAAACGCCGCAGCGCGTCCTCGGAGGCGTCGGAGTCGAGGCTCAAGAGCGGTGCCAGATGCTCGACCGCCGGGAAGCGGTCGAAGACCGCGCCGCTCACGCGCTGGGTCGGAGAGTCGGGTGTGACGAGATCGGGGAAATCCGCCTCGAGTCGCTCGAGACGGTGAAAGAGCGTGTCGTACTCCTCGTCCGAGATCTCGGGTGCATCCTTCACGTAATACAGGTAGTCGTGATGCTTGATCTCGGCGCGCAGCTTCCGCAGCGTCCGCTCCGCCTCCGCCCGCGTCATCCACGTCCTCCGCTCAAATCTGCCTCCACAGAAACTCCGCCTTGGCCATGCGGTCCTCGACCAGCTGCACCCGCTCCCGGTAGCTCGCGCTCGTAGACTCCGGATTCCAGATCGACGGGCGCGAGAGTCCGGCGGCGAGCTCGGCCGCCTCGTGATCGGTGAGCTCGAGCGCGGTCTTCCCGAAATATCGCTCGGCGGCGGCATCCGCACCGAAGACTCCGGGGCCGAACTGAACGACGTTCAGATAGAGCTCGAGGATACGGCGTTTGCCGAGGTAGTGCTCGAGCTCGATCGTGATCGCCGCCTCGCGGAGCTTGCGGATCAGCGACCGCTTGGGCGAGAGCCACAAGTTCTTGGCGAGCTGTTGGGTAATGGTCGAGGCGCCGCGGAGGCGCACTCCCTCCTTGAGCGATTGGTCCACCGCGTCCTTGATTTCGGGAAAGGAGAACCCGCCATGCGTGAAGAACGAGATGTCTTCGGCCACCAGCACGGCGCGCTTGAGGCTCGGCGAGATTTGATCGTACGGCACCCAATGCCAATCGACCTGGCCGCCGCCCGCGGCCGCGCGCGCCCGTGCGATGAACGCCGTGGTGGTGGGGTTGTCGCCGGCGAGCGGCCGGACGTCCGGCAGGGAGATCCAGAAGCCGAACGCCGAGAGCACGAGCGCGAGCAAGAGCGCGCCCAGCAGGAACCGTCGGGCCGCCGGAGGGACGCGCGGGGCGCGTCGAGCGGGGGTAGCACTGGGCTCGGTCACGGCTAGCTTAACTTACCATTTCACCGACAAGTGCGCGGCGGGCGAGCGTCCTTCAGGACGCACGGCCGAGCGGCCGAGCCGAACCCGCCCTTCAGGGCGGGAATATCAAATGGACGGACCAACCTCGGGAGCATACCATGCCGACCCGCATCGATTGGTACTATCGCCGCAAGGGGTGAACGACGTGCGGCCGCGCGCAGGAGTTTCTTGCGCCCCGTGATGTGCAGGTGCAGGAAGAGGTCATCGCCAACACGACCAAGATCCCGCGTGCCGAGGCGTTGCGCCTCGCGCGGTCGATGCGCCGCGTGATTGCGACCCGCGGCAAGCGCGTCGTGACGCTCGACCTGTCCCACAAGCCCACCGACGACGAGCTGGCGCACGCGTTGCTCGGGCCGAGCGGGACGCTGCGGGCGCCCGCGATGGTGAAGGGGACGACGCTCGTGGTCGGATTCGACCCCGCCGTCTACGGGGAGATGCTCGGACTCGGTGACGCCTGAGCGCTCGACGGTCCCGGGGGCGCGACTCCACGTCGCGCACGATGCGCCCCTCCGGTCGGACGGGGCGTACGTGCTCTACTGGATGGTGGCCACGCGGCGGCTGGGCTACAGCTTCGCGCTCGCGCGGGCGGTGGAGCTGGCCACCGAGCTCCGCCGACCGCTCCTGATCTTCGAGGCGCTCAGGGTGGATTATCCCTGGGCCACGGCCCGCGCGCACCGGTTCGTGCTCGACGGGATGGCGGAGCATGCACGACGGCTCGGGGAGGGGCCCGTCGGCTACTACCCGTACGTCGAGCCCGTGCCCGGGGCGGGAAAGGGACTGCTCGCCGCGCTCGCGGCGCGGGCGTGCGCGGTGGTCACGGACTGGTCGCCCGCGTTCTTCTATCCCCAGCTCCTCGCTGCGGGGGCGCGACAGATCGGGACCCGGCTCGAGGCCGTGGACGACGTCGGGCTCGCCCCCGTGGCAGCAACGGACAAGCAGTTCGGCTCCGCGTACGCCTTCCGCCGCTGGCTCCAGCAGGTCCTGCCCGATCATCTGGACCGAATCCCGCCACCCGATCCGCTCACCGGCGCGGCCATCCCTCCCTTCGAGGGCGGGATCCCAGGCGAAATCGCCTCCCGCTGGCCCGCAGCGGACGATGCGCTGCTCGAAGGCGACACGACCCTGCTGGCACGGCTCCCGATTGACCATGCGGTCAGTCCGACGGCGCTCCGCGGGGGCACCGGCACCGCCCGGGCCCGCCTCGATCGGTTCGTAGCCAAGGGACTCGGCGCGTACGGGGCGCGGCACGATCCGCTCACCGATCCCGCAAGCGGGCTCTCGCCATTTCTGCATTTTGGGCAGATCTCTACGCACGAGGTGCTGATCCGCGTGGCCGCGGAGGAGGGATGGCGTCCGGACCGGGTGGCGGCGACGGCCAGGGGGAACCGGGCGGGGTGGTGGGGGATGCGCGAGGCCGCGGAGGCGTTTCTCGACCAGCTCGTCACCTGGCGGGAGCTGGGTTTCCACGCGGCGGCGCGCGATCCGCGCTACCGAACCTATGACGGGGGGCCGGATTGGGCGCGAGCGACGCTCGAAGCCCATGCAGGCGACCGACATTCGTCCTACACGCTCGACGCTCTCGATGCGGCCGGCTCGGATGACCGGCTCTGGAACGCGACCCAAGGCCAGCTCCGGACGGACGGCGTGGTGCAATCCTATCTCCGGATGATCTGGGGGAAGCGTATCCTGGAGTGGGGTCCGGACCCTGGGACGGCCTTTGCCTGGGCGGTGGAGCTCAACAACCGCTATGCCCTGGATGGGCGGGATCCGAATTCGTACTCGGGGATCAGCTGGTGCTTCGGCCGTTATGACAGGCCCTGGGGCCCTGAACGCCCAATTTTCGGCACCGTTCGGTACATGAGCTCGGCCAACACCGCCCGGAAGATGCGCCTACAGGCCTATCTGGACCGATACGCTCCAGCGGGCGAGTGAGGCCCAGAATCCACATGCGCGGCGGTCATTTGTTGCAATGGATCATCTCATGTTGATTCTGATATGACAGATGCTATATGACTTCATTGCAGCCATTTAGCTGCCATGAGCTAGGTGGCTCTCTACACGGTGTGGATCTATGTTGACGCCGAGGATGTGGGCATGTGGGGACCCAGCTACAGCCCGACGGAGGGGCCGGTCGGCATGATACGCGTGGCGGAGGTACACGAATTGGCCCGCCGTTTCGACCCGGCGGGGAACGAGAGGGCTTCCCGGAGCCGCGACGCGACGCTCGCCCTGCTCGCCGAGAGCCCGGCACCCCTCACTCGCGCATCGTTCGATCCCGGACACGTCACGGCGAGCGCGATCGTCCTGTCGCCCGATCGGGCCCGGGTCCTGCTCGTGCGGCACCGGAAGCTCGGACGCTGGCTCCAGCCGGGCGGGCACCTCGAGCCGTCGGACGTGACCCTCATCGGGGCCGCCGAGCGGGAGGTCCTGGAGGAGACGGGTGTTCCCGTCCGCCACGACCCGCCGCCAACGATCATCGGGATCGACGTCCACACGATTCCGGCGACGGATCTCGAGCCCGCCCACCGACATTTCGACCTGGTCTTTCGATTTCTGGCGGAAAGTGCCGTCGCGCCGAGCGAGGCGGGCGCCGTGTGGTGCCCCGTGACGGAGCTCGACCGCTACGAGCCCGACGAGCCCTTGCGGTTCGCGGTGGAACGGGCCGTTGGGGCCTTCGGGTAGAGCGCGAGATCGAAGCGGGTATCGCGGCTCGCGCTGTCGGCGGGCGTCGCGACGTCCGGGTTCAGCCACTCGATCAACGCCGCATAGCCGAGGCTCTCGGGGTCATTCTTGAGGTAGTCGGACACGACCGCGAAGACGCGGAATCCCTCCCGGAGCTGAAATGATAGGGTGGGGTCCCGGAGCCGGCCGGCGAGCACGCCCAGCACGTACTCCTCCGCTGTCAGTCGCTTGGCGTAGCGTCCGTATCCCCGGAGGCGGGCACCCGCGCGAATCCGAAGGAGTCCGAGGCGCTCGACCAGCTCGCGCCGCGCCCGGTAGAGCCGCTTCCCGATTCGCCGGCGCTGCATGGCGGGATGCACCATGACCTCCGCGCCGTAGAGCGTGCGCCCGTGCACGGGATCGTGATTGGTGAACATCCCCGCCGCCGTGAAACCCCGCCAGCTCTCGTGCGATTGGTAATCGTCCCAGACGATGATGAGGCTCGCCGCCATCCCGACGACCTCGTTCGTGGGCTCGACGACGGCGACGAGTTGTCCTTCGGGAAAGACGCGCAGGTGGGAGGCCAGCTGGTTCACGTTCCAGGGCTGGCTCATGGGATAGACCGCGCGGGTGAGCGCGATGATCCCGGGAAAATCCTCGGTGCGCGTGTCGCGCACCGTAATCGGGGCCGGCCGCTCGCTCACACTTGAACCACCTCCGGCTCGCCGACCAGCTCCGCGGTGCGCCGGCTATCGAGCAGCGGAAGCACCGTTCCGGCGGAGCGCGAGGCGAGGATCGTCTCGAGATTCAACTCGCCGATCACCATACTCTCCTGATTGGGGTTTCCCTCGGCGAGGATTCCATCCCGGGAAAACGCGAAATCGCTCGGCGTGAGGATGGAGGCCTGCCCGTAGTTCAGGTGCACGGCCGGGACCATCGGCAACGAGCCGACGGTGTGGGAGACGATGGTGTACATCTGGTTCTCGATGGTCCGCGCATGCGCGCAGTACCTCACCCTGAGAAATCCCTGGCGGTCGTCGGTGCAGCTCGGCACGATCAGCACGTGCACCCCGAGCCGCGCGGCGGCGCGCGCGATCTCCGGAAACTCGACGTCGTAGCAGACCGTGATCGCCACCCGTCCGAACGACGTCTCGAAGATGCGCAGGCGGGAGCCCTCGGAGACGCGCCATTCCTCGGACTCGAAGCGTGTCATGTGCAGCTTGGGCTGGATGCCATAGGCGCCGTTGGGGCCGAAGAAATAGGCGCGGTTGTACACCTTGCCGTCATCCCCGCGCTCGGGAATCGTCCCTGCCGCCACGTACAAGCCGTACTGACGCGCCAGGTTCTGCAGCAGCTCGACGTAGGCGGGCACCTGTGCGGCGAGATCGCGGATCTGCTCGTCGATCGGCCGCTTCACGTTGCCGAGCGTGAGCAGCTGGACGGTGAAGTACTCGGGGAAGACCATGAGACTGCACTTGTAGTCCGCGGCGGTCTCGACGAGGGCCGCGACCTGGTCGGCGAAATCGCCGAAGGTCTTCACGGGGCGCAGGTAGTATTGCAGGCTGGCGACGCGAATACGGTCCACGAACACTCCAGGAGGTTGTGAGGGTCAGGCGCCTCCGTCGGCGAGAGCGGCCTGCGCGGCCGCGAGGCGCGCGACCGGGACCCGGAACGGCGAACAGGAAACGTAATTGAACCCCGCGCGATGGCAGAACGCCACCGAGCGTGGATCGCCACCATGCTCGCCGCAGATCCCGATCTTGAGCTTCGGGTTCTTGGCGCGGCCGTCGTGCACGGCAATCTCAATCAGTCTGCCGACACCGGCCTGGTCGAGCGTCTGGAAAGGATCGTCGCTCAGGATCCCGGTATCCACGTAGAACGGGAGGAAGCGCCCCGCATCGTCGCGCGAGAGCCCGAAGGTGGTCTGGGTGAGGTCGTTGGTGCCGAACGAGAAGAACTCGGCGACGCCCGCGATGCGGCCCGCCGTCAGCGCGGCGCGCGGGAGCTCGATCATCGTGCCCACGAGGTAGCCGACGTGCCGCTTCCGTTCGGTGAACACGCGCTCGGCGGTGGCGCGAACGAGGGCCGCCTGACGGTTCAGCTCCTCGACGTCGGCCACGAGCGGAACCATCACTTCCGGGAAGACGGCGACACCCGCCTCGGCGGCCTGGCAGGCGGCCTCGAAGATCGCCTGCGCCTGCATCTCGGTGATCTCGGGATAGGTGAGTCCGAGCCGGCAGCCGCGGTGCCCGAGCATCGGGTTCGATTCGGTCAGCACTTCCACCGTGTGGCGCATGCGTTCGAGCGGGACGTCGAGCGTCTCGGCGAGCGCGGCGATTTCGGCATCGTCGTGCGGCAGGAACTCGTGGAGCGGGGGATCGAGGAGCCGGATGGTGACCGGGAGTCCGTCCATGGCCTCGAAGATCCCGACGAAATCCTCGCGCTGGATCGGCAGCAGCTTGAGGAGGGCGCGGCGGCGGCCTTCGATGTCGGTCGCGACGATCATCTCGCGCATCGTGTTCAGGCGCGCGCCGTCGAAGAACATGTGTTCGGTGCGGCAGAGACCGATGCCCTCCGCGCCGAACTCGCGTGCCCGTCTGGCGTCGGTGGGCGTGTCGGCGTTGGTCCGGACGCGGAGCAGCCGAGTCTCGTCAGCCCACGTCATGAGGCGCGTGAAGTGCTCGGTGGGCGTGGGCTCGACGAGCCGCGCCTTGCCCAGAATCACCGCGCCGGTCGAGCCGTCGAGGGTGAGCCAATCGCCTTCCACGACCCGCTGGCCGTCGACCTCGAAGGCGCGCGCGGCCTCGTCGACGTCGAGATCCTTGGCGCCCGCCACACAACACTTGCCCATGCCGCGCGCGACGACCGCCGCGTGGCTGGTCATCCCGCCGCGCGCGGTGAGGATCGCCTGGGCGGCCGCCATGCCGTGGAAGTCGTCGGGGCTCGTCTCGCGCCGGATCAGAATGACCGGCTCGCCCTTGGCGCCTCGTTCCGCCGCAACGTCGGCGTCGAAGACGGCGCGGCCGACGGCGGCACCAGGGGACGCCGGCAGCCCGCGCGCGAGCACCGTGACCTGCTCGTTCGGGTCCACCGTGGGATGGAGGATCTGATTGATCTGGTCGGGATCGACCCGCTGGAGCCCTTCCGCCTGATTGATCAATCCCTCGTCCACCATCTCGACCGCGATCCGCACCGCCGCATGACCGGTGCGCTTGCCCGTCCGGGTCTGCAGCAGGTAGAGCGTCCCCGACTCGACGGTGAACTCGATGTCCTGCATGTCGCGGAAGTGTCGTTCGAGACGGGCGCACGTCTCCTCGAGCTGATGGAACGACTCCGGCAGGCGCTCCGCCATCTTGTGAATCGGTTCAGGGTCGCGCGTCCCGGCCACGACGTCCTCGCCCTGGGCATTGACCAGGAATTCCCCGAAGATGCCGTGCTCGCCGGTGGACGGATTCCGCGTGAAGCAGACGCCGGTGCCGGAGTCCTCACCCATGTTGCCGTAGACCATCGCCACCACGCTCACGGCGGTGCCGAGGTCGTCCGGGATCCGGTGTACGCGGCGGTACTCGATGGCGCGCTTGGTCTGCCAGCTCCGGAAGACCGCTTCGACCGCGCCCCAGAGCTGATCCCAGGGATCGGTGGGGAAGGGTGCGCCGGTGGCGCGCTCGACGAGGGACTTGAACCGCTCGACGAGGGTCTCGAGCGCCTCGGTGGGGAGATCCACCTCGCGCGACACATCGTGCTCGCGCTTCATCGCCTCGTTGGCGGCCTCGAACGGGTCCTGTTCGCCGGCGTGCGCCTTGATATCGAAGACGACGTCGGCGTACATCTGGACGAACCGGCGATAGGAGTCGTACGCGAACGCGGGATTATCCGATTGCTCGGCGAGCCCTCGCGCGGTCTCGTCGTTCAACCCGAGATTGAGAATGGTATCCATCATCCCGGGCATCGAGACCGCGGCGCCGGAGCGCACGGAGACGAGGAGCGGCGCCGTGGCGGAGCCGAAGGTACGGCCCGTGGCCTCCTCGAGGCGCTGCATGGCCGTGCGAACTTCATCTTTCAGGCCGTCCGGCAGGCGACGGTCCTTCAAGTAGCGGCTGCAGAGTTTCGCGGAGATGGTGAAGCCGGGGGGAACGGGTACCCCGATGTTGGTCATCTCGGCGAGGTTCGCGCCCTTCCCGCCGAGGATGTCCTTCATGTGTGCGCCGCCTTCGGCGGCGCCGTTTCCGAAGAAGAAGACGTCGGGCATGACCGGTCAGCCCGCCGTGATGGCTTCCTGGACGCGCTCCACGGCGGTGTCGGCGGCGCCCGGGGGTGGCGTGGGGTACGCTCCCGAGAAGCACGCGTCGCAATAGCCGTGCCGCTCGCCGTGTGCACTGGCCAGCATCCCCTCACGCGACAGATACCCCAGTGTATCCACACCCAAATGCTGACGGATTTCTTCGATCGAATGGTTTGCCGCGATCAGCTCCGCGCGATCCGGCGTATCGATGCCGTAGTAGCACGGCCCGGTGATCGGTGGCGAGGCAAGACGGAAGTGCACCTCGCGCGCGCCGGCCTGCCGGAGCATCTGCACCAGCTCGCGGGAGGTGGTGCCGCGCACGACGGAGTCGTCCACCACCACGATCTTCTTCCCGGCAATCACCTCGCGCACGGGATTGAACTTGATCCGCACCTTCGCGGTGCGGGTGGCCTGGCCGGGATTGATGAAGGTGCGCCCGACGTAGTGGTTCCGGATCAGCCCGTGCTCGAGCTTGAGTCCGCTCACCTCCGCGTAGCCGAGCGCCATGGCGTTGGACGAATCGGGAACGGAGAAGACGCAGTCGGCGCCGGGCGCGGGATGCTCCGCCGCCAGACGGCGGCCGAGCGCGCGGCGCACCTCATCCACGGACTCGTTGAACACGCTGCTGTCGGGGCGCGAGAAGTAGATCAGCTCGAAGACGCAGCGCTGCTGCGGCTTGGGCGGCAGGGGCGGCATGTCGATCACCTCGCCGTCCACGATCTTGAGCCACTCGCCCGGCTCGAGCTCGCGTTCCTTCGTGGCGCCGATGATGTCGAGCGCGCACGTCTCGGACGCGAGCACCCATCCGCCACCGAGCCGTCCGAGGGTGAGTGGGCGGAACCCACGCGGATCCACGATGGCATACAGCGTTCGGCCGATGGTCAGCACGAGCGAGTATGCGCCTTCGACCCGCTCGAGCGCGTCGAGGATCTGGTCGTCCACCTCGCGCGCGTCCGAGCGCGCGATGAGGTGGATGAGCACCTCGGAGTCGGACGACGACTGGAAGATGGACCCCTGGCGCACGAGATCCTGCCGCAGGGCGGCCGCGTTGGTCAGGTTGCCGTTGTGTGCGAGGGCGAGCGGGCCGGAGTGATAGTTGACGAGTCCGGGCTGTGCGTTGGCGAGCACGGAGCCACCGGTGGTCGAGTAACGCGTGTGGCCGATCGCGAGATCGCCCGGCAGTGCGCGGAGAGCGTCGGGTGGGAAAACCTCCTGCACGAGTCCCATCCCGCGATGCGTCCGCGCCTGCCCCTTACGGTCCACCGCGACGATCCCCGCGGACTCCTGCCCGCGATGTTGCAGGGCGTAGAGTCCGAGGTAGGCGAGCTGGGCCGCGTCCGGAAGGCCGGCGACACCGAGGATGCCACACATGTCAGGCGCTCCCCTGGTCGGCCGTGTCGCCCATGAGGCGGGGGATGGCGCGATCGTAGATCGCCCTGAGGTCGGCGATTGGGAGATCGAGCTCGTGGGAGGACGTCATGACATGGAATCTACCATCTTGCGCGCCGACCGCGCCGATCGCGGCGCACGGGACGCCCGCGGCGCGTGCGGCGGCGCGCACCGCGTCCACGGATTCCGGCGCCGCGCTCACGAGCGCCCGCGCCTGGTCCTCGCCGAAGAGCAGGGCGGTGACGCCCAGGTCGCCCTGGATCTCGCGGAGGTCGAGCTCGAGCCCGAAGCCCGAGGCGGCGTAGGGCCCGCCGATCGCCGTTTCGACGGCCGCGACGGCGAGCCCACCGTCGCTCACGTCGTGCGCACTCGCGATCGTGCCCTTCGCGGCGAGCGCGACGAGCAGCTCGACGAGGCATGCTTCCGCCTCGAGGTCCACGGGCGGCGGCGCACCGGCGATCTCGCCGAGCACGTGCGCGAAGTACGACGAGCCGCCGAGGTGGCCCCGCGTCTCGCCGAGGAGGAACAGCACGTCGCCCTTGGCCCGAACGTGCGCGCGCACGGCGCGCCTCACGTCGGGGAGGAGCCCCACCATCCCGACCACGGGCGTCGGCTCGACGGCGCCCAGGGGACTTTCGTTGTAGAACGAGACGTTCCCGCCGGTCACGGGCGTGCCGAGCGCACGGCACGCATCACTCATGCCGCGGCATGCCTCCCGGAACTGGAAGAACACGTCCGGACGTTCGGGATTGCCGAAGTTGAGACAGTTGGTGATGCCGATCGGCTGGGCGCCCGTGCACGCGACGTTCCGGGCCGATTCCGCGACGGCGGCCTTGCCGCCCTCGTACGGGTCGAGCAGGACGTAGCGCGCGTTGCAGTCGGTCGAGACCGCGATCCCGCGCGTGGTGCCGGGGACGAGCACGAGCGCCGCGTCGCCGCCGGGGCCGATCACCGTGCCGGCCTGCACCGTGGGGTCGTATTGCTCGTAGACCCACCGCTTACTCGCGATCGAGGGCGTCCCGAGGAGGGTCCGGAGCGCGTGGCCGGGTTCGACCGGCAACGCGGACGGATGTTTGGCGCGGCGGGCCACGGCCGCGGCGCTCTCGGTTGCCTCGGGGGTGTAGACCGGGCAGTCGTCCACGAGCGGCGCGCCGGGAAGCTCGGCCACGATGTGGCCGTCATGGCGCACGCGGTACATGCCGTCGTCGGTGACCCGCCCGATCACCGCGGCTTCGAGCTCCCACTTGTCGGCGATCGCGCGGATCGCTTCGATCCGATCGGGACGGCCCACCACGAGCATCCGTTCCTGCGATTCCGACAGGAGAATCTCGTAGGGCGTCATGCCCGGTTCGCGCGTGGGCACGAGCCCGGTATCGATCTCGACGCCGACGCCGCCCCGCGCCGCCATCTCGGCGGAGGAGGACGTGAGT
>Ga0102953_1000716_pt1 | contig 22077 bp, 20 predicted proteins | sample SalPon2A_C_D2_MG_FD_78509 | JGI IMG/M metagenome (GOLD analysis project Ga0102953, IMG submission 78509) | Soil microbial communities from South San Francisco under conditions of wetland restoration - Salt Pond MetaG R2A_C_D2_MG | ecosystem: Environmental > Terrestrial > Soil > Wetlands | place... | reverse complement strand
TGGTGGGTCGTATAGGACTCGAACCTATGACCCGCTGATTAAAAGTCAGCTGCTCTACCAACTGAGCTAACGACCCAACAGCCTCAGTAGTATATGGACGCCCCTGAGACGTGTCAAGGGTCGCGGGAACGTGAAAGTCGCCGTTTCAGAGGGCGTTTCCGGCGCCTCTTGGGAGGCGCGCCGCGGGGGTCTGACCCGGGTCGCCCACCGCCGGGAACGGCGGTCTGCGTACCTCCCGGGGGCATCCCCGCAGCCCGCCCGTGCGGAGCCGTCGGCGACGGCGAAAAGCCGGACGTCGTGGTCCGGGTTGCAAGTGCCGTCGGGCGAAGGAGCACAATGTAGGGGATGATGCCGTCCGCACCGATCCCGGCCGCCCGGCTGCCGCAGCCGGGCCCCCACCCACCTGGGCCGGCTGTCCGACGAACTTCCCTTGTTGACATGTTCGGTGCTCTGGTAGACTCGTCGACGGTTTCAAGTTGTGAAACCTGGCACATGGTGGCCGGGTTCCACGCGTCGGAGAGGGCGTTTCTGTTCGCCGAAGGGAGTGTACGAGGACCTTGTACCTAGATGTTCTCATGATGTTCCTCGCCGCCGGATTCATCGCGGTCGCCGCGCTGGGCGCGAGCGCACTGCTGGGTCCGAAGAAGGCGTCGGAAGTGAAGCTGGCAGCCTACGAGTCTGGCGTCCCGGCGTCGGGCAGCGCTCGCCAACGCTTCCCCGTGCATTTCTACATGGTCGCCATGCTCTTCATCATCTTCGACCTGGAGACCGCCTTCTTCTACCCGCTGGCGGTCAAGTTCCGGGAAGCGCCTGCCTTCCTGTACGTGCAGGCGATCATCTTCGTGGTCATCCTCGCGGTCGGATACATCTACATCCTCCGCAAGGGCGTCCTCTTCTGGAAGTGAGCATGGGCCTAAGAGATCTGTTCGAGAAGGACATCCAGGAGCTCGAGAACGAGGGCATCCTGTTCTCGAGCCTCGAGAAGCTGGTGGCCTGGGGCCGGAGCAACAGCCTGTGGCCCGCCACCTTCGGGCTGGCCTGCTGTGCCATCGAGATGATGCAGTCGACCAACGCCCGCAACGACATGTCGCGCTTCGGCTCGGAGGTGTTCCGCGCCAGCCCGCGACAGGCCGACGTGATGATCGTGGCCGGGCGGCTGTCGAAGAAGATGGCGCCGATCATGCGCCGCGTCTACGAGCAGATGCCCGACCCCAAGTGGGTCATCTCCATGGGCGCCTGCGCGTCGTCCGGCGGCATGTTCAACAACTACGCCATCGTGCAGAACGTCGACTCGGTGGTGCCGGTCGACATCTTCGTACCGGGGTGCCCGCCGCGTCCGGAGGCGCTGGTGTACGCGGTGATGCAGCTCCAGAAGAAGGTGCGCGGCGAGGCCTTCGACCAGCACGGGGTGGAGTTGCCGATGGTGGAAGGGTGGTCGCGATGAGCGACGCCGGGAGCCACACGGCGAGCGACATCGAGCTGGCCGCCGCCACGCAGGCCACGGTCGACAAGCTGGTGCCACTGGGCGGCGTCGTGAAGACGTTCAAGGACATGGTGAGCGTCACCGTTCCCAAGGAACACATCGTCGAGGCGGTCTCCGTTGCCAAGGAGAGCGGTTTCGCGATGATCTCCGACGTCTTCGGCATCGACTACCTGACCTACCCCGGGCACCAGGGCAAGCGCTTCACCGTCGCGTACAACATGCGCAACCCCGACGGCAACGGCCGCATCTTCATCCGCGTGGATGTGGATGAGGGCGAGAGCCTGCCCACCATCACCGGCCTGTTCAAGGCCGCCAACTTCATGGAGCGCGAGGTCTACGACATGTTCGGCGTCGTCTTCGAGGGCCACCCGGACCTGCGCAAGCTGCTCACGCCCGAGGACTTCGATGGCCACCCCCACCGCAAGGACTTCCCGCTGGGCGAGACGCCGACGCTCTTCAACGAGGGTCGCTTCCTCGACCCGGCGGCCTTCCGCGCCGGCCTCGTCGGCGCCGACCCCGGCCTCACCGGATGGAAGGGCGGGGCCGCCAAGGGCGCCCGGAGCGAGCAGGACTTCGGCCAGGGAGCGGGCATGCACGGGAAGGAGAGTGGCAAGCCGTGAGTGCCCGGGATCTGGGTCACGCCGCGACGGTGACGCGTGAGGAGCAACACGGCGAGTTCGAGACGCGCTACATGCGCATCAACGTCGGGCCGCAACACCCCAGTACGCACGGCGTCTTGCGCCTGGTGGTCGACCTCGACGGCGAGGAGATCGTCGGCATCAAGCCGCAGATCGGCTATCTCCACACCGGCTTCGAGAAGACGATGGAGAACCGCACCTACCAGCAGGGCGTCACCTACGCCAACCGCATGGACTACCTGCACGGCTTCGCGCACGACCTGGCCTACGTGCTCTCGGTCGAGAAGCTCATGGACGCGCGCGTGCCGGAGCGGGCGCAGCGCATCCGGGTGGCCCTCAACGAGCTGAACCGGATCGCCAGCCACCTGGTGTTCATCGGCACGGGCCTGCTCGACATGGGCGCGCTGACGCCGTTCTTCTACACCATGCGCGAACGCGAGATGCTGCTCGACATCTTCGAGCTGGTGTGCGGCGTACGCATGAACTTCGGCTACTTCCGCGTCGGAGGGCTCTACCGCGACGTGCCCGACGAGTTCTTCCCGGCCGTCGACCAGTTCCTCGAGATGTTCCCGAAGATGATCGTCCAGTACGAGCGCCTGTTCGCCAAGAACGACATCTTCGTCAACCGCCTCAAGAACGTAGGCGTGCTCAGCCGCGAGACCGCCCTCGACTGGGGGCTCACCGGCCCCAGCCTGCGTGCCAGCGGGGTGCCGCTGGACTTCCGCAAGGCGGCTCCCTACGGCGGCTACGAGGACTACGACTTCGACGTTCCCACCTACGATGCCGGCGACGCCTTGAGCCGCATGCTCATCCGCGTCGACGAGATGCGCGAGAGTATGAAGATCGTGCGTCAGGCGGTGGACCGTATGGAGCCGGGCCCCATCCGCGATCCCGACCGCCGCATCAGCCTGCCGCCCCGGAGCGAGCTCGAGGACTCCATGGAGGCGGTCATCTTCCACTTCAAGCTCGTCACCGAGGGCTTCCACCCGCCGCGCGGGGAGGTCTACGTGGCGACCGAGAGCGCCCGCGGCGAGCTCGGCTACTACATCGTCTCGGACGGCGGCTCCATGCCCTACCGCGTGAAGGTCCGGGTGCCGAGCCTGATCAACCTGCAGTCGCTGGAGCCCGCCTGCCTTGGCGGGCTGTTCGCGGACATGATCGTGAACATCGCCAGCCTGGACCCGATCATGGGAGACGTGGACAAGTGAGGCGCGAAGGTCTCCCGGGCCGTCGCCGGCAGCCGGGAAGGCGGCCACGGCCGGAGTGCGCTGCGAGGAATGCCAATGGTTGAGCTGGACACCATCCCCCCCTTCTTCGTCGACAAGCGCGAGCTCGTCGACGAGATCCTGGGCCGCTACCCCGAGTACGGCCGGCGCAGCGCCGTGATGCCGCTCCTCTGGGAGGTGCAGCGCGCCGAGCGCCACATCAGTGAGGCCCGCATCAACGAGATCGCCGAGATCTTGGACATCCACCCCACCGAGGTCAAGGGCGTGGTGAGCTTCTACTCCGAGTACCACGGCGAGCCCGTGGGCACGTACCACCTGCAGGTGTGCGCAACGCTCTCCTGCTCGCTCGCCGGGTCGGACCAGCTCTACGACCACCTGGTCGACGAGCTCGGCATCGTGAACGGCGAGACCGACCATGAGGGACGCTTCAGCATCCAGAAGGTGGAGTGCCTGGGGTCGTGCGGAACCGGCCCGGTGCTGCAGGTCAACGACATCTACTACGAGCGCGTCGGGCGCTCGCGCTGCGATTCGCTGCTGGAGGCGCTGAAGCGTGACGAGATGCCCGAGGCCTGGCGCGAGCGCGGCGGCGACAACGAGGGCGAGTCCAAGGCGGCGTTCCTTCGCAACGGCGCCGGCGGCGGGGAGGGGGGCGCCGAATGAGCGACGTCACGGATACCACCCATGACGCCAGCACCCGGCCGATCACCAGCCGCCGCGACCCCCGCTACGAGGTGGTCATGTACCGCCACGTGGGCGTCGAGGGCGCACACACCCTCGACTACTACCGCTCGCACGGGGGCTACGAGGCGGCGCGCAAGGCGCTCAGCCAGATGTCGCCCAGCCAGGTGATCGACGAGGTCAAGGCGTCGAAGCTCCGCGGCCGCGGCGGCGCCGGCTTCCCCACCGGCGTCAAGTGGTCGTTCATGCCCCCCGTCGACGGCCGCCAGCGCCTGCTGGTAGTCAACGCCGACGAGTCCGAGCCGGGCTCGTTCAAGGACCGCTACATCATGGAGGACGACCCGCACCAGCTCATCGAAGGCATGATCATCGGCTGTTACGCCATCCAGGCGACCAAGGGCATGGTCTACATCCGCGGCGAGTACGTCAAGGGGTACGAGCGACTCGTCGGCGCCATCCGCGAAGCGCGGCAGGCGGGCCTGCTCGGCAGGAACGTGCTCGGCACCGACGTCGAGGTGGACATCACCGTGCACCGCGGGGCCGGCGCCTACATCTGCGGCGAGGAGACCGCCCTCATGAACTCGCTGGAAGGGCTGCGCGGCAACCCCCGCCTCAAGCCCCCCTTCCCCGCGCAGGCCGGGGTCTACGGCCTCCCCACCACCATCAACAACGTCACCACCATGACCAGCGTGGTGCACATCGTGAGCCGCGGCGCGGACTGGTTCGCGTCGATGGGCACGGAGGACTCCAAGGGCACCAAGCTCTACCAGGTCAGCGGGCCGGTCGAGCGCCCCGGCGTCTACGAGCTGCCCATGGGCGCCACCTTCCGCGAGCTGATCTACGACCTGGCGGGGGGCCCCAAGGAACCCGCCAAGGGCTTCTTCCCGGGCGGTTCGTCCACCCCGCCGCTGCCGTGGACGGACGAGTACCTCGACCTGCCCATGACCTACGACGCCATGGCGAAGAGCGGCTCGATGCTCGGCACCGGCGGCGTCATCGTCATCCCCAGGGAGAAGGACATCGTCTCGGCCATGTACAACGTGGTGCGCTTCTACGCCCACGAGTCGTGCGGCAAGTGCACGCCCTGCCGCGAGGGCATCGCCACGTGGCTGCCGAAGATGTACCAGAAGCTGCTGGCGGGTCTGGGCACGCGGGAGGATCTCTCGCTGATAGAGGATATGGTGCGCAACAACCGCGGCACCGCCTTCTGTCCGCTGGCCGACGCCTGCGCCATGCCGGTGCAGGCGAGCTTCAAGTGGTTCCGCGACGAGTACGAGTACATCGTCGACAACGGCAAGCCCATGTACACCAAGAGCGACTGGTGGCAAGCATGAAGGTACATATCAACGACGTGGCGATGGACTTCCCGCAGGGGACCAGCGTCATCGACGCCATCTTCGCCGCGGGTTACGACGTCCCCTACTTCTGCAGCCAGGAGTACATGTCCCCGATCGGCGCCTGCCGCATGTGCCTGGCGCGCATCGGCGCTCCCCGCAAGGACAAGGAGGGCGGCTGGATCCTCGACGAGGCGACCGGCGAGCCCAAGATCTTCACCTTCCCCAACATGATGGCGACCTGCACCACGCAGGTGATGGAGGGGATGGTCGTCGACACCCTGTCCGAGGACGTCAAGCGGATACAGAGCGGCATGGTGGAGTTCACGCTCATCAACCACCCGCTCGACTGCCCCGTGTGCGACAAGGGCGGAGCCTGCGAGCTGCAGGACCGCTCCTACGAGTACGGCACCGGGGTGAGCCGCTTCGAGTTCGACAAGCGCCACCAGGAGAAGCACCACCCGCTGTCCGAGGTCATCACCCTCGACCGCGAGCGCTGCATCCACTGCAAGCGCTGCGTGCGCTACTTCGAAGAGGTGCCCGGCGACAACGTGCTGGACTTCATCGAACGCGGCGGGCACACCTACATCGGCACCTTCGATCCCGGCCTGCCCAGCAACTTCACCGGCAACATCACCGACATCTGTCCGGTGGGCGCCCTGCTCGACGCCACCAGCCGCTTCCGCGGCCGCAACTGGGAGTACAAGCACATCCGTACCACCGGCATGGACGACGCCTCCGGCAGCGCCATCATGGTCGACGGCCGCACCGGCCGCATCGAGCGCATCAAGGCCGCGCTGAACCCGGACATCAACAAGACCTGGATCGACGACGGCACCCGCTTCGGCCACGAGTATGCCGACGCTCCCGATCGCCTCACGACGCCGCTGCTCCGCAAGGACGGCGAGCTGAAGGCGGCGACCTGGGAGGAGGCGGCGGCCTTCATCACGGAGCGCCTCGGCGGCATGAGCGGGAAGGACGTGGGCATCGCCATCCGCGCCGACGCCACCCTCGAGGAGGGCGTCGCCGCCAAGGCGCTGGCCGAGGCGCTGGGCACCGGCCAGCTCGACCACGCCCCGCGTCCCGCCGCCTCGGTCATCCCGGCGCAGGACCCGGCCACCTTCACCGACCTGGCCACCTCGGACGGCATCCTCGTCGTTGGGGACGTGACCGAAGAGGTGCCGATCGCCGACCTTCGCATCAAGGACGCCATGAAGGGCGTCACGCCTCCCGAGCTGATGCCGCATGGCGTGCCCATCGCGGACCTGCGGCTCAAGGAGCACCCCCAGCTGAAGCGCGCGATCCTCACGGTGGCGGCCCCCTACCGCGTCGACCTGATGAAGCATGCCGGGCAGACGGTGCGGTATCCCGCCGGCGGTGAGGCGGCGCTCTTCGGCGCCCTGACGAAGCTCGCCGAGCACGGCGGCGAACGGGTCGACGGAGAACCGGCAGGGGAAGGACAGGCAGGCGCGAGCCTGGACGACGGCGAGCGCGCCGCCCTCGGCATGCCCTACGAGGACGCCGCCGCGTTGGTTCGGCGCCTCAAGGACGCCGAACGGGCGGTGGTCGTCTACGGCGGCTTCGTGCTGGCCACCAGGGCCGCCGCCGAGGCGGCGAACGCCTTCGCCAAGGCCGTGCAGGCCAAGGTCATGATCCTCGGGCCCATGGCCGACAGCTACGGGCTCGAGCTCCTGAACGTGGGCCCCAGCCACGAGCGCTACGCCTACCCGGCGATGCTCACGGAGGCCAAGGCGCTCATCCTCTCCAACCTCGACCCCGGACAGGACCCCGACGTTCGCCGAGCGCTCCAGGACAAGGAGCTCCTGGTCGTCCACGACAGCTTCCTCACCGACAGCGCCAGCGTCGCCGACGTGGTGTTGCCGGCCAAGAGCGTCTACGAGAGGGACGGCACCACCGTCAACCTCGAGGGCCGCTTCCTGGGCGTGCACGCCGCGTCGGTCGAGAGCGGCGAGAGCGAGGACTTCGTCGGGCTGGTCGGGAGATTGGGCGAAGCGCTGGGGCAGCGGTTGGAGGGGCGCAGCGTCCGCAGCGCTCGCCGGGTGCTGCGTAAGCGCTTCGAGCTCGACCCGGCCGAGCTGTCGCCCGCCGGCCGGCTCTACCGGCCCAAGACCCGACGCCAGGCGCGCGTGGCCATTGTGAGCCACGAGGCCTTCGACGGCAACCTGCTGGTGACGCCGAGCATGGTGCGCATCGAGTACCTGACCCGCAACCCGCACCTGGAGCGGGTGGTGGAGGGAGCGCGGCTCCGCATGCACCCCGACGACGCCGCGCTGAACGGCGTGGCCGACGGCGACGCCGTGCGGTTGCGCGTCGGCGGCGTGCTCAGGCGCGCGGTGGTGCGCGAGGACGACACCGTCCCGCCCGGGCTGATGCTCCTGCCCTGCCTGCCGGACCAACCGGTGGGTCTCGTGCAGGCGGACCTGACCACCCTGACGCGTGAGGAGCGTGCGCTGGAGGTGGCCGGATGACCGGCGCCATCCCGAGCGACCCCCTGTGGGTCACCTTCCTCAAGGCGCTGGTGCTGATCCTGGTGCTGCTGGGCGGCTTCGCCTACATGACGCTCATCGAGCGGCGCCTGTTGGGCCGCTTCCAGCACCGGCTCGGACCCAACCGGGTGGGCCCATTCGGCCTGCTCCAGCCCATCGCGGACGCGATCAAGGCGATCTTCAAAGAGGACATCGTCGTGTCGGCCGCGGACAAGGTCGTCTACGTGCTGGCGCCGGCCATCAGCATCGTCTTCGCGCTGTCGGCCTTCGGCGCCATCCCCGGCGGACCCGCCAAGAGCATGTTCGGCCTCAACCCCTGGGTGATGAATCTCGACGTCGGCGTGCTCTACGTGCTGGCCATGACCAGCGTGGGCGTCTACGGCATCTTCCTGGGCGGGTGGGCCTCCAACAGCAAGTACGCGCTGCTCGGCAGCCTGCGCTCCAGCGCCCAGATCATCAGCTACGAGCTTGGCATGGGCCTGGCGGTGCTGAGCGTGATCATGGTGGGCGGCACCCTCAACTTCCAGAAGCTGGTGCAGCTCAACGTGTGGTCGATCAGCCCGTGGCTGTGGCCGGGGCTGGTCATCGCCTTCATCGCGTTGCTGATCGCCGGCACCGCCGAGATCAACCGCACCCCCTTCGATCTCCCCGAAGCCGAGCAGGAGCTGGTGGCCGGCTACCAGACCGAGTACACCTCGATCAAGTGGGCGCTCTACCAGATGAGCGAGTACGTCAACATGTTCACCTCGGCCGCCTTCATCAGCACGCTGTTCCTGGGCGGCTGGCGAGCGCCGGGCTTCTTCAACGCCATCATCCCCGGCATGGCCTCCTGGCCGATCATCTGGCTCGTCGCGAAGATGGCCGTCTTCATCTTCCTGTTCGTCTGGCTGAAGGCCACGCTGATGCGCCTGCGCTACGACCAGCTCATGCGCTTCGGCTGGCTGTACCTGTTCGAGATCGGCCTGTTCGCGGCGCTGCTGACGGGGGCGGTGATCGCTTTTGTTCTGTAACAGACGAGGATGCTCCGCATACGCGCGGGGCCCTCGAGACGACCCGAGCACGAGAACCCTCGAACTGGGAGGTGCGTTCGAATGAGCGTTCTGGACATCGCCAAGGGGATGGGCGTCACGCTCGGGCACTTGTTCAAGCGCCCCGTGACGGTCCGTTACCCGGAGCAGCGTGCGCAGATCAAGCCGCGCTTCCGGGGACGGCACCACCTCCTGAGGCACCCCGACACGGACCTGGAGAAGTGCATCGGCTGCAGCCTCTGCGCCGCCGCCTGCCCGACCTACTGCATCTACGTCGAGGCCGCCGAGAACGATCCCGACGACCCCACCTCGGCGGGCGAGCGCTACGCCAAGATCTACGAGATCAACATGCTGCGCTGCATCTTCTGCGGCTTCTGCGAGGAGGCCTGCCCGACCGGGGCGGTGGTGCTCGGCCACGAGTTCGAGCTCGCCGACTACCGCTACCAGGACTTCGTATACGGCAAGGAAGACATGCTGGCGGGGGTCAAGGGCAGCAAGTGGCAGCGCCGCGAGGCCGACAAGAAGGGCGAGGACGTGCGGCTCGGCTTCGAGGCGGGCCCGCGGCCCGAATTGGAAGGCGTGGACTACTGACATGGCGGGAACGTGCTCAGTTCGAAGCGCCGGCGGGGGTGCGCTGACATGATCGGCTTCATCGTCCTGGCGGCCGTCCTGATCGCCGGTGCGGTCGGTGTGGTGGCCTTCCGCCAACCGGTCCACGCGGCCCTCTCCCTGGTGGTCACGCTGCTCGCGCTGGCCGTCACCTACGTGACGCTGCAGGCGCACTTTCTGGCCGTCATCCAGGTCATCGTCTACGCCGGCGCCATCATGGTCCTGTTCCTGTTCGTGATCATGCTCCTCAACATCGAGGGGCAGGCACCGGCGCCGCACATGACGTGGCTGCCGCCGGCCGCCTACCTCACGGCGCTGCTGGTGGCGGCCGGCATCGCCGTCACCGCCTTCATCGACCGCGCGCCGCTCCCGGGCGCCGACGCCATCGCCGCGCTGCAGGGCGGCTCCGCCGAACAGGTCGGCACCGCGCTGTTCAGCCACTACGTCCTGGCCTTCCAGCTGGTGGGCGTGCTGCTGCTCACCGGCATCGTCGGCGCGGTCAGCCTAGCGCACCGCGGCGCCGCCACCGAACAGAGGCAGCGGCGCGACCGGGAGGCCCGCGCCGAACGGGAGCTGACCCATGGTTAGGGCGTTCCGGGAAGGGGCCCCGCTCCCCATGACCAGCGTGATGATGGTGGAAGGGGGCGCGTGATGGTACCGACCCCCTACTACGTCGCGCTCGGCGCGGTGCTGCTGAGCATCGGCATGGTGGGCGTGCTCACCCGCCGCAGCGCCATCATGATGTTCCTGTCCATCGAGTTGATGCTCAACGCGGCCAACCTCACCATCGTGGCGTACGCGCGGCAGTGGGCCGCCCAGGGTGTGGACGCCGCGATCTCCGGCCAGGCCGCGGTGTTCATCATCCTCGCCATCGCCGCCGCCGAGGTGGCGGTCGGGCTGGGCATCCTCGTGGCCATATTCCGCCACCGCGTCAGCACCGACGTCGATGAGCTGTCCGAGGTGAGGCTATGACCGCGCTCGTCCAGTGGGCCGCGCTGGCGCCGCTACTGGCGCTGGCCGGGTCCCTCATCAACGCCTTCTTCGGCCGCTCGCTCAAGGAGCCGGCGCCCGGCATCATCGCCAGCCTCATGGTGGCCGGCGGGTTCGTGCTGTCGGTGCTGGCCTTCTTCGGCCTGCAAGGCAGCGAGCACGGCGTGCAGGTCACGCTCTGGCACTACCTGAGCGGCGGGAGCCTGAGCGTGGACGTGGGCTTCATGCTCGACCGGCTCAGCGTCACCATGATGCTGATCATCACCGGTGTGGGCCTGCTCATCCACATCTACTCGATCGGCTACATGCACGGCGACGACGGCAACAGCCGCTACTTCGCCGAGCTCAACCTGTTCATCTTCGCCATGCTGGTGCTGGTGATGGCCAGCTCCTTCCCGCTGATGTTCATCGGCTGGGAGGGCGTGGGCGTGTGCTCCTACCTGCTCATCGGCTTCTGGTACCGCGACAAGGCCAACCCCGACGCCGGCCGCAAGGCGTTCATCGTCAACCGTGTCGGCGACGTCGGCTTCCTGCTGGCGATGTTCCTCACCTTCAAGGTCTTCGGCACGCTCGACATCGCTGCCGTGAACGCCGCGGCGCCCGGCATGCTCTACGGCGCGGGCGCCCTCACGGCGATCGGGTTGCTGTATCTGGTGGGCGCCGCCGGGAAGTCCGCGCAGCTTCCGCTGCAGGTGTGGCTGCCCGACGCCATGGCCGGTCCCACGCCCGTCTCCGCGCTCATCCACGCCGCCACCATGGTCACCGCCGGCGTCTACCTGATCGCCCGCATCGGCGCGGTCTACGCCATGGCGCCCGGCGCGGCGGGCACCGTCGCCTGGGTTGGCGCCATCACGGCGTTCATCGCCGCCTTCGCCGCCTTCGCCCAGACCGACATCAAGAAGATCCTGGCGTACTCGACCATCTCGCAGATCGGCTACATGATCGCCGCGGTCGGTGCGGGCGCCTACTGGGTCGGGATCTTCCACGTGGTCACGCACGCCTTCTTCAAGGCTCTGCTCTTCCTCAGCGCCGGCAGCGTCATCCACGCCATGAGCGGGGAGCAGGACATCCGCAAGATGGGCGGCCTGGGTAGGCGCATGAAGATCACCGGCGTCACCGCCCTGATCGCCACCCTGGCGATCTCCGGCGTGCCGTTCCTGGCGGGCTTCTTCAGCAAGGACGCCATCCTGTCCAGCACCCTCACCAGCGGGCTGCTCACCGGCAACGGCGGGGACGTGCTCTACGTCATCCTGCTGGTCACCGCCGCCATGACCGCCGCCTACATGTTCCGCTGGTACTACGGCATCTTCGCCGGCGAGTCGCGCGTCGACAAGCACGTCTCCGAGCACGTGCACGAGTCCCCCGCCGTGATGACGTGGCCGCTCGGCATCCTCGCCGTCGGGTCGGTCGCCGTGGGCTACCTGGGGCTGCCCGAGTTCGCCTTCCCCAACCTCATCCAGCGCTGGCTCGAGCCTGCCACCGCCGCCGTCGACTTCAACAGCCTCACGGCCAGCGCAGACTGGCTGCTCATGGGCCTCTCCATCGTGATGGTCGCCATCGGCATCGGCGTCGGCTGGTGGATCTACCACGTGCGCAAAGGCGCGCCCGTGGCCACCCTCAAGGACTCCACCCTGGCCGGCGCCTCACGCGGCGCACTGGGGTTCGACGCGCTCTATCGCATCCTCTTCGTGGCGTCCGGTGAGGGCGTCACGGGCGGCATCGCCACCCTCGACCGCGACGTGGTCGACCGCGGCATGGCCGGCGGCGGGGGAGGGGGGACGGTCCTGCTCGGCAGGCTCGCCCGGCTCCTCCAGTCCGGCTTCGCGCGGGCCTACGCCTTCGCCATGCTGCTCGGCGTGCTGACACTGGTCGTGGTCGCCGCCCTTACGGGGGTGCTCAAGTGATCGCCCTCTTCGTCGTCCTCGTGCCCGTCGTCTTCGCGGTGGTGACCGGCCTGGCCGGGTCGCGTCGCGTCGCAGCCGTCGGCTTCGGGCTCGTCAGCACGCTGACGACCTTCGTGCTGACGCTGTTCCTGCCGGGCAGCGCCGGCATCAGCACCCCCTGGATCCCCGGCCTGGGCGTCACCTTCACCCTCGAACCGACCGGGGCGGGCAGCGTCCTCACCATCGTGGCCGCCCTCGCCATGATCCCCACCGCGCTCATGGCCGCGCGCCGGGTGGAGGAGGGCCCCGGCGCCTTCGTGGCCCTGCTGCTGCTCATGCAGGGCGCGCTGGCCGGCATCTTCCTGGCGCGCGACCTGGTGCTCTTCTACGTCGCCTGGGAGGCGGCGCTGATCCCCAGCATGCTGATGCTGGGCGCCTTCGGGCGCGACAGGCGCCGCGCGGCGGTCCTGAAGTACCTGGTCTACGCCATCGGCGGCAGCTTCGTGATGCTCATCAGCATCCTGGCCATACGGCCGCTGTCCGGTGCCGCCAGCTACCGGTTCGCCGATCTGATCGCCGCCACCCCGAACCTGGCCGGCGCCACGCAGGTGTGGCTGTTCATCGGTCTCGCCATCGGCATGGCGGTGAAGCTGCCGCTGTGGCCGCTCCACAACTGGCTGATCGACTTCAACGAGCAGAACCACCCCTCGGGCGCCGCCGACGTGGCCGGCACCCTCTACAAGGTGGGCGGGTTCGGCTTCTTCGCGTGGGCCATCCCGCTGCTGCCGCTCGGCATGGAGCGGATCGGCCCGATCCTGCTCGGGCTGTCGGTGTTCACCGCCCTCTACGGCGCTCTCGCCGCCGTCGCCCAGACGGACATGAAGCGGCTGCTCGCGTACGCCTCGCTGTCGCACATGGGCATCGTCGGGGTGGGCATCTTCGGCCTGCACCTGGCCGGCCTGAACGGCGCCATCTTCCTCCTGGCGGCGCAGATGCTCTCCACCGGCGGCCTCTTCCTGGTCTCCGGCATGCTCTTCGCGCGCCGCAACAGCTTCGACCTCGACCGGTACGGCGGCCTGGCCAGGAGCGCGCCCGCGCTGGCGGCGCTCAGCCTGTTCGTGCTGTTCACCTTCATCGGCGTCCCCGGCCTCGCCAACTTCCCCGGCGAGTTCCTCAGCCTGCTCGGCGCCTACCAGCTCCACCCCTGGGCGGCCGCCCTCGCCACCCTGTCCGTCATCGTCGCCGGCGTGTACGGCGTGAACTTCTTCCAACGGCTCTACCAGGGCGAGGAGCGCGAGCCCACCCGGGAGATCGGCGCGCTCGAGGTCTTCGCGCTCATCCCGCTGGTGGCGGGCATCCTGTGGCTCGGGATCTTCCCGTCGCCGCAGCTCTCGCGCATCGAGGCGCAATCGCAGCTCATCGCGGCGCCCGCGGCGACCGCGACCGCGGAGGCGTCCTCGGCGCTGGCCTCGGTGCCCGCCGCGCCGCCGGCCCGGCCCGGCGACCTGCTGGCGCCGAGCGCCGTGCCGGGCGAAGGCCCGGTGGCGCCGGACGCCCCGCTTGGAGGTAGCCGGTGAGCTTCCCGCCCGCCATCGATTTCCACTGGGTCAACTTCGGGCCCGTGCTCGCGCTGCTGATCACGGCGGCCATCACAACGCTGTTCGCGCTGTTCCAGCGCGGCGGGCGCTCCACCGCCTGGCTGGCGATGATCGGCGTGGCGGTGGCGGCGGCGCTCAACGTCAACCTGTTCATGCTGCACCGCGCCGGCGCCGCCGGGTCCAGCTTCGGCCTGCGCTTCCTTGCCGACACCCCGGCCCTGTCCCTCGACTTCGTCATCCTGCTGGGCACGGTGCTGGCCATCCTGGTCAGTTACGACTACCTGCAGCGCAGCGACCTGGACCACCCCGAGTACTACCCGCTCATCCTCTACTCGGCCACCGGCGCCATGGTGATGGTCGCCGCCGGCGACCTGATCACGCTGCTTCTGGGGCTGGAGATCATGTCGCTGGCCGTGTACGTGCTGTCGTCGTGGCGGCAGGGGGCGAACGAGTCCGAGGAAGCCGGCATGAAGTACTTCCTGCTCGGCGCCTTCGGCTCCGCCATCCTCATCTACGGCACGGCGCTCACCTACGGCGCCACCGGCAGCTTCGTCTACGCCGACATCGTGTCCGCGATGAGCGCGCCCGGCTTCGCCGCGCCGCTGCTGGTCACCCTGGGCGGCGCCCTGGTGCTGGTGGGGCTGGCCTTCAAGGCCTCCATCGCCCCCTTCCACCAGTGGGCGCCCGACGCCTACACCGGCGCGCCCACGTCCGTCACGACGTTCATGAGCGTGGTGATCAAGACCGCGGCGTTCGCCGCGCTGGTGCGCATCGCCGCCACCGTCTTCCCCGGCATGGAGCCCTGGCTGATGACGACGCTGTCGGTGCTGGTGGGCCTCACCCTGGTGATCGGCAATCTCGCCGCACTGCTGCAGACGGGCGTGAAGCGGATGCTCGCCTACTCCGCGGTGGCGCACGCGGGTTACCTCGGCCTGGCGGTGCTGGCGGGCCCGCACGGCGTGCGGGCCGTAGCCTGGTACCTGGCCGCCTACACCCTCATGAACGTCGGCGCCTTCGCGGTGCTGATGCTCGTAAGCGACGCCAACGACCGCGGCGACGAGCTCGAGCGCTTCGCCGGGCTCGGGCGCCGGCGCCCGGCGCTGGCCTTCGCCATGACGCTGTTCATGCTGAGCCTGGGCGGCATCCCGCCGCTGGCCGGCTTCATGGGCAAGATCCTGGTCTTCCAGGCGGCCATCGCGAGCGGCTACACGGTGCTCGCCGTGATCGGCATCATCACCAGCGTGGTGGCGCTCGTCTACTACTTCCGCGTCATCACCTACATGTACTTCCGCGAGCCGGAGTACGAGCTGCCGGCCTACCGCAGCTCGGCCGCCCAGGTGGCCATCTGGGCCGCTGCCCTGGGCACGGTCCTGATGGGCCTGCTGCCGGGCTGGTGGTACGGCCTGGTGAGCAGCGGGCAGCAGTTGCTGGCGCGCCTGTAGCGGCGCCGCGGACACACGCCAAGCTGTCGTCGCGCCCTCCCTTCGGGGTGGGCGCGACCGCGTTCGGCCGCTCGTAAGAAGCCTGTCAGGGCGACCCGGCTAGGCTGGCTCCGTGCGACGCGACACCCCCCGACCCGTCCGTTCGGCCGCCCAGGCGTCCCCCCGGGCCCCGCGATGATGGACTTCCGCCCGGGCCGCGAGCGCCTCCACGGCGATAGGAAAAACCTCCCTGAGCCGCGTTCCGGACGGGCCTATGGTGGAGGCAGCATGGATCTCACCGGCCTCAAGATCCTCCTCGTCGATGACGAGGAGACCATCCTCGTCATCCTCAAGGGCATCCTGCAGCGGGCGGGCTACACCCGCATCGTCACGTTGGACGATCCCCGCAGGGTGCTGGAGGCGTTCATGGAGGAGCGGCCGGACCTGCTGGTGCTGGACCACCACATGCCGCACAAGGACGGCCTGGAGGTCATCGAGGAGCTCCGTCCCTACCTGCCGGACTACTTCCCCATCCTCATGCTCACCGGCGACGAACGTGCCGAGCTGAAGGAGACGGCGCTGTCCAGTGGGGCGAAGGACTTCCTCATCAAGCCCATCAACCCGGTGGAGGTGCGCCTGCGCATCCGCAACCTGTTGGAGGCTCGCTACTTCCACCAGCAGCTCGAGAACAACAACCTGCATCTCGAGGAGACGGTGCGCCAGCGCACCCGTGAGCTCGAGGACGCCCACGTGGAGATGCTGGTGCGCCTGGCGAAGGCCGCCGAGTACCGCGACGACGACACCGGCGAGCACACCTGGCGCGTTGCCCGGACCTGCGCGCTGCTCGGTCAGGAGCTGGGCCTGGCGCCCGAGCGGGTCGACCTGCTGCTGCGCGCCGCGCGGCTGCACGACGTCGGCAAGATCACCATCCCCGACGGCATCCTGCTCAAGCCCGGCCGGCTCAGCGAGGCCGAGTACGAGGTCGTGAAGCAGCACACCCGCGCGGGCGCGGAGTTGCTCTCCGGCGGCCGCTCGCCGCTGGTCAAGCTGGCAGAGACCATCGCGCTCACCCACCACGAGCGCTGGGACGGCGGTGGCTACCCGCGCGGGCTGGCCGGCGACGCCATCCCGCTGGAGTCCCGCCTGCTGGCCGTGGCCGACACGTTCGACGCGCTCACCCACGACCGCATCCACCGCAAGGCGGTGTCGCCCGAGCGCGCGGTGGAGGAGATCACCGCCAACAGCGGCAGCCAGTTCGACCCCAAGGCCGTCGACGCCTTCCTGGTGCTCTTCAGCCGCGGCGAGCTGTTCACCGACGCCCAGCTCGAGACCGTGTGAGCGTCGCCTCGCCGCCCCGACGGCCGGCTGACACACGCCCGCGAGCGGCGATAGAGTGGCCGGCATGAACGCGTACCTGCAGCGCATCCTGGACACGCTGGGCGAGCACGACCCCATCGAGGTGCTGCGAGCGACCCCGCAGCGGCTGGCCGCGCTCCTCGAGGAGATGGCGCCGGATGGGCTGGAGCGCAGCTACGCGCCCGGCAAGTGGGACGCCCGGCACGTCTTCGCGCACCTGGCCGACGTGGAGCTGGCTATGGGCTTCCGGCTGCGTCTGGTGCTGGGCCAGCCCGGCGTGGAGCTGCCCGGCTTCGACCAGGACGTGTGGGCGGAGCGCTACGGGCGCCTCGACCCGGCCCTTGCGGTGGAGGCGTTCCGCGGCTTGCGGGCGTGGAACCTCGCGCTGCTGACCACCCTCGACCTGGACGACTGGCTCGCCGAGGGGTACCACGCCGAGCGCGGCTTCGAGTCGGTCGACCTGATGGTCCGGTTCATGGCCGGCCACGACATCAACCACCTGGGGCAGCTCGAGAGCATCCTGGCGCTGTGAGGCCGGTGCGCCCCGGTGCGCGCGAACCGTCGCGGCGGGGGGCAAGGACGCGCGCGGGCCTCTGCCTGCGCCCCGGGGGCCTGCGGGTCAACGGACCGTGACCGCGATCCGCTGCGCGCCGTTGCCGCCCATGCCCTGGTAGTTCCAGGGGCTCTCCAGGGGCTGCACGTTGCCGGCCGCATCGGTCGCTCGGCAGGTCAGCTGGTGTTCCCCCGCTGTGGCGGTCCAGCCGAACGACCAGCCACGCCACGCGAAGTCCCCGAGCGGTGGCTCCAGGCGGGCGTCCGCCCAACGGCCGTCCACCGCGACCTCCACCCGCTCGACGGCTCCGCTTCCCGACCAGGCGCGACCCTCGAGCGTGATGCGCCCGGCGTCGAGGTAGCGGCGCCGCGAGAAGAAGTCGGGGCGGCCGGGCGGCACCATGAGCGCGCGCACCCGCATCCTCTCCACCCGCTCGCCGGGGTCGTCGGGACCGGTCTGGTAACGGTAGGCGACCGCCTGCTGGAAGCCCTCGAAGGGTTCCGTCACGACCTCGATCGACGTCAGCCACTTCACGCTGGCCATGCCGTACCACCCCGGGACGACGAGCCGCAGGGGCGCGCCGTGCTGCGGCTCGAGCGGGCGGCCGTTCATGGCGTAGGCCAGGAGGATCTCGGGTCGCTTCGTCTCGGCGACCGGCAGGCTGCGGGCGTAGACCTGATCCTCTCCGCCCTGGACGCCCCGGTCCGCGCCGCGGAACACGACCTCGCGGGCCCCCCGGCCGATGCCCGCCCTCTCGAGCACCGTGGCCAGCGGGACGCCCGTCCAGGCGGCGGTGCCGACCGCCTCGTCCAGCCACGGAACGCTGACGGGCCGGGGCCGCATCCGTCCGCGGCCGTTGCCGGCGCACTCCAGCGTCACGGGCACGGTCTCGGCGGGGAGGGCGCGGATCTCGTCGAGGGTCAGCTCGAACGGCGCACGGACGTTCCCTCCGACGCTCAAGGTCCAACGTCCCGGTTCGACGTGCGGGATGTCCCAGTGGACGACGAGGTAGTGGAGCCCCGCCGGGGTGAGCTCGTCGCGGAGGGCCTCGAGGGGGAGCCCGTGGCAGCGGAAGGCCAGGCCCAGCTCCTCGGGCAGCAGCGGGCCGTCGGTCGGCTCCAGCGCGTGAGGCGCGGCGATGGCGTCGAGATCTGCGTGGCTCACGGTGTCCTCCTTCTCACGGTCCACCAGGGCAGCGGCCCGGCGCGACATCGTTGGTCTCGGTCGCGGCGGGCGCACCTGACCTCAGTCTGGCCGGGATGCGCGGGGCGGTCAGGAACCTAGGTTCCTGGAGGGCCGGTTGCGGCGGCCGCCGTCGCCGCTTCGGCCGCCAGCCGGTCCGGTTCGAGGAGAACGATCCGCCGCCGCCCCGTGCGGATCAGCCCTTCGTCACGTAGCTCGCGCAGGGTCCGGACCACGACCTCGCGCACCGTGCCCACGGCGTCCGCGAGCTCCTGCTGGCCGACGGCCGCCACCAGCTCTGAGCCCTGCTGCCGCTCCGACGCGAGGTCGAGCAGGTGACGGGCGACGCGCTGCCGAACGGTCGCGAAGCCGTGCGGGATTTCGGTGATGAACGACAGCACGCGTTCGCTGAGCTCGTGGAGCATGGCGCTGGCCAGCCTGGGATCCCGCTCGGCCGCTTCCCGGGCCGGGGAAGGGCGGAAGACCATCAGGTCGGCGTCCGTGACCGCCTGGATCGTTGCGGGCAACACGAAGCGCGGCGCGAACAGGGAGACCGCCCCGATGAGGGAGCCGGGCCGGCAGTAGCGGACGGTCATCAAACGGCCGTCGGGCACGGTGACGTAGATGCGAACCAGGCCCGTGACCACCAGCTCGAGATGCGCGGCCGTATCGCCTTCGCGGTGGAACGTCGACCCTGCCGGCGTGCGCCTTCTGGACGCGCCCGCGGTGAGGGCCTGCAGGACCTCCGGGGGTAGCGACCGCAGGTGCGAGGCCGCGATGGCGGCCCGCGCTGCGCTGTCGGGCGCGCCGCGCGACGAAGGTCCGGTTCGTTTCGACATGGCACCCTCCGTACGTGCCACGCTGCCGCCCCACCGGGAGGCAGCCGGGACCGCGAGCTTCCGATGGCTCCGTTGGTCGAGCCATGGTGGCACGACGGGGGCCTCGCGTTCAACGCTCCCGTCGGCCCCGGCGCTCCCCGGACGCGCCGGGAGCGCGTGATAGGATTGCGCCGTCATGGGACTCGAACGCACATTCGCGATGGTCAAGCCCGACGGCGTGCGCCGGGGGCTGGTCGGCGAGGTCGTGAGGCGCCTGGAGTCGAAGGGCTTCCGCATCGTCGGCATGAAGCTGATCCACGTCTCGCGCGAGCTCGCCGAGCGCCACTACGGCGAGCACCGGGGCAAACCCTTCTACGAGGGCCTGGTCGACTTCATCACCAGCGGCCCGTCGGTGGCCATGGTGGTTCAGGGGGAGAACGCGATCCTGGAGTGGCGGAAGATGATGGGCGCCACCAATCCCGCCGACGCCGTGCCCGGCACGGTGCGCGGCGACTACGCCACCGTCATCGACGAGAACGTGGTGCACGGCTCCGACGCGCCCGCTACCGCGGAGCGGGAGATCGGCATCTTCTTCGGGAAGGTCGAGCTGCTGCCGTAACGGCGTTCTCCCGGCCGGCGGCTCGGGCGGGGCGCCGCGCCGCAGCGCATGCGCTACGCGCCCCACGAGGTGAGGGTATGCCCGATTTGTCCCAGCGGATCAAGCGGCTCAAGGCGTCCTCCACCATCGCCTTCAACACGCGGGCGGCGGAGCTGCGAAGGCAGGGCATCGACGTCATCGCCATGACGGCCGGGGAGCCCGACTTCCAACCTCCCGAGCACGTCTTCGAGGCCGCCCGCGACGCCCTGAAACGCGGCCTGACGAAGTACACCCCCTCCGAGGGCACGCCCGAGCTGCGGGAGGCGGTGTGCGCCAAGTTCGCGCGCGAGAACGGCCTGAGCTACGAGCCCGACCAGGTGATCGTGTCCACCGGCGGCAAACAGGTGCTCTACAATGCCTTCCAGGCGGTGTTGGAGCCGGGCGACGAGGCGGTGCTGATGGCCCCGACCTGGGTCACGTACCCGCCGCAGATCGAGCTGGCGGGTGGCGTGGCGGTGCCTGTGCGCACCCGCCCCGAGGACGGCTTCCTGCCCGACCTCGACGCCGTGGCCGCGGCCATCGGCCCGAAGACGAAGGTGCTGCTCATCAACTCGCCCTCCAACCCCACCGGCGCGGTCTACCCGCCGGAGCTGGTGCAGGGCCTGGTGGAGCTGGCCGCCGAGCACGACCTGTGGGTATTCTCCGACGAGCTCTACGAGCACCTCATCTACGAGGGGACCTTCACGCCGGCCGCGCGCTTCGCGCCCGAGCGGACGCTCACCGTGCACGGCGCCAGCAAGGCCTACGCCCTCACCGGCTGGCGCATCGGCTACGGCGCCGGTCCGCGCGAGCTCGTCACGGCCATGAACCGGCTGCAGAGTCAGGTCACCAGCGGCGCCAACGCGCTGGCGCAGCATGCCACCGTGGCGGCCCTGAACGAGGTGGAGAAGACGCGCGCGTTCATGGACACGACCCGCAAGGCCTACCGCGAGCGCCGCGACGCGCTCGTGGAAGGCCTCAACCGCATGGGGCTCACCACCCCCGAGCCGCACGGCGCCTTCTACGTCATGGCGGACCTGACGACCATCGACCCCGACGAGGGGGAGGCCGCGCTGAAGCTGCTGGAGAAGGCGCGGGTCGCCGCCGTGCCCGGCACCGACTTCCTGGCGCCGGGACAGGCGAGGTTCAGCTACGCCACCAGCCTCGACAACGTACACGAGGCGCTGAAGCGAATCGAGGCGTTCCTGGCGTGAGCCTGGCGGCGGCGCGGCGGAACGCCGAGAGGCCGCCCCCCGTGCGCCTTCAGCCGTCGCCGAGCGGCCGGAACTCCAGCGGCGCCTGGCCGTAGACCTGGCGCGCCATGGAGCGCACGGCCGAGCGCAAGCCCTCCTCGAGCACCGGGTGGTACACGGGCATCATCAGCAGGTCGGCGAGCGTCAGCTCACGGTCGATGGCGAGCGCCAACAGGTGGGCCAGGTGCTCCCCGTCGGGGGCCATCATCTCCGCGCCCAGCAGGCGGCCGTCCGCCCTGCGCGCGTAGAGGCGCAGCCGACCGGCTGCGCGGCGCATGCCGATGGCTCGGGACTGACGGGAGAAGTCGACCTTGCCGGTCACGACGTCCTCGTTCTCGCTCGCCAGCTCGGCGTGGGTGCGCCCCACCAGCGCGATCTCCGGCTCGGTGAAGGCGATGGTCAGGGGCACCCGGCGGCGGAAGCGGGCCGGCCCGTGCACCGCGTTCCAGGCGGCGAGGAAGCCCTCGTCCGAGGCCTCGTGCATGACCACGCGGTCGCCGGTGACGTCCCCGGCGAGGAAGATCGGCAGGTCTTCCGCCCGGCCGGAACGGAGCCGGGTGGTGTGCGGGTCGAAGCGCGGGATGCCGCGCGCGTCGAGCTCCGCGCCCAGCGCCTCGAGGCCCAGCCCGTCGACGTTCGGGCGGCGGCCCATGGCGGCCAGCAGAGCGTCGACCGTGACGCCGGCGTCGCCAGCGCTCACCCGTAGGGCGTCGCCGTCCACCTCGACATCGACGCCGTGCCCGAGGTGCAGCGGGAGCTCAGAGGCCATCTGCTCGATGGCGTAGGCGCCCACCTCGGGATCGGTGAGGGCGGCGACGGCCCCGCGCAGCTCGAATCCCGTCACCTCCAGGCCGAGCCGCGCCAGCGCCTGGCCGAGCTCGAG
>Ga0102953_1000715_pt1 | contig 22091 bp, 22 predicted proteins | sample SalPon2A_C_D2_MG_FD_78509 | JGI IMG/M metagenome (GOLD analysis project Ga0102953, IMG submission 78509) | Soil microbial communities from South San Francisco under conditions of wetland restoration - Salt Pond MetaG R2A_C_D2_MG | ecosystem: Environmental > Terrestrial > Soil > Wetlands | place... | reverse complement strand
CGCCAGCTGACGGCACGGCAACTCGCCGGGCGCATCGGCGAGCTCGTCGACGGCGGGGCCGAGGTGCAGGCCAACGACGCCTCGAACCTGGAACGCGCCGACATGGCGGCCCGGCTGGGGCGCATCTTCGATATCCGTTACGAGGTCTTCCAGCGCAAGTTCGCGGTGAAGTTCCTAAACAACCTGCTGGCGCAACTGACGCCGTTCATCTTCTACGCCGGCGGCGGGATGCTCGCGATCTTCGGCCACCTCGACGTCGGCGCCCTGGTCGCCGTGATCGCGGCTTACAAGGACCTGCCGTCGCCGATCAAGGAGCTGATCGACTGGGACCAGCAGCGCAACGACGTACAGATCAAGTACGAGCAGGTGATCGAACAGTTTCATGCGGACGACATCATGGATCCGGGCAGGCAGGACCCGTCGAACGACTCCGGCCCGCCGCTCGACGGCCAGATCGTCGCCTCCGCCGTTACCCTCGAGGACGAGAACGGCAACGTGCTGCTGCACGGAGTCAGCTTCTCGGCCGAGGCGAACGAGCGCATCGCCATCGTCGGCACCGGCAACAGCGGCAAGGATTACATCGGCCTGCTGCTTGCGAGCCTCGTCTCGCCGAGCGGCGGCAGCGTGCGCATCGGCGACCGCGACCTGCATGCGCTGCCGCAGGCCGTCACCGGGCGCCGGCTTGGCTATATCGGGCAGGACGCTTATCTCTTTCCGGTCTCGATCCGCGACAACCTGCTATACGGCCTCAAGCATCGCCCGCTGAAGGAGCCCGCGCGGGAGGACAAGGAGGCGGCGCAATGGGAAGCCTGGCTGAGCGAGGCGCGCCGCGCCGGCAACCCGTTGTTCGCTCTCGACGCGGACTGGATCGACTATGCCGCAGCCGGGGCGACCGGGCCGGACGACATCGATCACAGGATCATCGAGATCGTCACGCTGGTCGACTTGGCCGACGACATCTACCGCTACGGCCTGACCGGTGCCATCGATCCGGAGACGCAGCCGGAGGTCGCTGCCTCGCTGCTCGAGGCCCGCGCGGCGCTGCCGGAGCGCCTGGCGCAACGCAAGGCCGAGCAAATGGTCGTGCGCTTCGATCCCGAGGCCTACAACCCCAACGCCACCCTGGCGGAGAACCTGCTGTTCGGCACCTCGCGCGATCCCGCCTACGCGCCGCGCGCGCTGGCGCAGAACCGTCTGGTGCTGGATGCTCTCGAGGAGGCCGGGCTGACCGAAGAGATCGTCGCCATGGGAGCGAGCATCGCACGCACCATGGTGGAGATCTTCGCCGACCTGCCGCCCGGCCATCCGTTCTTCGATCAGTTCAGCTTCATCGACGCGGACGACCTGCCGGACTTCAAGGCGATCATCGCGCGGGTCGACAAGTCCGGCCCGTCGGCCCTTTCGGACGGCGAGCGGCAGGCCCTGCTGCGGCTGCCGTTCGACTACATCGAGACGCGCCACCGTCTCGGCCTCGTGGACGACGACAAGGAGGCGAAGATCATCGCGGCGCGCGGGCGCATCGCCGAGCGCCTCGCGGCGGAGGATCCTGAGGCGGTCGCCTTCTATCGGCCCGATGAATACAACCCGGCCGCCTCGCTGCAGGACAACATCCTGTTCGGCCGGCTGGCCTACGGGCAAGCGCGCGCCGTCGAGACCGTCGGCGCGGCGATGACCGAAGTGCTCGATTCGCTCGGCCTGCGCGAGACCGTCATGATCTGCGGCCTGGCTTACGAGGTCGGTGTCGGCGGCAAGCGCCTCAGCGCGGCGCAGCGGCAGAAGATCGGCTTGGCGCGCGCCCTGCTCAAGCGGCCGGACATCCTGGTCGTCAACGACGCGCTCGCGGTGATGGACGCGACGACGCAGGCGCGCCTGCTCGAGTCGGTGCTCGAATACTGCAAGGGCCGCGGCGTCGTCTGGACTCTGCAGCGGCCGGCCGCGGCGGAGCACTTCGATCGCGTTCTCGTCATGTCGGACGGCCGGATCGTGGAGCAGGGACGATACGAAGAACTCAATAAGCCGGGCTCGGCGCTCAACGGCATGATTGCCGCGGAGTGACTCCGTGACCCAGGGCAGGTCCTAGGGAGGAACGGATGAGCATCGATCAGGAAGTCGAGGTTCTGCGCAACATCCCCCTGTTCGCGAACATAGACCCGGCCAAGCTGAAGCTGATGGCCTTCGCCAGCGAGCGCCTCACCTTCGCCCCGCACGAATCGCTTTTCTCGCAGGGCGACCCGGGCGATTCCGCCTACATCGTGCTCAAGGGCAGCGCCGACGTTTCGGTGCAGACGCACGACGGGCCGCTGGTCGTCGCCGAGGTGGGCAAGAACGACATCGTCGGCGAAATCGCCATTCTCTGCGATGTGCCGCGCACCGCGACCGTCACCGCGTCGGAAGAGCTCGTCGCGTTGAGGATCACCAAGGACCTGTTCTTCCGCATGGTTGCCGACTTCCCCGACATGGCGGTGCAGATCATGCGGGTGCTGGCCCAGCGCCTCGAGCACACCACGGCGCAGCTGCGCGAGGCCCGCGAAGACCACTACTCGCCCTGCGCGCCGCATTGACCCGGCCCGCCTTTTGAGCCGTCTCGACTCCAACATCCGCCGCCTGCAGGCGCAGCGCGCCTGCCTCGACCGCGCCGCCGCGCTGGTCCGCGACCTGCCGGGACCGGTGTTCGAGCTCGGCCTGGGCAACGGCCGGACCTACGACCACCTGCGCGAGACTCTGCTGGGCCGCGAGATTTTCGTGTTCGAGCGCGAGGTGGCCGCGCACCCAGACTGCATCCCCGACCCGGCCCATCTGCTGCTCGGCGATATCGCCGAGACGCTGCCTGCCGCCGCCGCGCGCTTCGGCCGGCAGGTCGCGCTGCTGCACAGCGACATCGGCACCGGCGACGCGGCGCGCAACGCCCGCATCGCCGCCTTCATCGCAACGCAGCTGCCGGCCCTCATGCGGCCGGGCGGGATCGTCCTGAGCGACCAGGATCTCGGCTATCCGGGGGCCGCCCCGCTGGCCCTGCCGGCCGACGTCAAGCCGGGCCGCTATTTCCTCTATCGGGCGGCGTGACCGGCCGCGGCGCCGGGCCGTCTACGCGAGGTCGAGGACGACCGGGACGTGGTCCGAGGGCTGGTCCCAGGTACGCGTCTCGCGGTGCACGCGAAACGCCTTGAGCGCGCCGGCCAGCTTCGGCGAGGCGAGGATGTGGTCCAGGCGCCACCCGTAGTCGCGCTGGTAGGACTGCGGAAAGCGGTAACCCCACCAGGTGTAGAGCGGTTGTTCCGCCGGCACGAAATGGCGCCCGACGTCGATCAGCGGGCCGGCCGCGTGCAGCCGCGCCATGTGCTCCGATTCGACCGGCGTGTGCCCGACGCTGCGCAGCAGCCGCTTGTGGTTCCAGACGTCGGTCTCGAGCGGCGCCACGTTGAGGTCGCCGAGCACCACGGCGTTGCGCCGGGCGATCCGCGAGCGCGCCGCCCAGTCGGCCATCTCGGTCAGAAAATCGAGTTTGTGGGCGAACTTTTCGTTGGCCGCGCGGTCCGGCGTCGGGCCGCCGGAGGGCACGTAAAAGTTGTGCACCTCCAGCCCGTCGGCGAGGCGCACGCAGAGGTGCCGGCGGTCGTCGCGCCCGCACCAGACCCGCTTGTCGCGCTTGGCCAGCGGGCGGCGCGACAGGATCGCCACGCCGTTGTAGCCCTTCTGCCCGTGGATCACGACTTCGGGATAGCCCAGCGCGGCGATTTCGTCGTGCGGGAACGCCGCGTCGCTGACCTTGGTCTCCTGCAGGCAGATCACGTCGGGCCGGGCCTCTGCGACGAAGCGCGCCAGGTGCGCGGTGCGCTTGCGCAGCGAGTTCACGTTCCAGGTGGCCAGGCGCAGGGTCATGGTCGGCGGGCCGCGGCCCCGGCGCGGCCGGGCGTGGCGGGGTCACGGACGGCGCGAAAATAAAAAGGAACGCCCGGTCGGGGGGGATCCGGGCGTTCCACGCTCCTGAGAGCTGCGGAAGGAAGGCAGGGGACATTGCCCTTCCGCATCGGCCTGGGCGCCATTGCGGCGCTCGGCCCATAAGGAGAATCTAATACGAATCTCTCCGGTTGCAATGCCTGACCTGTGCAAAGGGTCGAACAAATCTTCGGGAGCGCCCGGCACCGCCGGGTGTGCCGGGCGCCGCGCCGGGTGTCAGCCGCTGGCCGAAAGCGGGCCGGCGCCGCCGCGGACCGCCGCCCGGGCCGCCCCGCCGACCCGGCCGCGCGCCCGCGCGCGCGCCGCCTCGCCGAAGGCCTCGAACAGCCGCTGCGAGACCGGGTTGCCCAGCGGTTTGTATTCCGGATGCCATTGCACGCCGAGCGCGAAATCGCCGGCGTCCTTCAGGCTGACCGCCTCGATCGTCCCGTCCGGCGCCTGCGCCTCGACCGCGAGGTCGTCGGCCAGGCGGTCGACGGCCTGCCAGTGCAGCGAGTTGACCTCGATCTCGTCGGCGCCGACCAGGTGCTGCAGCACGCCGCCGGCGGCCAGTGCCACCGTGTGCCGCGGGCCGTACTGCACGTCGTAGTCCTGGACCTGCGGGCGGCGGTGGTCGAGGCGGCCGGGCAGCTCGTGCACGCGGGCGTGCAGCGTCCCGCCCAGGGCGACGTTGAGCTCCTGCATGCCGCGGCAGATCGCGAACAGCGGCAGGCCCTCGGCTAGCGCCAGGCGGATCAGCGGCAGGGTGGTCGCGTCGCGCGCCGGATCGTGCGGCTCCGCCTCGGGATGGGCCTCGCGGCCGTAATGGACCGGATGCACGTTGGACGGACTGCCGGTCAGGATGAGCCCGTCGAGCCGGGCGATCAGGTCGAGCAGGTCCAGGTCGTTGCCGAACGCCGGGAACACCATGGGCAGCCCGCCGGCGGCCTCGAAGGTCGCCCGCAGGTACTTGTCGCCGACGGTGTGGTACGGCAGCCCTTCGATGGTGCGCACGCAGGCCGGCAGGCCGATCAGCGGTCGGGGGTGGGGCGCGCTCATGGCGCAATAGCTAAGCCGCCTGCCGCCGCGGCGCAAGAGCGCCGGGTGCTTGTGGGCCGGGCGCTTGTGGGCCGGGCCGGCCTCAGCCATATCTGTGGCTATGATCGAGCTTCCCGAGGGCCTTCTGGCCTGGAAAGGCGCCGCGGTCGCGGTCTGGCTGGCGGCCTTCTTCCTGGCCGAGCGGCTGCGCCCGGCGGCCCCGCTGCCGGTAGCGGCCGGGCGGCCGCTCTACCGCCTGGCCCGCAACGGCCTGCTGTGGGGCATCAACACCCTGCTGTCGCCGCTCGTCGTGCTGCCGGTGACCGTCTGGGCCGCCGGCCACGGCCTGGACTGGCGCCCGGCCTGGTGGGACGGCCCGGCCGCTCTGCTGCTCGACCTGCTGGTGCTCGACGGCCTGATCTACTGGTGGCACCGGGCCAACCACGTGGTGCCCTTTCTGTGGCGCTTCCACGAGGTGCATCATCTCGACGCCACGCTCGACACCACGACGGCGCTGCGCTTCCATTTCGGCGAGGTTCTGCTGAGCGCCGGCGCGCGCGCCGCGGTGATCGTGCTGCTCGACGTGCCCCTGCTATCGGTCGTCGTGTTCGAGACCGTGGTGCTGGTCGCCACCATCTTCCACCATTCCAACCTCGCCCTGCCGCCGCGGCTGGAGCGCGCCCTGGCCCGCGTCGTGGTCACGCCGTCGATCCACTGGGTCCATCATCACGCCCGCCGGCGCGACACCGATTCCAACTACGCGACCGTGCTCAGCCTGTGGGACCCGCTGTTCGCCTCGCGCAGCGCGACGCCGCGCCGGCCGGCGATGGCGATCGGCGTCGAGGGGCGCGGCGAGGAACCCTTGGCGCAATTGCTGCTGCATCCGCTATACAGGGGCGGCGCGGCGGCCCGCCGGCCGCTGCCCGGGAGGCGCGCGCGGTGAAGTATCTCGTCCTGGCCGTCGGGGCCGTGATCGCGGCCGTGATCGCGACTTTCGTGCGCTATCAGTCGCTGTATCCCTGCGACTGGCTGAAGCACGACACGGCCGCGCGCCTCGGCGTGCCGCCGCTCGTCGCCGAGGCCAAGGTGCGCGCCGATTTCCTGGTGAAGGGCGTGACCGACCCGACCGCCGGGCAGTGCCTGACCGCCTGGTGGGACTTCAAGGCGAACGAGAAGAAGGCGGACTAGCCCGCCCCTGGCCGCGCGTCGGCGGCCGCTACTTGCGGCCCTTCGGGGGCTGGCTGCCCTGGATCTGGAGGTTGCCGTAGTCGAACTGGCTGTCGTCAATCTTGACCCCGAACTTGGGGTCGACCAGCGAGACCTGGGTGACGATGCCCTGGCTGTCGACCATCTCCCACTTCTTGAGCGCCATCGGCCGGTCGCTGAACACCAGGGTCACGGTGCCCGCCTCGGGCGACTTGCGGTCGCGCATGGTGATGCGCAGGGTCGCCGCCTTCTGCACGACCTTCAGCACCTCGAGGTCGTCGGTCAGCTTGACCTTGTCGCGGATCAGGAACCACAGCGGCGTCTCCCAAAGCGGCAGGAAGCTCGCCTGCTTCAGCTCCCGGTCGTAATAGAGGAACGACAGGCCGTTGGCGATCATCAGGATCGGGTACGGCGGATCGTAGTCGAAGCGCAGCTTGCCGGGCCGATCGACCAGCAGGCTGCCCTCGGCGTAGGCGCCGTTCGAGGAGATCTGCACGAAGCGCGCCTTCAGCGTGTCGATGCCGTTGAGGTAGTGGATCGCCCGCTGGATGGCGGCGCTGTCGTCGGGCGACAGCGCGGCCCCGGCGGGCGCGGCCCACGGCCCGGCGAGCAGCAGGCCGAGCGCGGCGGTCAGGAAGGAACGGCGGGCAAGGGACATCATGTCCTCGACGACGACTTCAGCAGTGCTCCCCCGATTCGAAGGCTAGCGCTCGCCGCCCGGCAGCAGAACCTCGCGCTTGCCGACGTGGTTGGCGGGGCTGACCACGCCCTCGGCCTCCATGCGCTCGATCAGGCGCGCCGCGCGGTTGTAGCCGATCTGCAGGTGGCGCTGGACGAAGCTGGTCGACGCCTTGCGGTGCTGCGCGATCAGCGCGAGGGCCTTGTCGTAGAGCTCGTCGCCGCTGCCGTCGCCGCCGCCGAAGGGGTCGAAGCCTTCGTCCTCCTCCTCGGTCACAGCCTCTATATAGGAGGGCTGGCCCTGCGATTTAAGGAAGGCGACGACGTCCTCGACCTCTTTGTCGGTGACCAGCGGCCCGTGCACCCGCGCGATGCGCCCGCCGTGCGCCATGTAGAGCATGTCGCCCTGGCCGAGCAGCTGCTCGGCGCCCTGCTCGCCCAGGATGGTCCGGCTGTCGATCTTCGAGGTGACGTGGAAGCTGATGCGCGTCGGGAAGTTCGCCTTGATGGTGCCGGTGATGACGTCGACCGAGGGGCGCTGGGTCGCCATGATGAGGTGGATGCCGGCGGCGCGCGCCATCTGCGCCAGGCGCTGCACCGCCATCTCGATGTCCTTGCCGGCGACCAGCATGAGGTCGGCCATCTCGTCGACCACGACGACGATGAACGGCAGCGGCTCGAGGTCGAAGGGCTGCTCCTCGTAGATCGGCTGCCCGGTGTCCGGGTCGAAGCCGGTCTGGACGCGCCGGGTCAGGACTTCGCCCTTGCTCAGCGCCTCCTCGATGCGGGCGTTGTAGCCCTCGACGTTGCGCACGCCGAGGCGCGACATGGCGCGGTAGCGCTCCTCCATCGCGCGCACCACCCATTTGAGCGCGACGACGGCCTTCTTCGGCTCGGTGACGACCGGCGACAGCAGGTGCGGTATGCCGTCGTAGACCGACAGCTCCAGCATCTTCGGGTCGATCATGATGAACTTGCAGCTGTCCGGCCCCAGGCGATAGAGCAGCGACAGGATCATCGAGTTGAGCCCGACCGACTTGCCCGAGCCGGTGGTGCCGGCGATCAGCAGGTGCGGCATGCGCCACAGGTCGACGATCATCGGGTTGCCGCCGATGTCCTTGCCAAGGATGAGCGGCAGCTTGCCGCCGTTGCGCTCGTAGGCGCGCGAGGCCAGCAACTCGCGCAGATAGACCATCTCGCGCTGGGCGTTGGGCAGCTCGATGCCGATCACGCTGGAGCCCGGCACCACGGCGACGCGCACCGAGATGGCGCTCATCGAGCGCGCAATGTCGTCGGCCAGGCCGATCACCCGGCTGGTCTTGATGCCCGGCGCCGGCTCGAGCTCGTAGCGCGTCACCACCGGCCCGGGCTGCACACGCACGATCTCGCCGCGCACGCCGAAGTCCTCCAGCACGCTTTCCAGCAGGCGGGCGTTCTTCTCCAGCGAGTCGCGGCTGACCGTCGGGTCGAGCTCGCCTTGCGGCGGCGCGGCCAGGAGGCTGAGCGCCGGCAGTTCGTAATCGGCGTCCTGGCCGAAATCGAGCCGGCGCTGGGCCGCCAGGCGGCCGCGGCGGCCCGGCTCCGGGCGCTTGCGGCGCGGCGCGACGATCTCCTTGCGGGCGGCTTCCCGGCGTCCGGCGCTGGTCATGCGGCGCGTCGGCGCCGGGTCCTCGGCCACGGCGGGGCGGTCGGCGCGCAGGCGCTCCGAGGGGCCGAACAGGCGCGGCTCGCGCCGGCCGCGCGGCACCGCGCCGCGCAGCACCCGGCCCGCACCGGCGGCCGCCCGCCGCGAGCCGGCGAAAGCGCGGGCCAGCCCGTAGGCGGTCAGGGCGACGGCGTAGCGCAGCCGGTGCCAGAGGTCGGCCCACTCGTCGCGCCGCATGCCGAGTGCCAGTGCCAGGGCGGCCAGGCCGAGCAGCGCGGCGGCGGCGCCGAGCACCTCCGGGGCGACGGCGGTCGACTGCACCGTGCGGCCGAGCAGCAGGGCGCCGAGGAAGCCGCCGAGCCCGTCGCCGAGCGGCCATGCCGCCGGGCGCGGCAGGGCCGCCAGGGCGGCGCCCAGCAGCAGCACCGCCGGCGGCAGGGCGGCGAGGCGCAGCCAGCACCGCGGCAGCGCGCGCTCGCGCAGCAGCCGCCCCGCCCAGGCGGCCAGCACGAGCGGCAGCAGCGCCGCGGCCAGGCCCAGGGTCTGCAGCAGGAACTCGGCGGTGTAGGCGCCGGGCCGGCCGAGCCAGTTGGCGACCGGGCCGTCGACCGCGCGGTTGAGCGACGGGTCGGCCGCGTGGAAGCTGACCAGGGCGGCCAGCAGGGCGACCGCGGCGACGAAGAGGGCGAGGCCCAAAAGCTCGATCAGGCGGCGGCGCAGGAACGGCCCGGTGCCGGCCGGCAGCAGCCGCGGCCGGGCGTTGCGCGTCGCGCGTCGTGTCATGGTGCCGGCACGTGCCGCCATGGGGCTCTCCCGCCGAATCGCTTCCGGACCAGACGAATCTTAATCCAAAATCTTAATTTGTCACTATAACACCTGAATGAGGCGTTCCAGCGCCGCGGCGATCAGCTCCGGCTCGTAGACCAGCGCCAGGCGGATGTAGCGGGTGCCGGGGTTGCCGCAGGGGTCGGCACCGTCGCCCGACGCGCCGGACTTCGCGCTCGCCTCGCACATGTACGTACCCGGGAGTACGCGTATGCCCGCCTTGCGCCACAGGGTTTTCGCCGCCGCCTCGCCGTCGCCGACGTCGAGCCAGAGGAAGAATCCGCCATCCGGCCGGCGGTAGGCGAAGCGGTTGCCGAGCACGCGCTCGGCCACGGCGAAGTTCTCGCGGTAGCGCGCGCGATTCGCTTCGACGTGCTCCTCGGCGCGCCACAGCCGCGTGCCGGCCGCCAGCACCGGCAGCGGCACCCCGGCGCCGCCGACCCGCAGCACCGCGTCGAGCGCGTCGATCAGGGCCGGCGCGCCGGCCACGAAGCCGCAGCGCAGGCCCGGCGCGCTGGAGCGCTTCGACAGCGAATGGAACGCCAGCAGGTTGTCGAGCCCGCCGCCCAGCGCGGCGGCGACCTGCAGGGCGCCGGCCGGCGGCCGGTCGCCGTAGATCTCAGCGTAGCACTCGTCGAAAGCGACGACGAAGCCGTTCCGGCGGGCGAGGTGCAGCACGCCCTCGATCTCCGTCGGGCCGGCCGCGACGCCCTGCGGGTTGGACGGCGTGCAGTAATAGGCGAGCGCGGCGCGCCCCAGGGTTTCCGGTGGCAAGGTGCTGAAATCGGGCAGGAAATCGGTCTCCGCCGCGGCGTCGACGAAGACCGGCTCCGCCCCGGCGGCCAGCGCCGCGCCGACGTAGACGTGATAGAACGGGTTGGGCAGCAGGATCGCCGGCGATGCGCCCTCTGCCGGCGGCGGCACCACGCCGTTGCCGGGCGTCACGGCGAGGGCGGCGAAGAACAGCCCCTCGCGCGTGCCGGGCAGCGGCAGGATCATGGTCTCCGGGTCGATCATGCCGGCGGGCAGGGCATAGCGCCGCGTCAGCCAGTCCGCGCAGGCTTGGCGGTACTCCGGCGTGCCGCGCTGGGGCGGATAGCGCGACCAGCCGGCGGCGGCGCGGGTCAGCTCCTCGGCGACGAAGTCGGGCGGTTGATTCTGCGGCTCGCCGATCTGCAGCAGCACCGGCGCCGCCGGGTCGCGGCCGCCGACGGTGATGCCGGGCCGCCCGGCGGGGATGCCGGCAAGCAGGGCATTGAGGCGGGCGAAGGGATGGAAGGCCTCCAGGCCACGGCGGTCGGTCACGGGCGGTCAACCTCGGGGTGTTCGGTCTCGGGACGTTCGGTCTCGGGACGTTCGGTCTCGGGGCGTCCCGGGCCGGGCGCGGCGGCGGCCGACCGCGCGACTCGGGCAAGAGTACAAAACAGAAACGAGTCTACCGGGGCCCCAGGGCCCCGACAAGCCGAGCGTTGGAATGCCGCGTGCCGCCGCTCGGAACGGCAAGTGCCGGGCCGCTCACGTGATGCCTGCAATGCCGGATATTCGTGAACGGAACCCTAACCCGATCCGGCTAGGCTCTCACTGCTGATAGATCTATTAGGACCTCCCTGCGAATGCTCAGGCGGCTCGTTGTCGATATCTCCGGCGTCTCGAGGCTTAACCGGCCCGCCAATCCCCTCGCAGGTCTCGCGCGGGTCGTCGATGGCGACACGATTGTCGTTGCCGGAGAGCGGGTGCGCCTGCATGGCATCGACGCACCGGAACTGGACCAACCCTTTTGGTGGCGCGGCCGACAACTCGAATGCGGCACGATCGCGTTGGCCGCGCTCGAAGCGCTCACGGCCGGCGTGCTGCTTCGTTGCGAACCGATCGAGCGGGATTGCTACGGCCGTCTCGTCGCCAAGTGTTTTTCACCGAACGGATGCGACATCGGCCGCAGACTGGTGCTGGCGGGCTGGGCGCTGGCCTACCGGCGGTACTCGCTGGACTATGTCGACGCGGAGGACGAGGCCCGCAAAGCCGAGCGTGGGATGTGGCGGGGCAGTTTCGTGAAGCCCTGGGTGTGGCGCGCCTCCGTAGCGCCGCGGCGCAGCTAACCGCCCGCGCCACGCGCATCGCCGCGAGGCGGTCGGCAACCGGCTTCGGCAATCCGTCCTGCCGGGCGGCGGTCAGGCCGCGTGGTCGCGCACGGCCTGCTCGAGGCTGCGCCAGCCCTCGCCGGTCAGCACGACGCAGCTGGTGCCGTTGGGCGCGGTGACCAGAATGGTCCAGGTGGTGCCGCGCGCGTCGGTCAGGACTTCCACCAGGCTGCCGTGCCCGGTGACGCCGAGCGCGACCGGCGCCTCGCTGTAGCGGTCGGCGAGCAGGGCGAGCACGCTGTCGCGCGCGTCGCAGGGCGCCCCCTGGGCCAGGGCGGGGAGTGCGGCGGTTCCAGCCACGGCGAGCAGCGCCGCGGCCGGACCGCCGAGAGTCAGAAAGGGCGTCGCATCATGTGGTCCCCCGTTTGCGTTCCGGGCCCCTGCCAGGTGCGGACCGGAACCGGCGCGGCCGAATACGCCGCGACGACTTGCCGCCGGGCCTCGACAACATCGGCCGGCGACAGGTTTTACCACCCTAGGACCACAATATCTTCGGTGTCATTAGGAAAATACAGCAACATCTAGTATCCTATAGAGACGAATACCCGCGCGGGACCGAAAAAATGACCCGGATGGCGGAGCCATCCGGGTCAGTGCGCTGAGCCGGGGTGCCGTCGCGGCTCCCGCCGCCCTAGGGAAGGTGATCTAGATGCTCTGCGAGCCGTGCCCGAACTCGGGGTAGGCCTCCATGCCGAGCTCCGCCCGGTCGATGCCGAGATCCTCGTCCTCGGCGCTGACCCGGATCCCGACGGTGTACTTGAGGGCCAGCCAGACCACCGAGCTGGCCGCCAGCACGAAGACGCCGATCGCCACCACGCCGGTGATCTGCGCGACGAAGCTGCCGCCGCCGACGATGCCGACCGCAAGCGTGCCCCAGACCCCGGCCACCAGATGGGCCGAGATCGCGCCGACCACGTCGTCGATGCGCAGCTTGTCGAGCAGCGGCACCGCGAAGACCACCAGGGCGCCGCCGACGCCGCCGACGATCAGGGCCAGCAGGTGGTTCTGCAGGTCCGGCCCGGCGGTGATCGACACCAGGCCGGCGATCGCGCCGTTCAGGGCCATGGTCAGGTCGACCTTGCGGTAGATAATGTGGCACAGCGCCATGGCGACGAGCACGCCGGCCACGGCCGCGAGGTTGGTGTTGACGTAGACGATGGCGATCGCCGCCGCGTCGAGCGCCGAGCCCAGCGCCAGCTGCGAACCGCCGTTGAAGCCGAACCAGCCGAACCACAGGATGAAGGTGCCGAGCGTGGCGAGCGGCAGGTTGGCGCCGGGCATGGCGTGCACCCGGCCGTCGGGGCCGTAGCGGCCCTTACGCGGCCCGAGGATGATGGCGCCGCTGAGCGCCGCCCAGCCGCCGACCGAATGCACCACGGTCGAGCCGGCGAAGTCGGAAAAACCGACCGGCTCAAGCTGCGAGAGCCAGCCGCCGCCCCAGGTCCAGGCGCCTTCGATCGGATAGATGATGCCGGTCAGGATCACCGTGAAGATCAGGAAGGGCCAGACCTTGATGCGCTCCGCCACGGTGCCCGAGACGATCGAGGCCGCGGTGGCGACGAAGACCACCTGGAAGAACCAGTCGGACATCACCGCATAGCCGTTGTCGACCACCGGCGCGATCAGCGCGTCGGTCGCCTCCGGCGCGTTGATCAGCGCCAGCTCCGCCTCCGACGGGTTGTACAGCAGGCCGATCGAGCCCATGAAGCTGCCGACGTCGACGTACATCAGGTTGTAGCCGATCAGGTAGTAGAGCAGGCAGGCGACCGCGTAGAGCGCGATGTTCTTCAGGCAGATGCTGGCCGTGTTCTTGGTGCGCACCAGGCCGGACTCGAGCATCGCGAAGCCGGCCGCCATGAACATCACGAGGGCGCCGTGAATCAGGAACGAAAAGCTGTTGAACACGAACTGGGTCTCCGGCGAGACGGCCGCCATGGCCGGCGCCGTGCCCAGGGTCAATGCCGCGACGGTCGCCCCGCCAAGGCCGAATAGTCTTCCGGTCAGTCTCATCCGAGCCTCCTTGTTGAAGATGCCGGTTTCGCGGAGCGCGCCCTACAGGGCCGCCGCGTCGGTTTCGCCGGTCCGGATCCGGACCGTGTGATCGACGTCGAGGACGAAGACCTTGCCGTCGCCGATGCGCCCGGTGTGGGCCGCCTGGCTGATGGTCTCCACGACCTGTTCCGCCATGCCGTCGGTGACGGCGACCTCCAGCCGCAGCTTGGGCTGGAAGCTCACCGCGTATTCCGCGCCGCGGTAGATCTCCGTCTGCCCGCGCTGCCGGCCGTAGCCGCGCACCTCCGAGACGGTCAGGCCATGGACCTGCATGCGATGCAGCGCCTCGCGGACCTCGTCGAGCTTGAACGGCCGGATCACGGCCATCACCATCTTCATCCTGCGTCTCTCCCCGTCGGTTCCACGGCCGCGCCCGGGTCCGGGGCGCCCCTCGCGCCGCGCGGGCGCGACCTCGCGATTCCCGCGCCCCGGTCGGACGGCCACCCGCTTCCGTATTCCAAGATGCGTGCCAACCGCCGACCGTACCGTGGGACCGGCCGTTTTCCGGGGAATTCGAGCCATGCGGCAGGCTGCGCCGCGGATCTTGCCGCTCGGCGATTGCCGGCAAAATAGGCACTCACGAGCGACCGCCTAATTAATAGTCAGTGAATCGCGGGCGCCCCCGTCGGCCGCTGCCGCACGGCCCCCTGGACAGCGCCGTGCCGAGGGGGAATTCTGCCCGCACGGGAAGACCGGCGCGAGCCGACCGGCAAGCGGATTCTAAAGAAGCGGAGCGATGGCGGGGACGATGGCAGGGGCAATGGCAGGGGCAATGGCGGGGTCGGACGGATTGCAGGACGGCGCGACGGTCGAGGTGCTGATCTCGGGCGGTGGCATGGTCGGGATGACGCTCGCCATCGCGCTCGCCCAGGCCGGCCTCGATGTCGTCGTGATCGACCGCCGCCCGCCGCAGGAAGCCATCCGGGAAGCGCACGACGGTCGTGCCTCGGCGCTGGCGCGCGGTTCGCAGCAGGTGCTGGCGGCGCTCGGCATCTGGCCGGCCATTGCGGACCAGGCGGCGCCGATCCTCGACATCCGGGTGTCCGACGGCCAGATCGGCCGGCCGGCGTCGCCGTTCTTCGTGCATTACGACCACGACAGGCTGGACGGCGCGCCGCTCGGCCATATCGTCGAGAATCGCGACATCCGCTTGGCGCTGCTGGCGCGCGCGGCGGAGCTGCCGCGGCTGCACCTCGCGGCCCCGGCCGCGCTGGCCGACTGCCGGCGCGAAGCCGGCGCGGTCAGCGCGCGGCTCGACGACGGCCGCCAGCTGCGCGCCGCGCTGCTGGTCGCCGCCGAGGGTCGCGACTCGGCGCTGCGACGCGAGGCCGGCATCCGCGTCACCGCCTGGGACTATCCGCAGGCCGGCATCGTCTGCACCGTCGGGCACGAGCGGCCGCACGGCGGCGTGGCGCACGAGAATTTTCTGCCCGCCGGCCCCTTCGCGCTGCTGCCGCTGGTCGACGGGGCGGACGGCACGCACCGCTCCTCGCTGGTCTGGACCGAGCGCCGCGCCCTGGCGGCCGAGATGCTGGCGCTCGACGACGCGGCCTTCGGGCGCGAGCTGGAGCGCCGCTTCGGCGACAGCCTGGGGCGCCTGCGGCCGCTCGGGAAGCGCTGGAGCTACCCCCTGTCGCTGCAGCACGCCGAGCGCTACGTCGACCGCCGCCTGGCGCTGGTCGGCGACGCGGCGCACGTGATCCATCCGATCGCCGGCCAGGGCCTCAACCTCGGCCTGCGCGACGTGGCGGCCCTGGCCGAGACGGTGGTCGACGCGCGCCGCCTCGGCCTCGACCCCGGCAGCGCCGAGACGCTGGCCGCGTATCAGCGCTGGCGGCGCTTCGACAACACCGTGCTGATGGTGGTGACCGACAGCCTTAACCGGCTGTTCTCCAACGACCTTGCGCCACTGCGCCTGGTGCGCGACCTCGGCCTCGCGGCGGTCGACCACGTGCCGCCGCTCAAGCGCCTGTTCATGCGCCACGCCATGGGCCTCGTCGGCGACCTGCCGCGCTTGATCCGCGGCGAGGCGCTCTAGGCCCCGGCCTCACACCTCGCGCGGTAGCAGGTCGTCGTCGTAGGGGAAGGTCGAGAGCGGCAGCACGCCGGTCTCGGTGATCAGCACCTGCTGCTCGAGCTTGACGCCCTCGTCGCCGCCGACCTCGCCGATGTAGCTCTCCACGCAGATCGTCATGCCGGGCTCGAACACGCCGTCGTAGCCGCTCGTGTCGATGTCCTCGAGGTAGGCGCAGTGCGGGTACTCGTCGCACAGGCCGACGCCGTGCACCACGACCGAATAGCGGTTCGGCAGGCAGGACGCCGGCAGCTTGAAGGACGTCTCGGCCAGCTCGCGGAAGCTCAGGCCGGGCTCGAGCAGGGCGCTGTTGTACTCGATCTGCTCCCAGGCCAGGCGGTAGAGCTGGCGCTGCGCGTCGCTCGGCCGGCCCGGCCCGCAGAAAAAGGTGCGCGAGATGTCGGCGCAGTAGCCGAAGGGGCCGATTAGATCGGTATCGAAACTGACCAGCTCGCCCGGGCGGATCATGCGCGCGCCGCATTCCTGGAACCAGGGGTTGGTGCGTCCACCCGAGCTCAGCAGCCGGGTCTCGATCCATTCGCCGCCCTTGGCCGCATTGACCTGGTTGAGGATGGCCCAGAGCTCGTTCTCGGTCATGCCCGGCGCGAGGCGCGCGCGCATCTCGGCCATGGCGACCTCGCAGACGCCGATGGCGACGTTCATGACGGCGATCTCCTCGGGCGACTTGATGCGCCGGGCCTGCTCGAGGACCTCCTGGCCGTCGAAGATCCCGATGCCTTCGGCGATCAGGGCCTGCGCGCCGGCCGGGTCGCAGTGGTCGAGCGCCAGCCGCCGGTTGCCGCCGCCGCAGCGCCGCACGAGATCGGCGATCTCGCGCGCCCAGCGCGCCGCCTTCTCCGCCACCCGCGGCCCGGCCGAGAAGTAGTACCAGGCGCAGGTCGGGCGCACCTCGGCGATCGTCTCGAGGCCGGCGGAGAGATGTTCGCAGTTGTGGAAGTCGAACAGCACGACCGGCCCTTCGGTCGGCACGAAGCAGTAACGCGCGGCGTTGTGCAGGGTCCACACCGCCATGTTGCGCGAACCGGTCGCATAGCGGATGTTGATGGGATCGAACAGCAGCACGCCGGCATAGTCGCGCGCCCTGAGCTCGGCGCGGACCCGCGCCAGGCGATCGGTCCTGAGCGCCGCCATGTCGACCGGCGCCTCGCTGTCGACGAGGCCGGTCGCCGGGGTGTTGCGCGGACGGATCGAGGGCACGCGTCGATGCGGCTGCGCGCCGGTGGGCTGCGCGCCGGTGGGCTGCGCGACGGGCGGCTGGCTGTCTGGCATGGGCGAGTCCTCGGCAGCGGGTCGATCCGCTACAATGGTTCGGAGGACGGCGGCTTGTCTAACAGAGCCGCGACACCGCTGCGGCGTTTACGGGACCGTGCGAACGCGTATGCGACGAAAGGGACCAGCATGACGATCGGGGACGCCGCGCGCCGGTTTCGGCGCCTCGCCGGCGCCGGCCTGCTGGCGCTGTCGTTCGTCTTTGCCAGCACTCCGGCGCCGGGGCAGAGTGGTGACGGCGGGGCGGGCCCTGCCGGTAGTCTCGTCGGGCATCTGCTCGTCGCCTCGGAACAGATGGACGATCCCAACTTCGCGCGGACGGTGATCTACATGGTCGAACACAATCGCGACGGCGCCTTCGGGCTGATCGTCAACCGGCCGCTCGGCGAGGTGCCGGTCTCCGAACTGCTGGCGGGCATGGGGCGCGCGCCGGCCGAGGGCGACGCCACGGTGCAGGTCTTCGCCGGCGGGCCGGTGTCGCCGGGCCAGGGCTTCTTCCTGCACAGCCGCGACGTGATGCTCAAGACCAGCGTGGCGGTCGACGACAAGATCGCCGTCACCGGCGACCCCGAGATGCTCGACGCCCTCGCCGCGAAGCGCGGGCCCCGGCACCTGCTCTTCGCGCTGGGCTACGCCGGCTGGGGCCCCGGCCAACTCGAATCGGAGCAGGCGCGCGGCGTCTGGCTCGACATCCCGGCCGACCCCGACCTCGTGTTCGCGCCGGACCCGACGAAGACCTGGGCGCGCGCGATCGCGCGCCGGGAGATTCCGCTATGACCGCGCCGCGCCGCGAGGGCGCGGTGGCGGCGGCCCTGGCGCCGCTCGCCTGGCTCGTGCTGCTGCTGGCGGTTGGCGCGGCGCTGGCCGGCGCGGCCTCGGGCTTCGGGAACCGCTGGGGCCTGTGGGACTTCCGCACCGGATTCAGCATCCTGCGCAGCGCCGCCTACTTCGGACTGGCGACCGCGGCCGGCGGTGCGCTCCTGCTGATCGTTGCGCTCGTCGTGCGGCGCTGGCGCAGCGTCCCGCCGCTGGTCGTCGCGATCGCGCTGGGCGGCGTCACCGTCGCCGTGCCCTGGCTGCACCTGCGCGAGGCGCAGCGCCTGCCGCCGATCCACGACATCACGACCGATACGCTGAACCCGCCGCGCTTCGTCGACATCCTGCCGCTGCGCCGCGATGCGCCGAACTCCGCCGAGTACGGCGGCGACACGGTCGCCGGGCTGCAGATGGGCGCCTACGACGACATCGGCCCGATCACCTACCAGCTTCCGCCGCAGGAGGTGTTTCCGCGCGTGCTCAAGATCGTCAAGGATCTGGGCTGGACGGTGGTGGCGGCGGTGCCGGACGCCGGGCGGATCGAGGCGACCGACCGGACCTTCTGGTTCGGCTTCGTCGACGACATCGTCGTGCGCGTGCGGCCGGACGCCGCCGGCAGCCGGGTCGACATCCGCTCGGCGTCGCGCGTCGGGACCTCGGACCTCGGCACCAACGCGCGGCGCATCCGCGCCTTCCTCGACGCGGTGGTAAAGGATTCCGTGGTGCAGGCGCCCAAGGGCTCCGGCTCCTAGCGGCTCACCCTTGGATTCACCGTCGTTGGATCAGTGCCGCTGCGGGTCGCGGCTGAGCCCGGCGCTTTCCAGCGCGGCGAGGTAGTCCTGCCAGATCCGCTCCTGGTTGCGGCCCAGCTCGTAGAGGTAGTTCCAGGTGTAGATGCCGGTGTCGTGCAGGTCGTCGAAGCGCAGGCGCACGGCGTAGTTGCCGACCGGCTCGATCTCCATGATGCCGACGTGGCGCCGGCCGGAGACGAGCTGCCTCTGGCTCGGGCTGTGGCCCTGGACCTCGGCCGAGGGGCTTTCGACGCGCAGCAGCTCGGCCGGCAGGGAGAAGCGGCTGCCGTCGTCGAACGCGACCTCCAGGCGCTTCTCGGCCGAAAGGTAGCGGATCTCCTGCGGCCAGTGCTGCGTCGAAAACTCATTGGCCATGGCGGTCGCCCCAACTCCAGGTCTCAGTCTTCGAGCTGTCGCGCCTCGTCGGGCAGCATGATCGGGATGCCGTCGCGGATCGGGTATGCGAGTCCCGCCTTGCGGCTGATCAGCTCCTGATGCTCGGCGTCGTACTCCAGCGGCCCCTTGGTGACCGGGCAGACCAGGATCTCCAGCAGTTTGGGATCGACGCCGGCCTTGTCCTTCGTCATCGCGTTTCCTCGCTCCCCTTCTCCGGCGTGCCGCGTCCGGCGCCCGCGCGCAATCGCGGCCTCAGTGCCGCGCGGCGCGCTCGTCGTCGCCGCCGTCGTGCGCCGACATCTCCATGATCGCGGTCATCGCCTCGGCGCGGTCGGGCAGCGTCATGGCCTCGAGCAGCGCCTGCTTCTCCGGCGCCGCGAAGGGGCAGATCATCGCCAGCGATGTGACCAGCGCCTCGTTCTCCGCCTCCTCGATGGCGTCCCAGTCGCCCTCGATGCCGTTGGCGTCGAAATAGTCGCCCAGCGCCTGCAGCAGGCGCCCGCGGTCGATCTCGCCGCCGGCCTGCTCCAAATCGCTGCGGAAGCGCCCGTAGTCGGCCGCGACCCGGCGGTAGCCCTGACGCTGGCTCAGCTCTGCCGTCACGTCGAAGCGGACCAGGCCGGACAGCGTGATCAGGTAACGGCCGTCCTCGGTCTCGCTGAACGCGGTGATGCGCCCGAGACAGCCGGTGTCGTAGGTGCGCGCGGCGCCGACATCGTCGGCCTCCTCGCAGGGCTGCAGCATGCCGATCGCCCGTGGCCCGGCCAGCGCGTCCTCGACCATGGCGAGATAGCGCGGCTCGAACACGTTGAGCGGCAGGCGGCCGCCCGGCAGCAACAGGACGCCGGGCAGCGGAAAGATCGGAATTTCCGGAGGCAGCTGGTCGAAGTCGGGATCGAAGGGGCTGCGGCTCATGAGAACAGAAGCGAGGACAAACGACGCCGGGCGCCGAGCGTCGCGGGGTCGCTCGGTCCCCAGGCCTCGAAGAAGGTCAACAGCTTCTTGCGCGCGGCCTCGTCGTTCCACTTGCGGTCGCGGCGCACGATCTCGAGCAGCTCGTCGGCCGCGGCTTCGCGGTCGCCGGCCGCCTGCAGCGCCAGCGCCAAGTCGAAGCGCGCCTGGTGGTCCGCCGGATTGCGCTCGACGCGCTGGCGCAGCTCGGTGGTCTCGCCGGCCTGCGCGCTCTGCGACGCCAGCTCGAGGGCGGCGGCGATGCCGCTGTAGGCCGCGGCGCCGCGCTCCGCCTCGGGCACGTCGTCGAACAGCTTCTGCGCACCGTCGGTATCGCCCTGCGCCAGCTTGCAGCGGATCACGCCGGCGCGCGCCGTCTCGTTCTTCGGATCGTGCTGGCGCACCTGGGCGAAGATCGCCTCGGCGGCGCCGTGCTGGCCCTCGTCGAGGGCCGCCTGCGCCTGGGCCAGCGCCTGCTCGACCGGCGATTCGCCGGCGTCCGGGCCGGCCTGGCGCGCCAGGCGCTCGACGAAGCCCTTGATCGCGCTTTCCGGCTGGGCGCCCATGAAGCCGTCGACCGGCTGGCCCTGGAAGAAGGCGTAGACCGCCGGGATCGACTGGATCTGCAGCTGGCCGGCCAGCATCTGGTTGCGGTCGACGTCGATCTTGACCAGGCGGACCGCGCCGCGCGCCGCGGCGACCGCTTTTTCCAGGATCGGGCCGAGCTGCTTGCAGGGGCCGCACCAGGGCGCCCAGAAATCCACGATGACCGGCACCTGCATCGAGGCATCGAGCACGTCCTCGCGGAAGTGCGCCTCGTCGCTCTCCTTGATCAGGTCGCCCTGGGGCGCGGCCTTGTCCGTTCCCTCGCTGCCGAGGCCAATCAGGCTTTCCATCGTCGTGCCGGCTTTCCGCTGTTCGATTCGCTGACTTCGGGCAAATAAATGGCGCTTTTGCCGGCGGGGCGCAAGGGCGGCGGGCGCCCGCCGCAGGGCCGGCGGCGGCGGTCGGAGAGGCGGCTAGAGGGCGTCGAAGTCGAGCACCCGCGGCGGGTGCCCCTCGGCCTCGAGGAAGGCGACGAGGCCCTCGGCCGAGAGCGTCGTGGTCATGTCGTTGACCAGCGGGTGACAGTTGACCTCGTCGAACTCGAGCAGCGCCTTGTCGAGCACGACGGCGACCTTGCCGGCGCCGTCGTTGATCACGGCCAGCGGCGTGACCGAGCCGGGCTGCACGCCGAGATAGGTCATCAGGCGCTCCGCGCTGCCGAAGGAGAAGCGCCCGGCGCCGAGCGCCGCGGCCAGGGCCTTGAGGTCGATCGGGCGGTCCTCCAGGCAGGTGACCAGCCACATCTGTCCCTTCTTGTTGCGCAGGAAGAGGTTCTTGATGTGCGCGCCGGACAGCTCGCCGCGCAGCGCCTTGGCCTCCTCGACCGTGAACACCGGCGGGTGCCGGAAGCTGCGGCTGGCGATGCCGAGCGCCTCGAGGCGGGCAAGGATCTGCTCCGGGCTGGTCGGCTGCGCGGCTTCGTGTCGCTCGTTCATGGCGGCCTCCCTTGCTGCTCCCCACCTGGCCGGCCCTCCGTGCCGGCGGCGCGGCGACCGGACCGCTCAATACCCGCCCGGCGGGGCCCGGCGCAAGACTCGGGGGTCCGCCGCGCGCGGGCCGGGAGGCGGCGCAGGGCGCGCGCCGACGTGCTTGCATTGGCGGCGCAAACGTATTATCTGCCGCGCGATACCGCTGCGACGGAGTGCGGGCGTAGCTCAGGGGTAGAGCACAACCTTGCCAAGGTTGGGGTCGTGAGTTCGAATCTCATCGCCCGCTCCATGTCGCCGGTGCCGGATTTCCCTCACAAATTCCGACAGCCGTGCCGCCTTCGGCCGGCGCTTGCCGTGGCCGCTCGGCGACGCGCGACGCGGACCGCGCCGCATCCGAAAGATTTACGGAGAAATAAGAAAATCTTTGTCGCTTACCTTAACGGAAGGTGCGTTAACCGCCAAGTTCCGCAGTAAACAAGGCCTGAATACATAAATTACACATGACTTTTATCTAAAGGTGTAGAAAAAGTAAACGAGGTCTTAACCCAGACTTCATAAAATCCACCCTGTCATTTCCAAGAGTACGGGCGTTGGCCATGGCAGGGCTTTCCAACCAAGTTGCAGCGAACAACGGCGCCGATGCACCCACCGAAGCGGGTCGCGGCATGCCGTGGTCGGATCTGACCAAGTTGACCCTGAAGCAGCTGATGAGCCTCAGGG
>Ga0102953_1000712_pt1 | contig 22168 bp, 18 predicted proteins | sample SalPon2A_C_D2_MG_FD_78509 | JGI IMG/M metagenome (GOLD analysis project Ga0102953, IMG submission 78509) | Soil microbial communities from South San Francisco under conditions of wetland restoration - Salt Pond MetaG R2A_C_D2_MG | ecosystem: Environmental > Terrestrial > Soil > Wetlands | place... | reverse complement strand
TTTCTTAGCCTTATACTAAGTTTTGCAGGTCTTTACCTGGCATACTTAATCTCAAAAATTTAAGAGGCCGTTATGCAAATAAAAGGTGAGGCAAAATTATTAAGAATATTTGTCGGAGAAAGTGATCAGTTAAAACAGGTGCCTGTTTATGAAAAAATTGTGTTAGAAGCCAGGAAAGAAGGGCTCGCCGGGGCAACTGTTTTCAAGGGGATTATGGGGTACGGGGGAAGAAGTCTTATACACACAAATAAAATATTAAGACTTTCAGAAGACATGCCTTTAATTATCGAAATTGTTGATGAGATAAATAAAATTGAGAATTTTATTGAGATACTTAATGATATCTTTGAGCAAGCAGATTGTGGTGGATTGATTACTATTGAAAAAGCAGAAATAATTAAGTACACGGCAAGTAAAAATAATTAATCTTAGTATTGGGAAATTGATAAATGCAACAGTTGAAAACAATAATTGTGGATGACGAAAAATTTAGCAGGGAAAATCTGGGTACTCTTATAGATGAATATTGCCCGGAATTAGAAGTTGTTGGATCAGCAGCGTCTGCTATGACAGCCAGAACACTTGTTTATGAACTTGACCCTGACGTAATCTTTCTTGATATAAACATGCCAAATGAAAATGGCTTTGATTTCCTTAATTCCATTCCAGATAAGGAATTTAGTGTTGTGTTTGCTACTGCTCACGATGAATATGGAATCCAGGCAGTTAAAGCTGAAGCAGTGGACTATTTACTCAAACCAATTGACATTGAGGAACTTCAGAATACTTCTAAAAAATTATTACAAAGTACTTTAGAAAGAAGAAAGGAAAGGAAAGCCGGAATATCCTTTCCTGAAAGAATTGGGAAAATTATAATTAATCATTCTCAGGGGTTTTCCATTATCACTTTAAATGATATTATAAGATTGGAAGGTGATAGTAATTATACAAAAATCTATGTGAAGGATGAACAATATGTTATCACCTCAAAGACTTTGAAAGAATTACAGGAAATTCTTAGTGAACCTTATTTCTACAGAATACACAAGTCACACATTATAAATCTAAACTTCCTAAAAGAATATTCCAATGAAGACGGTGGATACGCTATTATGTCAGATGGTTCAAAGATTATGATTTCAAGAAGAAGACACCAGGAATTTATAGACAAATTACGCGAACATACACTTTTCATAAAATAAATCCTACCTATGAACAGATCTTTTTATTTGGTTTTGTGCTTACTGATTATTTTACCTCCACAACAATATTCCCAGGTAAAAAAGGCTTTCGGTACTATGCCGTACAGGCATTATACTACAAGTCAGGGTTTGGCAGGTTCTAACGTACTAGCCTTTTATCAGGACAAGAAAGGCTATGTCTGGTTTGCAACTTCATCCGGACTTAGCAGATTTGATGGGCATGATTTTAATAATTTTACAACTAATAAAGGCTTGTTATCAAATAATCTGACAGGTGTTGATGGTAATGAAAATGACTCCCTATTTATTAGTACATACGATAAAGGTATTGATGTATTCTATAACGGCGTTATAAGTCATTATGAAATACTAAATTCGCAAATTCCTCTTATACATCATTTAATATCTACAGGTAATCAATTGTTTATTTATTCTGATTATTTATATCAAGTATTTAACAATAGAATTAAAGATATGATGCCAGAAAATAGTGGAAGTAGAAAAACAACTACACCCGACTTTCAAATTACCAATGCTACTAAGACATCAAACGGAACTTTATTGTTTGCATCATCTCAGGGTATAATTGGAATTACAAAAACAAATAAATATTCTAGAAATCTAATTACTCCAAATAACATCATTACAAGTGTTTGTGAAGGGAATAAAAAAACTTTATGGTTTGGGGGCTACGGTAAAATATGGTTAAAAGAAAATGGAGTTTATAAACAAGCTTTTAAGGATATTAGTATCCCTTCCAAATACCCGATCCAAAATTTAGCGGTTGATGCAAACAATAATCTATGGTTTTCTCAAGCTAATGGTAATATATATATAATTAAAGAAAACAAATTAATTAATATTGGTGCCTATCTTGAACTTCAGGGGACACAAGTTAATTTTATCAAAAAAGATAATGACGGCAATATCTGGGTTGGAACATATGGCAAAGGAATATATTGCTTTTTTAATTTGTCAGTTACCAATTATTCTACAAAGGATAAACTATCAAATGCTTTTGTTATCTCTTTAAACGAAGATTCTAATGGACGACTACTTGTAGGTACTTTTAATGGATTAAATGTTTTTGGTAATAGAAAGTTTGTCGAAATTCCAATAGGGTATAAAGGTGACTACCACTATATCCGGTCTATTCAAAAAGTAAATAATAATCTAATCTATGTTGCAGGCAGTTATGATTTGAAATATAATCGCCAAAATAAAAAGGTTGCCTCTTATAACTTTAAGAACACTTACTTTCGTTTTATAAATTGTGCTGCTTTGTTTGCTCTTAGTAATAATAGTATTGTAGTCGGAGGGTGGGACAACAAAATATTATTTAACCGTGTCACAAATGATGGAATATTTATTAAAAGGGAAATAAAAATATTTAATAATTCAACTCAGAATATTCGTGTTAATAGTATTAAAGTTGACAGTAGAGGGAATTATTGGATTGGTTCTACAAAAGGGCTATGTAAAATAAGAAATAAAAAGCAATCCTATTTCCCAGATAACCCTATCCTGAGCAATAATATAAATGATATAGAAATTGATAAAACTGGAACTGTTTGGTTAGCAGGAGACAAAGGTATTTCCAAATATTCCGAAGGGGAATGGGCTAATTATCCAAAGTCAGGTAATTTTGATCTGTCATCCAGTAATTCAATCACTTTTGACAGAGATGGTAATACCTGGATCGGTAATTCAAAAGGTCTTTTTAAAATTAGAAATGATTCTATCTCATATTATACAGATTTGCTTGGGTTAAAATCTTATGAAATAAACACAGTATTTTATGATAGTCTTAAAAATAATTTATGGGTGGGTACAGTTGATGGACTATCAAAAATTAATCTTAAAATATTTAATAAAATTAAAACTATTGTTCCTTATGTATATATAGAACAAGTAGAAACTTCTGATTCAACTTATAGCATTAGTCCTGGTATAAATTTGCCTGATTTTGATCAGAGAAAAATTACAGTAAGGTTTTCTGCAATAAATTTCCGAAATCCTGAGAATCTTGTATTTGAATATACAAACGGGAATAATAATTCCGACTGGGAAGTAACTGATCAAACAGAAATACAATTTGCCTCACTTTATCCTGGAAATAATACAATTTACATAAGAGCAAGGAATCTTAATGGCGTTTGGAGTAAACCAGCGCTAGTAACTTTGTATATAAAAACCCCATTTCTAAAAAGCTACTGGTTCTATGCATTGGTTATGATCGCACTTCTTATACCAGCATTATTCATAACCAGGAAAATAATTGAGAAGAGACAGGTGAAGGTGTTAGAAAAAAGAGATATTGAGAAAAGGATCATCGAGCTCAAACAACAGGCTATGTCTGCAATGATGAATCCTCATTTTATATTTAATTCATTAAACTCAATTCAGAACTTCATTAATAATCATGGTAAGAAAGAAGCAAATTTATATCTAACTAGTTTTTCCAGGTTAATTCGCCTGAATCTTGATTTAGCTCAAAACAGTTATGTAAATCTACAAGATGAACTGGAGAGATTAACATTATACTTAAAATTGGAGAAAATCAGGTTTGGTGAAGGTTTTACCTATTCAATTACAATTGATGAATCTGTCAATGCATCAGAAATTTTAATTCCCAATATGGTTATTCAACCATTTGTAGAAAATGGTATATGGCACGGTATATTACCAAATAATAAAAGTGGACAATTGAGTGTTTCAATACGTTTCAATCCTGAGAAAGACCTCATAATAGAAATTACAGACGATGGAATTGGCTATTTTGTTTCTATAAAAAATAAGAAAAGTGAGCATGTTCCCAGGGGAATATCAATTATTAAAGAAAGGTTAAATCTTCTAAATATTTCTAAAAATCGTTCAGATTTGGTCCAGATTGAGTCATCCAACGATCAAAATTCAAATCCTAATGGAACCCGTGTAAAAATAACTTTGCCTTCTGAGATGTATCTTATTGAGACAGATGAATAAATATCTGACCGTTAACTCAATGAACTATACCGTTAGATAACTATTACATACCATTCACTCAAACCCTATTGCATATAATAGCGACTTAAGCATATATTGCAAGCCCTAAGATAAAACATCGAAAAATAATTAAAATCGATGTTTTTATTTTGGTACTCGTTCTGTTATTTGATATGGTGGCGAACGGGGAATCGTCATCATATTGAATTTTAGTTAACTTCATAAAAAGCTATAATTTCGGCTAATTATAAGGAAAGCATATATGAGTTCCACAAAATCGCCTCAACTCAATCTGTCCACAATTTTATTCCAATTCATATTAAAGCCATCTGCATCTGGTTTGTACGGATTTGCGTCTTTTTTTCTAATTATTGTAACTTCTAAATATTTGGGGACTTTGATTGGAACAACGAGTAGCTTTAATGTGGATATTACTGACGTCCAGCTTTCATTTTTAGGCTTTTTCTTTGTTTTTCTTATTAACTTTCTTAAAAGTATGCAGAATTACAAATCTGCTGAATAAATATTTACAGAATAGATTGATGCGAATTTAGTGAATATTGCAGGATAAATTTGTTTGGCAAAATTCCATTCCTTAAATTCAGCAAACCTTCAATTCTTCATTTAAATTAAAATATCATATGCGAATTATTAAACCATCGAGATTAAAAAAAGGGGACCTGATAGGACTAATTTCTCCTGCATCCGCACCTGAAGATATGTCCTCAATTGAGAGTGGTACAAAGTATCTTGAAAGGCTTGGATATCAGGTTATTATTGGCAAGAATGTTGGGAAAAGTGTTGGATACATGGCCGGGAGCGATCAGGAAAGAGTGGATGACATCCATTTTATGTTTAAGAAAAAAGAAGTGAAGGCTGTCTTTTGCCTGCGTGGAGGTTATGGGACACCCAGATTACTTGATAAGATCAACTATAAAGTAATAAGAAATAATCCCAAAATATTTGTTGGATACAGTGATATTACTGCATTACAAATGGCCTTTTTCCAAAAAACTGGTTTGATCTCTTTTGCTGGCCCAATGGTTTCAGTAGATTTCCATAATGATATAGACCCATTTACTGAAAAAATGTTTTGGGCAATCTTATCTTCAAAGAAAAAGATTGGAAAGGTTTCACAGCCTGCGAATGAGAGTTTATTTCATCTGAATAAAGGAATTGCTAAGGGAAGAATTATTGGTGGAAATCTGTCAGTTTTTTCATCCTTAATAGGAACTCCATATATGCCCACATTAAAAGAGAAGATACTTTTTCTTGAAGAAATTGGGGAAATGCCCTACAAAGTTGACAGAATGTTAAGCCAGCTTAAACTGAGTAAAACTTTTGACCATGTAAAAGGGGTAATACTCGGAGTATTCAAGGACTGTAATGAACATGATCCGTTGAAAAAAACTTTAACTTTAGGAGAAGTTGTTGGTGATTATTTTCAAAGCATGAAAATACCTGTGGCTTATAACTTTAAACACGGACATTTGAAAAGCAATATTACAGTGCCGATTGGAATTATGACTAAGCTAAATGCCTCCAGGGGGACTGTAGAGTTTACGGAAAGTGCAGTGAGCTAAACTAATATATTATATTTTTTTAGTTACTAGTATTAAAGCTAATCAGGCCTTCTGTAGATATGTGAAGAATCTCTTTTCGAATTGAGCTTTGGCATTCTTTGATTTTTCCGTATCAGAAAACAAACCGAATAAACTTGATCCGCTTCCCGACATTAAAACAAAATCTGCTCCCGATTCACAAATTTCTTCTTTTAATTTCCCAATAGCTTGAAACTCATTAATAACCGGCTTTTCAAAATCATTTTTGATTATATCCGGGTAATGATCAAGGTTGAGTTTTGCTCTTCTGTAATAATCAATTAAAGATAATTGTGGCTTCTGTGGCGTTATTTTTTCATATGCCCATTTTGTTGAGACAAATATTCCCGGATTTATCAGAAGAATAGTTTCTTTAATCTTAAAATCAATTTGTTCAAGAATTTCTCCTCTTGAAGTTCCGTAAGCGGGAAATGGATTTAAAAAAAAAGGCACATCAGAACCTAATTTCAAAGCGAGATTATTAAGTTGAACGGAATCAAGCCCAAGTTTGAACAATCTGTTTAAGGTAATTAGTGTTGTAGCTGCATCCGAGCTGCCGCCACCAAGTCCCGCACCGATTGGAATCTTTTTGGACAGGTGAATCTTAACATTTATCGTCTTCCTGGTATACTCTTCAAGCATATTTTTTGCTTTAGTAATTAAATTATCTTTTTCTGAATTGAGTATGCTGTTATCGGTTTCAAAAATATATTTGTCTGAATCAGAAAAAGCCAGGGTGTCACTGAGTGAAAGCGGGTAAAATATTGTCTCGATATTGTGGAAGCCGTCCTTTCTTTTTTCTACGACATTTAACCCGAAATTAATCTTTGCAGGTGCATTAACTGTTTCGTTCATCTAATAACTTTTTTATTGATTTGATATGTTCAGGAGAAGAACCGCAGCAGGCCCCAACAAATGATGGATTATTACTTAGATAGCTACTGATTTCTTCTGTATAAACAGTGGGTGATATGTCACACTTAATATCGGAATCTGTAAATGATCCATCACCACAATTAAGATAGATTCCCCAATTTTCAGGCATTTTTACTCTTCTTTTGGTTTTAGCCATTGTTAAAGGCAAAATACAATTAAATCCAACAGCAAGAGCATCTGAATCCTTCAAAAATGCGAGAACTTCATTTAATTTTTCTCCGGATAAAATTTTCAACTCATCGTTGAAGAAAATATTCATTACGTAGGGAATTTCATTTCTATCACAATATTCTGAGATAATTTTAATCTCATCAAAGTGGCTTTGAGTCTCATTCAAAACAAAATGTGCACCATTTTCATATAAAAGATTTATATGCCGTTTGTGATTCAATTCCAGTTCACGGTTTGAAAGAATTCTTTCAACTTTATAACAATCCTCGGATGGAGGGTTTGAACCGGCTATTAAAACCGGTAAGTCTCCAATTGCTTGTCGAGCAATCTCTAAAGCAGGTATTACAAGCTTTTCAGCTGAATTAATATTTTCGCTTTCTTTTATAACAGCAGGATTTGTGCGAAAAGTGTTTGTTGTAATTATGTCAGCCCCTGCTTTTATATACTCTCTGTGAGTTTCCAGAACAATTTCCGGATGGCTCTGATTTGCTAACGACATCCAGAGATCATTATCAACAGGAACACCTTTTTGCTGAAGCAAACTTCCCATTGCCCCATCAAGAATGAGCGGACGTTTTATCCGCCGCGACAAAGCAAAAATATTTATATTGCTATTTAGATTTAGCATCCCTTACCGGTTTTACTGATTTATAATATTTTTCAACTTCACCAATTATTTTTTTCTGATCTATCATTTTTATGCATTCAAGATCGTAAGGGCAGGATTTCTTCCAGCATGGTGAGCAGAAAAGATCTTCCTGATAGAGTTTAATCCCTCTGTCGTATAATTCAATTTCTGTCCAGCAACTTACACCGAACCAGACAATGATAAACTTTTTCAATGCAATTCCAAGATGCATTCCGAAAGAATCACCGGTTATAATTACGTCGGCCAGACTTTCATAACAGGCGCCTTTTCTAACTCCTCCGTCTGTTGGAGTGTTTATTATTTTGCCTCTGAACTTAGAGTAAATCTTCTTATTGCGTTCTGTATCCTCCGGACCGCCCAGAAGCACAATTTTATATTTCTTTTTCTTTAATAATTTGTCAATTAAAGAAATATGCTGTTCAACTGTCATTTTCTTATTCGGAAATAAAGTTGAACAACCGGTATTAAATCCCACAACAAATTGATTATCCCTTAATTTTACTTTCTTCTTGTAATCGGCTATAAATTTCAGCTCATCTTCAGTAAAATTGAAAGTATAATCATCTCCTTGGAAATCCAGCTCAAAAGTTTCTGCAAGGTAATCCTGTCCAGTTCTCTGGTTTACTCTGAATTTAAAATGATCATCCATTCCCAAACGGTAATTGTAATTTGCTCCTTTATTCATTGGAATTATTTTTCCGTTATTGTCCATTCCAAAACCCAGTTTATGCTTTGCATTTACTGAATTTAAAATCGAACACGAGCGCTGTGATTTATCAACATTCATCACATAATCAAATTTCATTTGTTCAAGAATTGAAAGAGATTCTGCATCGTATGTTAAGACTTTATCAATATATTGATTGTTGTGAAGCAGTGGAGCGGCAATTTTTAATGTTATCCACCAGATAGTAGATTCAGGAAACTTTCTTTTTAATCCGGGCAACTGTGCTGTTGTCATTAACACATCACCCATTGCATCCAGGTTTACTATTAAAATTTTGGTACCCGCAGGAATGTGATCTTTACAGCCATCTTCCCAGCAGTTATGATCCGGGAAACAGGGTTTGTACCCGCTGAATCTTTTACAATCATGTATTTTCAATTTTGGTCCTCTAAGTATTTCAGTTAAATTTCTTTTATTATTTCTTCGAATGTTAGCCAGACTTCTTCCACAGAAATTGCTGCCAGGCTTTCTTCTTTTGACTTGATCGATTTTGATATCTCCGACAACGGTTGCCAGCTAATAAAATTCCATTCAACAGCAGGGAAGAGCACAATCTGAGGTTTGTTGAATGCAGAGGCAATATGAACGGCGGCTGTATCTGCTGTTATCAATAAATCTGCTTTACAAATATATGAAGCATAATGCTGAAATGAATTAAATTTCTGGCGAAGCAAACGTGAATCTGGAATATTTTTCCCGATATTTTCTCTTAATTCTTTATCAGCATCAGTTGAAAGCAATAAAATTTTGTAATCTTGGTATTTACCGGAAATTCTGTTTAGTAATTCTATCCATTTGAGAACCGGCCAGTATCTTATTGGTGCACCGGCAGATAGATTTATTGCAATTATTTTTGAACTTCTCTTGTCCTGATTTAGCTGCTCTTTAACATCTTTTAATTCTGATTTGCCGATGAACAAAGCAGGTTTTAATTCATTATTCTCAATTTGTATTTCCAATCCCTCAAGTAATTTCTTTATCCGTTCAATAATATGTGTCGAATATTTTAATGGTTGCTTAATCGCAATATCAGGTTTTGGTGATATACCAAAATCGAAAGCCGCAGTAGTTTCAGCTTTTAATATTCTGCGAATTGTCCCGGATGTTTTTGAAGGATCATCGTTTAAGTCCAGAATTAAATCATATTTGTTTTTACGAAGCCTGAAAAGAAGAAAAAAGAGGGAAAGATTTTTATTTGTAAAATAAATCTTGTCTATGTTGGGATTGTGTTTTAATACCTTCCGGTTTTTATCCAGAGTCAGCAGTGAAATATTAATCCCCGGGTACCTTTTTTTCATCAGATCAAAAACAGAAGAAGTTATGATAATATCACCGATCTTTCCCAGTCTGACGATTAGTATTTTTTTATTTCCCGATAAATCAGGCAAGCTGTAGTTTCCTAAATATTAGTGATTTAATGTAACAATTTAAGCTATTACTTTGTAGAATTGAAATATGGCTGAATATCTCCGGATTTCAAAATTGACCAGAAAAGTGATAACTATCAGCTGATTGCTAAAAGCCGACATCTATTTAAATTGTCCCCAAATGATACAACCCTGAGACTTCCTGACCGTTAACTCAATGAGATATACCGTTAGATAAATCGTTCTTACCATAACTGAGCCGATTTTTAAGTTCATAAATTAGAACGCTACGGGATGTGTCTGTCTTCTGCTAACTAAATAGTAATAATAAGTTACTTAATAGTTCTTTGTGGAAGAAAATCGACAATTGTTAGTCGATTGTTTTTCACTAGGGATTTCAGTCCAATTAGATGAAAACGTTAAATTCAGAAGGATTTCTTAATAAATATGTCGAATATGTTGTAAAATTAGTCTACTTTATGTTAAATTAAAGTACTAATTAATAATATTACTTATCCGGGTTAATGGAGAGAAAATTTGGGGATTCTTCATAAATATGCCATTATAATGCCTTTCAGAATCGTTGTTATTCTGAGTGTTTTATTTTTCATCACATCTTACACATTTTCACAATCCACAGAGATAATTACCGGAAATGTATCTGACGGTAATAAATCTTTACAGGGTGCAATTGTAAAATGGCAAGCATCCTCAGAAAAAGTAATTACTGATAATAAAGGAAATTTTGAATTAAAGAAGAGTGGTAAAAGCAACTCTGATTTAATTTCTGCATGGAAAAATGGTTACTTTAACGGCGGCACTGTTTACAAAGAGGGCAGCAATAATATTAAAATTGTATTAAGCCCTTTATATTTTAACGATAATAAGAATTACAATTTTGTTGATCCTGTTCCAAATTTAACAGATGTTATAAAAAATTGCGGCGACTGCCATTCATCAATAATCTATAAGCAATGGAGCAATAATTCTCACGCAAAGTCTGCTTCGAATCCACTTTTTTTTGATCTATATAACGGAACTGACGCATCCGGTAATAAAAAAGTGCAACCCGGTTATAAGATTGATTATGAATATTCAAACGGTAACTGCGGTAACTGTCATGCACCTGCAGCTGCAATAAATAATTTCAATAACGTAGATATGAATAATCTAACCCAAGCTGAGAAACTGGGTGTGTCATGTGATTTCTGTCATAAAGTTAAGGATGTAAAATTAAATCTGAATTCCAGTGTATTCACAGGTGTAATGAATTATGAAATGTTACGTCCGCCTGAAGATCATCAAATATTTTTCGGACCATACACTGATGTATTGGATCCTGATGTTTATTCAGAAAAATTTTCTCAAAGCTTGTTCTGTGCGCCGTGTCATCGTGGAGGTTACTGGGGAATTCCGATATATGATTCCTATGACCAGTGGGCGAACAGCCAATATGCTAAGGAAGGAGTAAGCTGTCAGGATTGCCATATGACACCTGATGGTAAAACGACCAACTTCGCACCGGGCAAGGGCGGAGTAGAAAGAGATCCGAAAACTATTTATACCCATATATTATACGGATCAAGAGACAGTGCGTTTATAGCTTCTGCAGTAAAGTTGTCGGTTAAAGTAGCTATTAAAAAAGGCAATGCAGTTGTTGATGTTGTTGTCGAAAATACTGGGGCAGGCCACCATATACCTACCGATCAACCAATGAGAAATATTTTGCTTGTCGTCCGTGCATTTGATTCAAAAGGAAAGGAGCTAAAATATAACGGGAAAAATATTATCCCGTTCTGGGGAGGAAGGGGAAATGTTAAAGATGGTAACTACGAGGGATACCCGGGTAAAGGTTTTGCAAAAATATTATTCGAAGACTGGACACAATACGAAAGAATCAAAGTAGAACCAAAAAGTCAGCAGATTTATCCTGCTCCGCAATGGAGAACAGTAAAGATAAAGTATGATACAAGAATACCTGCTATGGGACAGGATAAAAGTAAATATGAATTCGAACTAAATAAAACCGGGAATGCTTACACTGTAGTATGCAGTTTGATTTACAGGCGTACATTCAAATCATGGGCACAAATGAAAAACTGGAATCTTAAAGACCTGGTAATTGCTGAAAAGAAACTGGAAGTTAAAAAGTGAAAGTTAAAATAATTGGTATTTCCATATTGGGTTTGATTATTCTTATTGGAGGATGTTTTCTCAGGGAAAATCCTGATAAAGAACCTGTTAAACTTAATCTACCTCTGGGACTGGAAAAGCTGAAACCGAATATCCCTGAGGATAATCAGCTTACTAAAGGTAAAATTGAACTTGGACGTGACCTGTTTTTTGATAAAAGATTGTCTATTGACTGTACTATCTCTTGTGATTTTTGCCATAGCCCGCTACTCGGCTTTACTGATGGGAGGTACTTTGCATCCGGTGTGTTCGGTTTAAAATCAAAGAGAAACACTCCTACACTTGTTAACTGTGTGTTTGAAAAAGAATATTTATGGGACGGTAGTGCGAAAAGCATTGAAGAAGTTGTACTGAAGCATATTGAAGATCCTGAAGTGTACGGGAATAAAGTAGATGAAGTTGTAAAGATAATAGGCAGTATAGAAAAATACGGCGATAAATTTAACAGTGTCTTTGATTCTGATGTAAACACGGAAAATATGGCTAAGGCTATATCATCTTTTGTTAGAACACTTGTTTCCGGTAATTCTCCTTATGATAAATATATGGCAGGAGATAAAAGCGCAATGGCAGATTCGGCAGTAAGAGGGATGAATTTATTTCTGAGTGAGAAGCTGAACTGTAGAGCCTGTCATTCAGGACCGAATTTTACAGATTATAAATATCATAACAATGGTACTAAAATAGATTCTTCTAATCCAGATTTAGGCAGGTACCTGGTTACAAAAAATGAATCCGATAAATATTTATTCAAGACTCCAACTTTACGAGATATTTCAAGGACATCTCCTTATATGCATAACGGGAGCGTTAAGGGACTGAGTAATCTTTCAAGGTTTTATAATGAAGGCGGAGTGCAGAATAATTACAGAAGCCCGCTGGTAAAACCTTTAAATTTAACCGAAAAGGAAGAAGCGGAACTCAAAGGCTTCCTTAGATGCTTAACAGGTACAAACACATATTTTTTCGGGAATAAATAAATAAAATTTAAAAATTATTTAATAACAAGGGCTTTCCTAATGAAAAAGTTCATTATTAAATACCGATTCACGCTAATTATAGTAGTACTGATTGTTGCAGCATCTGCCGGATATGTTTTTCTTAATGTAAAGCATTATACTTTTGGATCGAGGGAAGAATGTAAAAACTGCCATCTTCAGGACGGTGATCTCTTATTTGTAAACGCGGAACCGGGAGTTAAGTATACCGGTTCGGAAAGTTGTAAAGAGTGCCATAAAGATGTTTACCACGCGTATATGAATACTCAAACAGGCCATTCAATGAGCCGGATGATGAAAGGTAATGTAATTGAAAAATTTCCTCAGGATTATCCTGTTTTCGACCCGGTTAAAAATTATTATTACGAAATGCTTGAGAAAGACGGTAAATTTTACCAAAGAGAATATAGACTCAGTCCTGATAAAAAGGTAGTGCACGAAAGATGGATGGAAGCACAGTATATTATTGGTTCCGGAAGCAACTTAAGAATTTATTTCTATAATGAAAATGGGATGTTTTATGAACTTCCTCTTACCTGGTATGTACATAAAGGCAAATGGGATCTTAGTCCCGGTTACAGAGTGTTTGACAACAACAGGTTTTCCAGGTATGTGGGTACTATGTGCTTTTCCTGTCATAATGGCCATATGGAAAAAATTAAAGAAGCAAACGAAAGATATAAAGGACCAATTCATCTTGGTATAGGTTGTGAAGATTGTCATGGACCAGGCGAATTACATATAAAACAATTTAAAAATGAGTTGCCAGCTTTACCTGGTTATGTAAATACTACAGTTAACCCGGCAAAGCTTTCGCCTGTCAGAAGAAATGATGTATGCCTACAATGCCACATCGAAGGAAAATCCTGGGCACTTAACGATAATACTAGCTGGTTCGATTTTCGTCCGGGTATGCACCTGGAAGACCAGAGATCTGTGTACACTAGCTCGAAACAGACAAAGCATACATTTTTGGTAAGTGACACTGGAAACAGGATGTTCCTGAGTCTCTGCTTTTCGGGAAGTCACGGCCAGCTGACATGTGATTTCTGTCATCCTTCACACAAAACTTATGAAGTTGACAAAGTTAAGTACAACAGGCAAAGTTGTCTGAAATGTCACCCGATTGAAGGACTTCCAATGAGAGAAGCCAGGCTGAGTGAATCAAGGGAAGACTGCAACCGTTGCCATATGAACAAAGCGCCGGCTGAGAATACACTTCACGGGGTAATTGATACAGATCACTGGATAAGAATTAATTCAGACTTGGATAGAGTTAACTGGGTACCCGAAAGATCGCATAAGGAAAAACTTGTCCTTACACCTGTGGTAGATAAGCCAGATTCTGCAAGCGAATTACGACACGGTATTGCTTATGCTGAATATTACTTTAATGAAGACAGGAGTATCTATTACCTGGATTCTGCCTATTATTATTTATTCAGGGGATTGAAACTTGCCCCCAAAAGTATTAACGGTAATTTTTATCTTGGGAAGGTAGAACGCTTATTGAAAAAATACACGGAATCAGAAAACCACCTGAAATACTCGGCTGAATTATATCCTGATAACTCCAATGCCTTTTATGAACTTGCGTTACTTTATAAAGAACAAAAAAAATATCCGAATGCAATCGCTACAATAAAACAAGCTATTGAAATAAAAAAACTTGAACCGACTTATATGGAATTGCTCGGTAGTCTGTATTATGATGCAGACTCACTGTTGCTTGCATCGGATGTTTTGGGAAGGTCTATAAAAATAGACAGCCAAAATCCAAATGTGTTTTTTATGCTGGGCAATATTGCTGTTTTCAAGGAAAACAATCCACAAAAAGCACTTGGATATTTCAAAACTGCCGTGGAGTTGAATCCTGATCTACCGGATGCATTGATAAATCTAGGCAACACTTATGCGCTGCTAGGGAATCTGGATAAGGCCGTTGATGCTTACCAGAGAGAATTATTGTTCCGCAAAAATTCGGTTAAAGCATACCAAAATCTTAGGCGAATTTATGAAATTCAGGGTAAACACAAGGATTCTGAAGAAATATTAAAGAAAGCAAAAGGAATTGGTCAAGTCATTAAGTAATTAGAGGGAAAATGGAAGTAAAGGATCAGTTTAATGCTGATGTATTTTCTATAAGGAAATTTAATAATAATACAACAGCATCAGAATACTCTCTTGGAAGCAATAAATTTATAAATGTAGTTGTTAATCAATCCGAAATGAATATGGAGGAATGTTATGGTAATTTTATTCATTATCTACTTGATAATAATTATAAAATAATATCCCAATTCCTATTCGGAAATATTCAGCAGAAAATATTAAATAAAGAAATTGTTAGTGGTTATTTTGACTCAATAAACTGGCCACTTTCTGTTATCAGCCAAAAGGGGAAGATGTGGGGAACTTTAATAACTGCAATCAAAACAGATAATTTGAAAACGATATACAGTGAAGATAAACCATTGGGGAATTATTATGATGACAAACATTCCGAATATGTAATTTTGGGAGACATTTTACCTCCTCCAGAAATTCCCTCAAAGGAACTGGGTACCAGTGCAGTATTTCATTTAATTGAAAGTACTCTTGAAAAAGTAAATATGAATTTTACTAACGTGGTAAGGACATGGTTTTATCTTGATGACTTATTGAACTGGTATAGAGAATTTAATATTGAAAGGACTAATTATTTTAATAGCAGGAATGTCTTTAATACTTTGATACCTGCCAGTACTGGTATTGGTGTTGCTAATATTGATTCCCGTCATTTGCTCTCAGCTGCATTTGCAGTAAAACCGAAAAGCGGGAGAGTGAAAATTAAAGCTGTACCTTCCCCACTCCAATGCCCTGCCGTTGATTATAAAAGCTCATTTAGCAGGGCTGTTGAAATCGAGCATCCGAATTATACTAATTTAATTATTTCGGGATCAGCAAGTATTGACTTGGACGGACAATCCACTAATATTGGTGATACTTACAAACAAATTGAATTAACAATGGACGTAGTATATGGTATCTTAAATTCACGGGGTATGAACTGGGGAAATGTCACCAAAGCAATTGCGTATTTTAAGAATAGAAATGATATTGAATATTACTATAATTATTGCGATCGAAATAATATTCTTTCTATGCCCCTGGTAATGATAGAAGCTGATGTCTGCAGACAGGAATTACTGTTTGAAATAGAAATGGATGCTATAAAAATCAATAAAGTCAGTGCTGCTGTATTATGAATAAGACGCAAGTTACAAAAACAAGCAGGAAAGATTGCAACCACAATACAATAATTGATTGTAAGAATGTCTTTTTCGGCGAAGGTTATTTTACTGTAATTGCCGGACCCTGTGCAATCGAGAACTTAGAGATGGCTTTACAGACGGCGAAGGAATTAAAAATAAACGGCGTTAAAGTTATGCGATGTTCTATCTTCAAACCCCGGACTTCGCCGTACAGTTATCAGGGATACGGAAAAGCTGGAACTGAAATTATAGACGCTATAAAAAATGAAACGGGATTGTTAGTTGAGTCAGAGGTCCTAAGTTTTGATCACCTCAACATTTTATACGATCATATAGACCTAATCAGGATCGGATCGCGTAATATGGATAATTACGAACTACTAAAAGAAATTGGTAAAATATGCAAACCGGTGATCCTGAAAAGAGGAATGAGCGCTACACTTAAAGAATTTTTATCAGCTGCCGAATATATTATGTCGGCAGGAAATGAAAATATAATTTTATGTGAAAGAGGAATAAGAAGTTTCGAAACTTACACAAGAAACACTCTGGATATTTTAGCCATACCTGCCTTAAAAGAACTTACTCATTTGCCGGTTATTGTAGATCCATCGCACAGTTCAGGGAAAAGTAGTCTTGTATCCTCAGCCTCAAAAGCGGCTATTGCAGCGGGGGCGGATGGCCTATTGGTAGAAGTTCACCCTGATCCTTCAAAAGCTTTATCAGACGGTGCTCAGTCATTAGATTTTAATACATTTAAAATTCTACTTGATCAGCTTAAAAAGCTTTCAGATGTTTTTGATAAGGAGTATTAATAATAATTCAGGCTTCTGTCTGGATTTTAATACTTAACTGGATTTATCCCCGGTTTTATAAATCCTGCTAAATATTTGCAGGTTTCAGAATTGATTAGAAATATTTAAAGACTTATAGCAGATTGATAAAAGCTATTAAAACTGTCTCATAATGGCACAATCCTGAGATCTCCTGTCCGTTAACTCAATGAACCATACCGTTAGATAAATAATTCCCTCAATAATTGCTAAATACTGTATACTTCCTTAATATCCCTTAGTAGTTCAAAATATTTTACTACTATTATCCGTTAACGGTATTTTTTTGGGGAGGATCAAAAATGTTTATGCTGATTTGTCTTTTTGTTGTGAGCTTTATGTTTTACCAGGCAGCAAAGCGGGACGGCAGGAGCAAGTTTTTATGGATGACTTTTGGCTTCATTTTCTGGTTCCTGCTGGGCGGATTATTTTTAGTATTAACGGATAAATTGATTTTGCACATAAATTCCATGGAAGCAGCAACCTCGCTTGGAGGTGAAAAATTAGTTTTTGAAGGTATATCCGCTATGATAATTATTCTGCTGGCCTATCTTGTCCAGGAAAAGATAGGGGAGAAAAAGAAGGAACAGTTTATAAACAGATATCAGAAATTGGAATGACAATTGTGCTATTAAACCAATTAACCAGTGCAGTATAAGAATAGTTAGGTTGCAAATCTTAATGGAGGATTTATGAAAACTTTAACCTTAATTTTAGGGTTTCCTATTATTATCATTATTACATGATGCGAATCTGTTAATGATACATCTGATAATTCAACTCCTATTCATAAATCTGTCAACAGTGCTGGAATTGAATTTTCTCTGGATATTTCTACAAGTAGTTTTTTACTCAACGATACACTTTCAATTTCTTTCAAAGTAAGGAACTATTCCACTTCTACAAAAGAATTTAACTTTTCTAATATCCAACATCTTGCATATCAAGTAATTGATCAGAATAATAATATAGCTACTTATTATCCAAATATCGTTTCACCGGCTACAAGTCATTTTTCACTTGCACCTGTTGAAATGAAAGAATTAGATCAGATTGGGCTTTTTAAAGATAACAATGGGAATTATATAAATCGTGATAATTATTCATTAATTGTTTTTCTTTTAGATAATAATTCTCCAAAATTAGATTTAGAAATTTCAGTCAATTAAAAAACAACCTAATCAGAGCCACAAGCCGATCGCATGTAAAACTTAAAGACTTCCTATCTTTTCTACTTTTTCAATTACTTTCTCAACAGGCAGTTCAAGCATGCATTCGTGTTTGTAGGGACAGGTAAGTTTGTTGCAGATAATACAGAACAGGTCATCTTTAATTACGTAATCTGAGTTAGGGGAATATGGGCCGTGTGCTTTTGGGTTTGTAGGACCAAAAATTCCGAGAGTGGGAATTCCAAGTGCGGCAGAAATGTGCATCGGGCCGGAATCATTTGCCAGTATCAGGTCACAATATTTAATCATACCGTTCATTTCATTTAACTTTGTCTTCGGCGCAATTACGGTTAAATCTGGTAATGCTTTCTTAATGTGCAGGGCATCTTTTTCATCTCCGGGGCCCCAGAGTATTAGAAATTTTACATTCTTTTTCTCTGATATCGCATTACAAATTTCAACCCACTTAACAGCATCACATCTTTTCGATTCCCATCCGCCAGCGGGGATTATTCCGATTACTTTTTCATCTGTAGAAAAATTTTCTTGAAAGAATTTCTGGCCGAAGGATTTATCTTTTTCGGAGATGTAATGGACCACATTCTTAGAAACTACGGGAACATCAATTGCATTTAGAATTTCAAGATTATGTTCTGCAGAATGAACTTCACCACGTCCTGATGTAGCCAGAATATTGTAGGCATATTTTCTTCCACGATAAGCAAAACCCACACGGTATTTTACACCGGATAAAAAAGTAATTTGCGCGGATCTTGGATTTGACCAGAGATCGAGAACCATATTATATTTTTCTTTTCTTACACGCCAGGCAACTTTTAAAGGCAATTCGCTTTTCTTCATTGTGATTACTTTATTGATGTCCGGGTGGTTTTCAATTGCCGGCTTAACAAAAGTTTCTGTAAGGTAATCAATTTTTGCAGAAGGGAAGTGGGCTGTTAAATTATCCAGAATTATTGTGGATAGCACAACATCACCAATCCCGCGAGGTTTGATGCAGAGTATTTTGTTTATTCTTTTGTGATCAATATTCATAATTCTATCAGTGTGCATCAAGCCAGTTATCTCCGGTGCCTGTTTCAACTAAAATCGGTACATCCATCGGCAGAGCGGTTTCCATCCATCTTTTAATTAATGGAGTCAGTTCTTTTACTTCATCTTTGTGAGCATCGAACAATAATTCATCATGTACCTGCAGAACCATTTTTGTTTTAGTCTTTCTTTTTTTCAGTTCATTGTGGGTTTTAATCATTGCGAGTTTTATCATATCGGCGGCTGTGCCCTGGATTGGCATATTGATAGCGACTCTTTCTTCAAACTGGCGTACAACACGGTTACTGCTGTTTATATTTTTAAGATATCTTCTCCTTCCAAGCAGTGTTTCGGCATAGCCTTTTTCTTTAGCTTTTTTTACAGAATCATCCATAAAATTTTTAACACGCTTGAAAGTATTAAAGTAAGTCTCAATTATTTCTTTCGCGTGCTTTTGTGTTATCCCGAGTCTTGTTGAAAGTCCGAAAGGACCGATGCCGTATAATATTCCAAAATTTACTTCTTTAGCTTTTCTTCTCATATCATCTGTAACGTCTTCGGGATCTACCATAAAAACAAGTGCTGCTGTACTTCTGTGTATATCTTCACCGTTTTTAAATGCTTTTGAAAGCCCTTCGTCTCCGCATATGCTTGCCATAATTCTTAATTCTATCTGGCTGTAATCGGCGCTGAGAATTACGTGATTTTTGTCACGAGGAACAAAAGCTTTTCGAATTTCTTTACCGCGTGATGTGCGAATAGGAATATTCTGAAGATTTGGATCGTTACTAGAAAGTCTCCCGGTTGAAGCTGCGATTTGGTTCAGCGTAGTGTGTATTCTTCCGGTTTGTGGATTTATCATTGTCTGTAACGCATCGGCATAAGTCGATTTTAACTTTGTGATTTGCCTGAAATCGAGAATCTCACCTATTATTTCGTGTTCACCTCGCAGGTATTCAAGAGATCGCGCATCGGTAGAGAAACCCGTTTTTGTTTTTTTGCCTGTCTGAAGCCCAAGTTTGTTAAAAAGAATTTCCTGCAATTGTTTTGGTGAATTAATGTTGAACTCTTCGTCAGCAAGTTTGAATATTTTTTTTGTAATGCTGTTCAGATCTTTTTCCAGCAGCTTGCTAAGATCATTCAAAACTTTTTTATCAACACCAATTCCGTGTCTCTCAATTTCTTCCAGTACAGGAGCAAGAGGGAATTCGACATCGTAAGCAAGCTTCTCTAATTTTGCACTCTTTAACTCTTTGTCCATAACTTCGTAAAGACGATAGGTTATATCTGCATCTTCTGCGGCATAATTTGAAAGGGCTTCAATGTCAACATCAAATATTTTAGTCGGATCTTTTTTACTTCCGATTAACTCTGAAATTGGAATCGGTTTGTAATTCAAATATTTTTCTGAAAGCGCATCCATATTGTGTTTCTGATCAGGATCCAGCACATAACTTGCGAGCATGGTATCAAAGTAAAAGTTTTCCAGGTTTATGCCGACACTTTTCATAACCGAGATATCAAACTTCCCGTTCTGGCATACTTTTTTGATCTTTTTATTTTCAAAAACAGGCTTAAATATTTTTACAAAATCTTTTATATCAAGTCTGTCACCTAAATCAGTTGAAAAAAGATCATTAGAATCATTCATAGGATTTACAGCAACGAAATATGCTTCGCCGGATTTTATTGCAAAAGACGCTCCTGCTATTTTCAGTTCAAATGCATTCAGTCCGTCTGTCTCAGTATCAAAAACAAACAAATCAGATTTTTTCAATTTAGCAGCAAGGTTCTCAGCAGATTTTTTGTCTTTTATGAGCTTATATTTTACTTTCTTCTTGTCAAATTCTTTTGCCCCTTCTGGCAAAGCGATTTCAATATCTTCTACTTTACCACTTATGTCATAAATCTTTATAAGCCTGTTAAACATTCTTGTAAATTCGAGCTCAATAAAAATAGATTTTATTTTTTCCATATCGGGCATTTCGAACCTGGCTTTTTCAAAATCCATTTCAAGAGGAACATCGCAGTGAATTGTTGCCAGCTCTTTTGAGAGTAAAGCGTTTTCTTTGTTCTCAACCAATTTTTTCTTCAGGCCTGCTTTTTCAATTTCTTCTATGTGTTCGTAAATACCTTCAACCGATCCATATTTTTGAATTAAAGGAACAGCGGTTTTAGGTCCAACGCCTGCTACACCGGGAATATCATCTGACTTATCACCGATAAGTGCGAGATAGTCTATCATTTGTTTTGGCTCAAAGCCTAATTCCTCTTTTACTTTTGCTACATCATAAATAACTATTTCATCAATACTTTTTCCGCCTTTAACAATTTTAACTTTATCTGTTACGAGCTGGTTGTAATCTTTATCTGGTGTTATAACGTAAGAAATCATTCCGGCCTTTTCGGCTTTCTTTACAGCCGTTCCAACTATGTCGTCTGCTTCATAGCGGGGAAGTATGTAGAGCGGAATATTCAAGGCTTCAATTATTTCCTTTATTCTCCCGATTTGTGGAATTAGATCATCCGGCATTTCTTCACGCGAAGATTTATAATGCTCATATCTTTCATGTCTAAAAGTTTTTTCTTTTGAATCGAATGCAACAGCGATATAATCAGGTTTATGATCTTCAAGAATTTTCAGCACCTGATTCAAGAATCCAAAAATTGCGGAAGTTGGTTCGCCGCTTTTTGTTACAAGTGGACGGTTAATAAATGCAAAATACGCTCTGTAGGCAAGAGCCATAGCGTCTATAATTACGAATTTTTTGTTTTTCATTATTATAAAATTATTATACGGGGGAATTTATATCTTTTAAAGATAGAAATTAGAAAATGGTTTTCAAAGGTGTAAAATTATAGAGTATGTCTCCATTACACCTTAATGGATAATAATTTGTTTTCATTATGAACCTGCCTGCCGTGTAATACTTCACTATTTAGGTAACACAGGAGTTATATTTTATATAATAAAACCTGGTGTTATTATGAATACTTCTACTTCCAATTTGTTAACCAGTAAATGGGTAACAA
>Ga0102953_1000711_pt1 | contig 22181 bp, 18 predicted proteins | sample SalPon2A_C_D2_MG_FD_78509 | JGI IMG/M metagenome (GOLD analysis project Ga0102953, IMG submission 78509) | Soil microbial communities from South San Francisco under conditions of wetland restoration - Salt Pond MetaG R2A_C_D2_MG | ecosystem: Environmental > Terrestrial > Soil > Wetlands | place... | reverse complement strand
GGATCGCCTGGGCGCCGGCCGCGATCTGCATGTTGAGGTAGCGCCGGTCCATCTCGGTGACCTTCTTCATCAGGGCGTCGTAGAGGGGAAAGTCGCCGTACATCATCTGCTTGAGGGAGGCGAAGTCCTTGCTCCCCTTGCCCTCGACCATGTAGCAGGCCAGGGTGAAGGGCGCCCCGCCGAAGCCGATGAGCGGCACCCGCCCCTCGAAGGCGGTCCGCAGGCGCTTGATGATCTCCGGCACGTAGGGAACCGCCTCGCCCATGTCCTCCGGCACGGTCAGCGCATCGACGTCGGCCGCGGTGCGAACCGGGTTTTCGAAGACCGGTCCGGGGACGAAGTCGAGGTCCATCCCCATCGGCTCGATGGGGGTGAGGATGTCGGAGAAGAGGATCGCCGCATCGGCATTGAGGATGTCGATCGGCTGGATGGTGACCTCCGCCGCCCGCGCCGGGTCCTTGCACAGATCGAGGAAGGTGCCGCCGCCCTGGGCGCGCACTTCCTTGTACTCCTTCAGGTAGCGGCCGGCCTGGCGCATCAGCCAGACGGGAACGTAATCGGTCGGCTGACCCCAGCAGGCCTTGAGAAAAGTGTATTCGGTGGACATGTCTTTTTGATCCTCCTGATCTCTATGAATCAATTTTGAGTTATGAGTTTTGAATTTTGAATTGAACTGAAAACTGAAAACTCAACACTGAAAACTGTCTAAGTTTTCGCCGCGTTCTCCTCCGCCTCTTCCTCCATGCGCTTGAGGGTGCGCCGGGGGAAGTAGCTGCAGAAGGGCTCCTCGGCCATGTAGTCGCCGTAGACCGCGTCGGCACGGGCCCGGCAGCCGCCGCAGACGTTGATGAACTCGCATTCGCCGCACTTGCCCTTGTACTTGTCGAAGTCGCGCAGGTCGTTGAAGACCTTGGAGTTGAACCAGAGGTCCTTGAAGGGCACCTGCTTGACGTTGCCGACCGAGGAATGAAAGTAGGAGCAGGGCTTGAGGTTGCCGAAGCAGTCGATCAGGCAGATCGTCTGCGCGGCGATGCAGCCCTTGCCGCCGCCGGTGGAGAAAGTCAGGCTGCGGCGCTTGAAATCGACGCCCTCGGCCTTGGCTATCTGCGGCACGATGCGGTAGTAGTGCGGGGCGCAGGTGGGGCGCATGAGAATCTCGCTCTCCTCCTTCTCCTGCTGGTAGTGCCAGGAGAGGATCTCCTCGTAGTCCTCCTTGGAAATCAGCTCGTTCATGATCTCCTCGCCGCGGCCGGTCGGCACGATCATGAACATGTACCAGGCGGTGGCGCCGAGACTCTTGGCCAGGCGGAAGGTGTCGCCGATGTCGTGCTGGTTGCGCTTGGTGAAGGAGGAGTTGACCAGCAACTTGATGCCGTTGCGCTTGAGGGTCTCGGCGCCGCGCACCGTCCCCTCGAAGGCGCCGGGGCAGCTGCGGAAATCGTCGTGAATCGCGGCGGTGGAGCCGTCGAGGGAGAGGGAGACCATCTTGATATCGGCCTCCTTCATCTGCGCGCAGACCTCGTCGGTGATCAGGGTGCCGTTGGTGGCCATGCACATGCGCAGGCCCTTGCCGGTTCCGTATTTGGCGATCTCGAAGATATCCTTGCGCAGCAGCGGCTCGCCGCCGGAAAGGACCATGACCGGCTTGGAGACCTCGCAGATGTCATCGATGAGCTTGAAAGCCTCCCCGGTGGTGAAATCCCCCTCGGAGGACGTCATTTCCGAAGAGCAGCGACAGTGGACGCAGCTCAGATTGCATCGCTGGGTCGACTCCCAGGCCAACCACTTGGGGATGAACTCTTCCTGTTTTGCAGCCATTCGAACTCCTTGGTGGGATGAATCGGACGCTTCGCACCTTGCAAGAACTTTACCGGCCTAATTTACACCAATTTCCGGGCGAAAGACAAGGAAAGAGGGAACGCTGAGGCAAAAAGGCCAGCCGAAAGAGGCCATTTCACCGGCCCCAATGTCCGCAAATGGCCGAGAAACGCCCCGGATGTTCGACCAGAGATGACCCGTTCGAGCCTCTTTCTGTCATCCGTTTATTGTCGCCAGCGGGTCCGGATAACGAAAAAGCCGCCAACTTCGGTGTTGGCGGCCTGAAAGTTTACTTTTCTGAAAAAAACCGGGGATTAGAATGGAATATCGTCGTCGGGATTGAAGGACGGCTCCTGGCGTTCCTCGCTCGGAGCAGCCGCGGGCGTCTCCTGCCGGGAGGGTCGACCCTGTTGGGCATCGCCGCCGCGCTGGCCATAGCCGCCGCCCTCGTCGCCGATTCGGCCGAGCATCTGCATCTGATCGGCGACGACCTCGGTCATGTAGCGCCGGTTGCCGTCGCGGTCCTCGTAGGAGCGGGTCTGGATCTTGCCCTCGATGTAAACCTGCTTGCCCTTGTGCAGATACTTGCCGCAGATCTCGGCCAGGTTGCGCCAGGCGACGATGTTGTGCCACTCGGTCTTTTCCTGCTGTTCGCCGTTACGATCCTTGTAGCGCTCGGAGGTGGCCAGGGAAAAGGTCGCCACCGCGGTGCCCGAGGGCGTGTAGCGCAGTTCGGGGTCCTTGCCCAGGTTCCCCACCAGTATGACTTTGTTGACGGACATGAAACCCTCCCTACTTATTCGATTCGGGTTGATGTTGATGATTAATCAGCGCCGACGAGTCTAGCGGAAATCGATGGGTCTGTAAAGTGCTTAGGAGGCTGCCTGGAAGTCGGCCGGACGCAAGGAACGAATCCGCGGCGAAAAAGAGTTTGACTCCCCCCCTCGACTCTCGTAAACTTGCGCATTCAATAACTTACGGAGACCGGCACGCATGTTTCGCACCATCTTTTTTTTCGCCACCTTCATCCCCTGGACCATGTTCATCATCCTCACCGGCATTCCGGTCTCCTTTGTCAGCCCCGACTACCTGCACACCTACGCCCGGTTCTGGGCCCGCATCGGCCTGCGCCTGGCCGGTATCCGCCTGACCGTCGAGGGGCGGGAGCACCTTCCCGCCGACGGGGCGGTGATCTACATGCCCAACCACCAGAGCAACTTCGATATCCTCGCCCTTTACGCGGGGCTACCCGGACAGTTTCGCTGGCTGGCCAAGGAGGAGCTTTTCCACATCCCCCTCTTCGGACTGGCCATGCGCCGCACCGGCTACATCGCCATCGACCGCAGCGACCGCAGGAAAGCCCTGGTGAGCATGGCCGAAGCGGCCCGGCGCATCGTCGCCGGCGCCTCGGTCATCGTCTTCCCCGAAGGCACCCGCTCCCCCGACGGCCGGCTTCTGCCCTTCAAGAAGGGCGGCTTCATGCTCGCCCTGCAGTCCCAGGCTCCGATCGTGCCGGTGGCCATCGATGGAACGCTGCAGATCATGCCGAAACACAGCCGCCGGATCCGCGGCGGAGAAATCGCCGTACGCATCTTTCCCACCGTCGAAACCGCTGGAAAGAAAGCCGCGGACCGCGATGCCCTGATGGCGGAAGTACGCCGCCCCATCGCCGAGGCGCTGGGGGAGAAGCGGTGACCAACCGTCGCCTTGCGGCTTCCGTCTTCGCCAAGGCTACGCCGGACAAGATGGCTTGGCGGGCTGGTGACTGGTGAAAAGCTGTTCAAAGTTCGGAGTTCAATGTTCAACGTAGAGAATCGAACCCCGAACATTGAACATTGAACATTGAACATTGAACATTGAACATTGCCCCTCAAACCTTGAACCGGGATCCTGAAGCCTTGAGTCTTAATTCCGACACCGTTCGTCTGACCGCCCTCGGCGGGCTGGGCGAGATCGGCCTGAACATGATGGCGCTGGAGTGCCGGGGGGAGATCCTCCTGGTCGACTGCGGCCTGATGTTCCCCGAGGCCTACATGATGGGGGTCGACCTGGTGGTGCCGGACATCTCCTCGCTGGCCGGCCGCACCGGGGATATCCGCGCGCTGGTCCTGACCCACGGGCACGAGGACCATATCGGCGCCATTCCCTTTCTCATCGAACAGCTCGGTTTCCCGCCGGTCTACGGTACCGGCCTGACTCTCGGCCTGCTGCGCAACAAACTCCAGGAGCATCGGCTGGAGCATCTCGTCGCCCTCCACCGGGTGGAAGTCCGGGAACGGATCGAACTGGGCTGCTTCGATGTCGAGTTCTTCCGCGCCGCCCATTCGGTGGTCGACGGCGCCGGCCTGGCCATCCGCACCCCGGCCGGCCTCATCGTCCACAGCGGCGATTTCAAGCTCGACCCGACCCCCATCGACGGCCAGTGCACCGACCTGGCGCGCCTGGCGGCCTACGGCGAGGAAGGGGTCCTGCTGCTGCTGGCCGACTCCACCAACGTCGAAAAGGAAGGCTATACCCTCTCGGAGCGAACGGTGGGAGAGGCGTTCGCCCGAATCTTGCCCGAATGCCGGGGCCAGGTTCTCGTGGCCACATTCTCCTCGAACATCCACCGCCTGCAGCAGGCCGTCGACGCCGCCCTGGCCTGCGGACGCAAGATTCTGGTCAACGGCCGCAGCATGGTCGCCAACGTCGCCATCGCCCGTCAGTCGGGCCACCTTTCGATCCCCGACGACGCCCTGATCACCCTCGGCCAGATGCGCCAGATGTCCCGTTCCGAAGTCCTCATCCTGACCACCGGCAGCCAGGGCGAACCCCTCTCCGCCCTGACCCGCATCGCCATGGACGACCACAAACAGATCCAGATCGAGGAGGGCGATACGGTCATCCTCTCCTCCAAGTTCATCCCGGGCAACGAAAAGGCGATCTCCGAGCTGATCAACCACCTCTACCGGCGCGGCGCCGAGGTCTTCTACCAGACCACCAGCGAGGTTCATGTCTCGGGACACGCCGCCCAGGAAGAACTCAAGCAGGTCCTCGCCCTGACCCGCCCCCGCCATTTCGTTCCGATCCACGGCGAATATCGCCACCTGGTGCAGCACGCCCGCCTCGCCCGCCGGATGGGAGTGGCCGAAGACCGGGCGGTGGTCCTCGAAAACGGGGTTCCGCTCACGGTTTCGGCCAACGGCCTGCGGATGGATGAGCGCGTCGAGACAGGGCGGATCTTCATCGACGGCAAGGGGATCGGCGATGTGGGAACAATGGAGCTGCGGGACCGCCGCCACCTGGCCAACCACGGCATGGTCATCGCCCTGCTCGCCCTCAACCAGAAAAGCGGCGAGATCCTCTACGGCCCGGAGCTCTTCACCCGCGGCTTCGTCCCCGAGGGAGAAAGCACCGAGTACCTCGAGCTGGCCGCCGGGCAGGTGCGGCAGATGCTTTCGGAGCACAGTCTCGAAGCGATCTCCGACCGGGACGAGTTGCGCGTCGAGGTACGCAAGACCCTGCGCCGCTTCTTCAACCGCACCATCGAGCGCCGGCCCCTCATCCTGCCGGTGATTCTGGAACTGTAAATCCGTGATGCGTGAGGGGAAGGGAGTGAGGAGAAAAACCCAAAAAGGCTTGTTTGCCATCATGAAAAAGGTCCCCTCACCCCTTACACCTCACTCCTCACTCGTCACATCGGGATATTTATGACCCTCTTCCAAGCGATCTTTCTCGGCCTGATCCAGGGATTGACGGAATTTCTCCCCGTCTCTTCCTCCGGACACCTGGCCATTGCCCAGCATTTCCTGCCCGGTTTCGAGCAGCCCGGCGTCCTGTTCGACGTGCTGCTGCACGTCGGAACCTTCGTCGCCGTGATTCTCTATTTCCGCCGGGAGCTCGTCGACCTGGGCACCTCCCCCTTCCGCCGCGACGAGAGTTCCCGGCTTCATCGTCGCCTGCTCCTGCTGCTGATCGCCGGCTCTGTCCCCACGGCCGTCATCGGTCTGGCCTTCAAGGACTTCTTCGAAGGTCTTTTCGACAACATCCCCGTCGTCTCCGTGATGCTGCTGGTCACCGGAACCCTTCTGTTTCTTTCCGAAAGGTTCCGCTGCGAAGGCCGTAAAGAGGACAAGCTTACCCTGTCCGACGCCCTGGTGGTGGGAACCGTCCAGGGAATGGCGATCATCCCCGGCATCTCACGCTCCGGCTCGACCATCGCGACCCTGCTGCTCAAGGGGGTAGATGGCGAAACGGCGGCCCGTTTTTCCTTCCTGCTGGCCCTGCCCGCCGTCTTCGGCGCCGCCCTCCTTTCGATCAAGGACCTTCACGGAGTGCCTACGCACCAGATCTCCCTCTACCTGACGGGGGCGGGAGTCGCCTTCGTAACCGGGCTGCTCTCCATCCACCTGCTCATGGGGGTGATACGAAAGAAGCGCCTCTTTGCCTTCGCGATCTATTGCTGGCTGGCGGGCGGCCTGTTTTTTGCTCTGTCTCTGTAGCCCAATTGACCGTTGCCTCGCCCCCGAACTCCGATGTATAGTGGGGGCCGGCTGAAATTTCCCACCAATCAAGAAAGCGGATTTTCCACCGGGAATATCGTGATCGACCATGACTGACAAACAAAAACCCTTTTTCCGGGAACATCTTGAAAAAGAGATCGCCGGCGTACTCTGGCTGGCCGTCGGACTTTTCTGTCTGCTCAGCCTGATCTCCTTCCACAACGGCGACCCCTCTCTCAACAACAACCTCCATCCCGATACCATCCGCAACTTCGGCGGCGTGATAGGCGCCTACCTGGCCGACCTGCTCTTCCAGCTCTTCGGCCTGCCGGCGACGCTCATTCCCCTCGCCTGCCTCCTGCTCGCCTGGCGCCTGCTGAAGTTTCGCGACGTCAAGGTCCGTTTCTACAAGGTCGGAGCCTTCCTCGTCCTGCTCCTGTCGCTCGACGGGCTGATCTCCCTGCAAGCCGGCGAGGTGACTTTTTTCGGCCAGAGCGTCAGCCAGGCCGGCGGCGGCGCCGGCCGCATCCTGGCCGACATCCTGACCGACTACCTGAACCTCACCGGGGCGGCCATCTTCCTGACCGTCTTCTTCCTCGTCTCCCTGATGCTGGCCGCGCGCTTCTCCATGGTCCTCTTCCTCGAGGGGATTCTCTCGCACCTCGGCGGTCGCCTGGAGCAAGGGCGGGAGAAAAGAGCCGCCCGCAGGGAGCAGAACCTTCGGGAGAGCAAAAAGCGCCCGGCCGGCGAGGTGCGCATCGTCCAGCCCGAGCCGAAGCCCGCCCCGCCGCCGGCCAGGCCGGCGAGGAAGAAAAGGAAGAAGACCGCCGAGGAGATCGCCCAGGAGGCCTTCGACTTTCTCGAGCCCTCCGGGACCTACCACCCGCCGAGCCTTTCGCTGCTCGACCACGACGGCGGCCCGCCGACCCCGGTCGACCGCGAGGCGCTGACCATGAACGCCCGCATCCTCGAGAAGAAACTCAAGGACTTCAACGTCGAGGGCGAGGTGGTCGAGGTCAAGCCGGGGCCGGTGGTTACCATGTACGAGTTCGCCCCGGCCCCCGGCGTCAAGGTCAACAAGATCGCCGGCCTCTCCGACGACCTTTCGATGGCCCTGCGGGCGCTGTCCATCCGCATCGTCGCCCCCATCCCCGGCCGCGGCGTGGTTGGCATCGAGATTCCCAACAAGGAGCGCGAGACGGTCTACCTCAAGGAGATCTTCGACTCGGAGGAGTTCCAGAAATCGAGCGGCAAGCTGCCGATGGCTCTGGGCAAGGACATCTTCGGACGCACCGTCGTCTCCGATCTGGCCAAGATGCCCCACCTGCTGGTCGCCGGCTCGACCGGCAGCGGCAAGTCGGTCTCGATCAACACCATGGTCCTCTCGCTGCTCTACCGCGCCACCCCCGAGGACGTGCGCATCATCATGGTCGACCCCAAGATGCTCGAGCTCTCCATCTACGAGGGCATTCCCCACCTGCTGCTGCCGGTGGTGACCAACCCGAAGAAGGCGGCCCTGGCCCTTAACTGGGCGGTACGGGAGATGGAGCGGCGCTACAAGCTGATGGCCGACAAGGGCGTGCGCAACATCGACGGCTACAACCGCAAGATCGCCAGGGAAGAGAAGGAAAAGGAGAAGCTGAGGGCCGAGGACAGGATGGTCGTCGAGGCTGTCGAAGCGGTCGACGAGGAGGCCCTGCCGGAGGTCGAACTCGCCGAGGGCGAGGAGCTGGAGCACGGCCACCTGCCCTACATCGTCGTCATCGTCGACGAGCTCGCCGACCTGATGATGGTGGCCGGCCGCGAGATCGAGGAATCGGTCGCCCGCCTGGCGCAAATGGCCCGGGCCTCGGGCATCCACCTGATCCTCGCCACTCAGCGCCCGAGCGTCGACGTGATCACCGGCCTGATCAAGGCCAACTTCCCGACCCGCGTCTCCTTCAAGGTCTTCTCCCGCACCGACAGCCGCACCATCCTCGACTCGATGGGCGCCGAAACCCTGCTCGGCATGGGCGACATGCTCTTCCTGCCGCCCGGCACCGGCGCCCTGCAGCGGGTGCACGGCGCCTTCGTCTCCGAACTGGAGGTGCAGCGGGTGGTCGATTTCCTCCAGAAGCAGGGCTCGCCCGAATACGACAAGTCGATCCTGGAGGCGCCCCCCTCTTCCGAGGGCGGCGGCAGCGACGAGGACGACGGCTACGACGAGAAGTGGGACGACGCCCTGGCGATCATCGCCGAAACCCGCCAGGCCTCCATCTCCATGCTCCAGCGCCGGCTGCGCCTCGGCTACAACAGGGCCGCGCGGATGATCGAGAAGATGGAGCAGGAAGGCATCGTCGGCCCCTCCGACGGCACCAGCCGGCCGCGCGAGGTCTTCATCGGCAACATCCCGCAACCGTAAATCAGCCCCCCCCCCCGGAATCACCCCCTCCCCGGATACCGCTCCCTCGCCACTGGCATCCTGGCGCCGAACCGGATAAACTTAAGGTAACCTGAATCCGTGAGTTTGATTTGTCTCCGCGGATTTATGGGTATTAGGCAGATACCGGCAGGTGAAAGGTGAGGCGTAATTCTCCATGCGAAAACAGGACTTCAGGTTTTTTCCTCCTCACTCCTCACTCCTCACTCCTCACTCCTCACTCCTCACTCCTCACCGATTCGGGGGGTAAGCACAAGGCCGATATTTGAGCGAGGTGCCCCATGGCACGGAAAACCGCAACCTTCGAGCAGCAGATCGGGCAGCTCCGCGCCCTCTACCAGAAGGATCCCGAAAGCTTTGAACGCCTCCGGCAGGAGATGATCCGCCAGACCATCGAGAGCTTCCCGCCTGACCAGCGCCGTCGCGCCTACGGCATCCAGTTCCAGCTCGACGCCACCCTCAACCACTACCACGACCCGGTGGCACGGATGAACAAGATGGTGGAGATCTTCTGGGAGCAGGTCCATCGCTTCCAGGAGGCGGTGTGCATGCCTCAGCACGTCGCGCAGCAGCGCGCGGAGCGGAGTCCGGCCAAGGTGATCCCCCTGCACCGCCCGGAGGAGGGCCCCAACGGGTGAGGCGGAAGCGCTCCAGGAAAACCCGGGCGACTGTCTCTACCTGAACGAGTGGGCCGAGAAATGAGGAATTGTCACTGTTCGGCATGCCCGAATTTTGTTCTCTGGCAAGGCGTGAGCAGCGCAGAAACGCGGCATACACCGGCTAGGTGAGCATTCGAGCAGCACAGCAACGCAGCCAGAGGGCAAAAGGCGGGTTGTGCTGGATAGTGACGAGGAATTTTCAGACAATCGCCAAGTGAGGCGATCGAAATGCAATCTTCCTACAATCTTATTGAAGAGAGTGAGAAAAGATTTGATGCTCTCAGGTAGAAGCTCTTTGCTTTAAAGCATTTGCGACCTATTTCTACAAAGATATTCCACACATCAACCACAAAAACCCAAGCGAGAGAGCTCTTTCCCGGCATTTCAAGCTGTTTGTTTCCAGTGCCCGGATTTGTCACACTTGGGAGCCAATTTGGACTCGAACAAGTAAAAAGGGCGGCCTGATCGGCCGCCCTTCGTCATCTTACTTGCCCCACTTTTTCTTGATCCTCTCGACCGCCTGTTCGACGTTCTCCCGGTCGCCGAAGGCGCTCAGGCGGAAGTAGCCTTCGCCCGAGGGGCCGAAGCCGCTGCCGGGGGTGCCGACGACGTGGCATTCCTGCAGCAGCTTGTCGAAGAAGTCCCAACTGCTCATCCCCTCGGGAGTATGGAGCCAGATGTAGGGGGCGTTGACCCCGCCGTAACACTCGATCCCCGCGGCGGTGAGGCCTTCGCGGATGATGCGGGCGTTCTCCATGTAGTAGTCGATCACGTCCTTGACCTGCGCCCACCCCTCGTCCGAGTAGACCGCGGCGGCGGCCTTCTGCACCGGGTAGGAGACGCCATTGAACTTGGTGCTCTGGCGCCGGTTCCACAGCTTGTTGAAGCTGTAGCGCTCGCCGTCGGCGGTGGTGCCGGTGAGCTCCTCGGGCACCACGGTCAGGCCGCAGCGCACGCCGGTGAAGCCGGCGGTCTTGGAGAAGGAGCGGAACTCGATGGCGCACTTCTTCGCCCCCTCGATCTCATAGATGGAGTGGGGAATGTCGGGATCGGAGATGAAGGCCTCGTAGGCGGCGTCGAAGAGGATCACCGCGTCGTGCTTCAGGGCGTAGTCGACCCACTGCTTGAGGGTTTCGCGGGTAGCCACGGTGCCGGTGGGGTTGTTGGGAAAGCAGAGGTAGATGACGTCGGCCTTCTCCTGCGGGATGGCCGGGGCGAAGCTGTTTTCTGCGGTGCAGGGCATGTAGACGATCCCCTCGTAGTAGCCCTTGTCGTCGGCCTCGCCGGTGCGGCCGACCATCACGTTGGTGTCGTTGTAGACCGGGTAGACCGGGTCGCAGATGGCGACCTTGTTGCCGAGGTCGAAGATATCGAGAATGTTGGAGCTGTCGCACTTGGAGCCGTCGGAGATGAAGACCTCGCTCGTCTCCAACTCGACGCCCAGGGGCTTGTAGGCCTTCTCGATGATGATGTCGCTCAGCCAGGCGTAGCCCTGCTCGGGGCCGTAGCCGTGGAAGGTCTCTCCCTTGGCCATGTCGTCGACGCCCTCGTGGAAGGCCTTCAGCACGGCCGGTACCAGCGGCCGGGTGACGTCGCCGATGCCGAGCCGGATCACCTTGGCGTCGGGATTGGCGGCGGCGAATTCGTTCACCCGCCGGGCGATCTCGGGGAAGAGATAGCCGGCTTTGAGTTTGAGATAATTATCATTGATTTGAGCCATTTACTTGACCTCCAGTATGAATTTTCAGGCTGAAAAAGAAGCTGTTTCACGCGAAGACGCGAAGGCGCGAAGCAACCCGCTATGCCTCTCTTCGCGTTCTTCGCGTCTTGAGTGAGCGAAGCGAACGGGCGTGAGACCGATTTTTATCTCAATCCGAGCACATCCTGCATATCGTACAGGCCGGGCCCCTTGCCATTGAGCCAGCGGGCGGCGCGGGCGGCGCCGCGGGCGAACATGTCGCGGCTCATCGCCCGGTGGGTGATCTCGATGCGCTCGCCCATGCCGATGAAGTAGACGGTGTGCTCGCCGACGATGTCGCCGCCGCGCACCGTCTGCATGCCGATCTCCTCTTTGGTCCGCTCGCCGCACATGCCCTGGCGGTGGTAGTTGGCGACCTTGTCGTAGTCGCGGCCGAGGGCCTCGGCGACCACCTCTCCCATGCGCACCGCAGTGCCCGAGGGCGAATCCTTCTTCTTGTTGTGGTGCAGCTCAACGATCTCGACGTCGAAGGCGTCGCCGAGGGTGGCGGCGACGTCCTTGAGGAGCTTGAAGCAGAGATTGACGCCGACGCTCATGTTGGGGGCGAAGACGATCGGTACCTTCTGCGCCGCTCCGGCGAGCTGCTCGCGCTGGGCGGGGGTCATGCCGGTGGTGCCGACGACCATCATCTTGCCCAGCCGGGCGCAGACCTCGGCGTTGGCCAGGGTGGTCTCGGGAAAGGTGAAGTCGATCAGCACGTCGGCTGCGGCCAGCGCTTCCTCCAGGGAGCCGGAGATGGCCACCCCGTTCGGTCCGCAGCCGGCCACCGAACCGGCGTCCTCGCCGATCAGAGGATGACCGGCGCGCTCGACGGCGCCCGCCAGTTCGATGCCCGGGGTTTCCTTGACGGCGTGGATGATGCGCCCGCCCATGCGGCCGGCGGCGCCGGTAACGGCTATTTTGATCATGGGGAACCTCTCGATCAGAATGTAGAATATAGAATGTTCTGAATTTTAAATTATGTCGTACTTCTTGAGCACGCTCCGGAGTTTCTCCAGGCTGGCCGGCTGCAGGGCGACCAGTGGCAGACGCACGCCGGCCTCGCACTTGCCCATCAGCGAGGCGGCGGTCTTCACCGGCACCGGATTGGCCTCGATGAACATGGCGGTGTGAAACTCGAGCAGCTCCAGGTGCAGCTTGCGGCCGTCTTCCCAGCGGCCTTCCTGGCAGGCCTGGACCATCGCCTTGACCCGGTCGGGGATGACGTTGGCCGACACCGAGATGACGCCCTTGGCGCCGCAGGCCATCATCGGGAAGGTGAGGAAGTCGTCGCCGCTGATGACGTCGATCTTGTCGCCGGCGCGGGCGATGATGGCGCTGACCTGGGTCAGGTCGCCGGAGGCCTCCTTGATGGCGACGATGTTGCCGATTTCGGCCAGCCGGCAGGTCGTCTCGGCGGTCATGTTGATGCCGGTGCGGCCGGGGACGTTGTAGAGAACCTGGGGCAGGGCGACGGCCTCGGCGATCGCCTTGTAGTGCTGGAAGATCCCTTCCTGGGAAGGTTTGTTGTAGTAGGGGCAGACCAGCAGCAGTCCGTCGGCGCCCATGTCCCTGGCCCGTTCGCTCAGCTCGATGGCTTCGGCGGTGCTGTTGGCGCCGGTGCCGGCGATGACCGGAACGCGCCTGTTGACCTGGTCGATGCAGGTTTCGATGACCCGGCCGTGTTCCTCGAAGTCGACGGTGGCCGACTCGCCGGTGGTCCCCATGGGGACGATGACGTCCGTTCCGTTTTCGATCTGAAATTCGATGAGCTGACGGTACTTTTCCTCGTCGAAATTGCCATCGGCCCCGAAGGGCGTGATGATGGCGACCATCGATCCTTTAAACATGAGTTCCTCCTCCAGAGAGAAAAAGAAATGATACCCCAAAATCGTCTTGTCGCGACCCTTTGCCCGTCATTGTCGGGTGCGGTCGTGCCGGCTTGGGGGCCAGGGGCAAGGCAAACGGCCAATCATCATTGGTAACATACCCTCCGGCGAATGTCAAAACGGCCCGAGCCGGCAGCGCAGCTACAGTCCGGGGCGGGGCACCGCCTCGACCGAGGCGCTCAGAGGGCTCTCCACCCTCTGGTCGAGACGCTCGACGACGCTGCGGATGGCATAGATATAGGTGAGTTCATTCTTGAGGTGGAAGTCTTCGAAGCCGGTCTCCGCGAGCAGTTCGGCATTGATCGGTTCGAGGGCGAAGGGTTCGCCCGGCAGGCGGCGATAGACGTTGTAGCCGACGGCCGCTTCGACCGGCGCCCAGGAGAGCCGGACAAGGCGGTCGTGAGGGCTTGCCTCCAGTTCGGAGGGGGGCGTCGGCGGCAGGAAAAAAAGGCGGCGCAGCTGGGTCGGTTCGCCCTCGCGCCCTTTGCGGTTGTAGGCGACGACGCGATACTGGTAGCCGCGACCCGCTTCGAGACCGGAATCCCAGAGGTAGAGCCGACCGTTGAGGCGGCGGGCCTGACGCAGGTAGTCGAGGTCGACCTCCTGCAGCAGAACCGATGTGTCCCGGCACTCGGGACAATCCTCGGTCGGGTCGTATTCCATCTTGTAGACACGGTAGCCCTGAAGGTCCTCGAGGGGGCTGCCGTCCTGGTTGCGGCCGGGGGGCGCCCAGGACAGGAGCATCCTCAGCCCGCGCTGCTGCACCCGCAACCCCTGCGGAGCGGCCGGAAGCCTCAGCTCCAGCGGGCGGACCGGGCCCTTGGTGCCGCAGCCGGCCAGGAGGGAGGCGACGAAAAAAATGGTGAACAGGCCCATGGGCAATCGGCGAATCACCCCTGCCGGACGGCGCGGCCGGTTTTTCATGATCTCTCCCGCCGGGCCCGGGCGATCTCGCGCTCGACCGCCTCGCGGGCGGTGCCGCCGGTGGCCCGGCGGGCGTTGACCGAGGCCTCCAGGGTGACGAAGTCGAAGATGTCCTCGTCGATCGCCTCGGAGAACTGCCGGAACTCCTCGAGGCTGAGCTCGGGGATGTCCTTCTTCTTCTCGATGCAGTAGCGCACCGTCTTGCCGACGATCTCATGGGCATTGCGGAAGGGGATGCCCTTGCGCACGCAGTAGTCGGCGACGTCGGTGGCGGTGGAGAAGCCGCGGGCGGCGGCGACGCGCATATTGTCGGCCTTGATGTTCATCTGCGCGATCATGTCGGCGAAGATCTTGAGGCTCCCCTTGACCGTGTCGATGGTGTCGAAAAGGGGCTCCTTGTCCTCCTGCATGTCCTTGTTGTAGGCGAGCGGCAGCGACTTCATGAGGGTGAGCAGGCCGACCAGGTTGCCGTAGACCCGGCCCGTCTTGCCGCGCACCAGCTCGGGCACGTCGGGGTTCTTCTTCTGCGGCATGATCGAGGAGCCGGTGCAGAAGGAGTCGGAGAGCTCGACGAAGTCGAAGTCGGCGGAGGACCAGAGAATCAGCTCCTCGGACAGGCGCGAGAGGTGCATCATCAGGATCGAGGCCGCCGCGCAGTACTCGATGGCGAAGTCGCGGTCGGAGACGGTGTCGAGGCTGTTGCGGGTGACGCCGTCGAAGCCGAGCTGTTCGGCGACCCACTCCCGGTCGATGGGAAAGGTGGTGCCGGCCAGGGCTCCGGCGCCCAGGGGCAGGATGTTGACCCGTTTGAGCAGGTCGCGCATGCGCTGGGCGTCGCGCCGGATCATCTCGTAGTAGGCGAGCATGTGGTGGGCGAAGAGCACCGGCTGGGCTGTCTGCAGGTGGGTGAAGCCGGGCATGATGACGGACAGGTTGGCCTCGGCCTGGTCGAGCAGGGCGTCCTGCAGCTTCTCCAGGTAGGCGACCGTCTCCTTCACCTCGTCGCGCAGGTAGAGCCGGATGTCGAGGGCCACCTGGTCGTTGCGCGAGCGGCCGGTATGCAGCTTGCCGCCGACCGGTCCGATGCGTTCGATGAGGCGCGCCTCGACGTTCATGTGGATATCCTCGAGGCTGACCTTGAACTCGAAGTCGCCCCTTTCGATGTCGACAAGGATTCCCTCAAGGCCCTCGACGATGGCCGCGGCGTCCTCGGTGCCGATGATGCCCTGGCGGGCGAGCATGCGGGCGTGGGCCATCGATCCCTCGATGTCGTAGCGGTAGAGGCGCTTGTCGAAATCGATGCTGGCGGTGAACTCTTCGACGAACTTGTCGGTGGGGGCGGTGAATCGCCCGGCCCAGGGTTTTTCACTCATGTCCTGATTGCTCCGTGGGGATGTCGGTCGGCGTCCGGGCGCCGTTGCGGTTGTTGTCGGGGATGTAGTCCTTTTCCGTCCGACCTTCCAGGCGCAGCCATCCGCCTGCTTCGGCCTGCTTGAAGATGCTGTGGATCTTCAGCGGAAAGCGGGTGGTGCGCGGGTCGAGTTCGTGGAAGAGGGGCAGATTGAAGTAGTAGAGTCGGGTGGCGGCGCCGAAGCGCAGCCGGCAGACCGGCAGCCCGCCGAAATCGTCGCTGCTGAATTCGGGCAGTTGCACCTTGCCGATCTTGTGGCTGCGGTGGATGATGATCATCGAATGGCCGAAGGTGAAATCGCCCTTGCCCTCCAGCCCGCTCGTCTCGTCCGAGGTGTTGCAGAAGACGGTGACGGTGTCGCGCACTCCTGGGGTGTAGGCGAGGTACTCCCCGTAGAAGCCGTTGACCACGTCGCGGAAGGCGGCGTGCTCGGGCTTGGGATTGCACTGCAGGATGGCCAGCAGGTCGAGCCGCTGGCGGGTCTGAAAGAAGAGTTCGTTGGCCCGTTCGATCACCTCGCTGATGTTGGAGCGGTAGAGGTCGCGGTAGATGTAGTCGAGGCAGATCAGGGCCATGAAATTGAAGCCGGTGGGCCGGCAGCGAAAGAGGGGGAAGACCTTGCCCCGGTAGAGATCGTGGAAAGGGTCGATTGTCTCCTCGCCGACGAAGGGATGGCTCTTGGCCATGAGGAAAACGCGCAGGTTGTCGTCGTCCTCCTTGACCGCCACCACCGCCCAGTTGACAGGTACCTCGGCGATGTCGGCCGAATCCATGTCCTCGCGCACGCTGGCGAGAAACTCGGCGTTGTCCCCGGCGTAGCGTTCGAGAACGGGCAGGAAGCGGTGCAGGTGGACGTGCTCGACGCCGAACATGGTGACGGTGTTGGGGCGGAAGCGCCGGCGGATGACCTCCAGGGCGTCCTCGACATGGGCCTCGGGCACGGCCGATTCAGGCAGCAGGAGAAAATGGAGCTTCTTCAGGTTGCCCGACCCCTCGGCCACCAGGTCGAGGATGGAGCGGACCATCGGCCACTTCTCCTCGGGATCGGTCAGGCGACAGGCGAAATCCCTCTTCCCGAGGTGGTTGGGAATCTGGGCGATCAGGGCGTGCTGGTGATGGCCCTTGGCGAAATCGAGGTTGAGCTCTTTTTCGACAATGTTGAACATGGAGGGCGCCTTCGGGACGGAGCTGCTGTCTGTTGGCTCAGAGGGCACCGGGCAGCTCCCCGTCTGCGGTGCGTGCCGGAGGGGCGCCGTTGCCCCATCCGAGTTCGGGAAAGACCTTGGTCAGGATGTGGCGGCAGCCGGGCGGAACGTCGAGGCCGGTAAGCTTCTCCTTGGCCATCCAGACTGCCTCGGTGCATTCCTGGCCGTTGGGCACCAGGTCCGTGGTCAGCGGATGTGCCCGGTAGTAGAGAATGACGAAATGGTCGCCGCGGTCCTCGACGCCGATGTGTTCGAAGACGTCGATCAGCCCTTCGACCCGGATGGTGATGCCGACCTCCTCCTGCACCTCGCGGTGCAGTGCCTCCAATATCGGCTCGCCGTGGTCGATCTTGCCTCCCGGCATCACCCACTGGCCGCAGAAGGGGTGGATGCAGCGCCGGGTGAGCAGAACGCGCTCGCTCTCGTCGACGATGCAGGCGACCACCGAGGTCTTTATGTGTTCCTTTTTGAAATCCATAAGAACCGTGAGGGGTGAGGTTTTAAGAGAGAAAAGTGAAGGCTTATTCGCTGGTCATCGCCTCACCCCTCACCCCTCACTCCTCACTTGTTCTTCAACATCATGCTGCGGATGCGCAGGCGCAGGGCGTTGAGCTTGATGAAGCCTTCGGCGTCGGCCTGGTCGTAGACCTGGTCGGCTTCGAAAGTGGCGAACTCGACATTGAACAGGGAGTCGGTGTCGCTCTTGCGCCCGACCACCCGGCAGTGGCCCTTGTAGAGCTTGACCCGGGCGGTGCCGTTGACCGTCTTCTGGGTATCGTCGATCAGCGCCTGGAGCGCCTCGCGCTCGGGGGCGAACCAGTAGCCGTTGTAGACCATCTCGGCATAGCGCGGCACCAGCGAGTCGCGCAGGTGCATCACCTCGCGGTCCATGGTGATCGACTCGACCCCGCGGTGGGCTTCCTCGAGGATGGTGCCGCCGGGGGTCTCGTAGACGCCGCGGCTCTTCATCCCGACGTAGCGGTTCTCCATCAGGTCGATGCGACCGATGCCGTGCTTGCCGCCGAGCTCGTTGAGCCGGGCCAGCAGGGCAGCCGGCGCCAGATGCTCGCCGTTGACCGCCACCGGGTCGCCGCTGCGGAACTCGATCTCCACGTACTCGGGGGTGTCCGGTGCCTTTTCCGGAGCGACGCTGAGCACGTACATGTGCTCCGGCGCCTCGGCCCAGGGGTTCTCGAGGATGTCGCCCTCGAAGGAGATGTGCAGCAGGTTGCGGTCGGAGCTCCAGGGGTTTTTCTTGCTCGTCGGCACGGGGATGCCGTGCTTCTTGGCGTAGTCTTCCAGGGCGGTGCGGCTGTTGAGGTCCCATTCGCGCCACGGGGCGATGACCTTCACCGACGGGTCGAAGTGGTAGTAGCCGAGCTCGAAGCGCACCTGGTCGTTGCCCTTGCCGGTGGCGCCGTGGGAGACGGCGTCGGCTCCTTCGGCCTCGGCGATCTCCATCTGCTTCTTGGCGATCAGCGGCCGGGCGATGGAGGTGCCGAGGAAGTAGCGGCCCTCGTAGATGGCGTTGGCGCGAAACATCGGAAAGACGAAGTCGCGCACGAACTCCTCGCGCAGGTCCTCGATGTAGCATTTGCTGGCGCCGGTTTTCTTCGCTTTCTCGGGGATGAAGTCGAGCTCCTCTCCCTGGCCGAGATCGGCGGAGAAGGCGATCACCTCGCAGCCGTATTCCTCGACCAGCCACTTGAGGATGATCGAGGTGTCGAGCCCGCCGGAGTAGGCGAGAACAGCCTTTTTGACGGTACCTTTTCGGGACATTTAAGTGTTCTCCTTTTTTCAGAGGATGAAGGTGAAAGGATGAAGGTGAAAGGTAAAGTAACCCCGATTTCGGTTTTTCCTTTGACCTTTGACCTACAATTTTATCACATACGTATCGGCGATCTTGTCGTGCAGGCCCTGTTTCTGGCGGTCGAAGGCAACCATCAGGTAGCCGATTCCAAAAATGATTTTGGACAGAAACTTGCCGAGGATCTCCCGCAAGGCGGCCCGACCGTAGCCGATATCCTCGCCGTCGGTCCGCACGACTTTGACCCGCACCGCCATCTTGCCGGGGGTCTGGCCGCAGTAGCCGAGGAAGAAGATCCGGTAGGCAGCACCCAGAACGACTCCGGAGAGCCAGGAAACAAGGGCGATCGCCTGCTGCCCGTCGGGATGAAACCCGCCGGCGAGGCCCGCCGCCAGCCCCAGAAGAATCCCGCAGAATATCTGGGTCGCTGCCACCAGAGCCAGATCGACCAGAGAGGCCACCACCCGGATCCAGAAGCCGGCCTTCGGCCACACATCGATCGGCATCCCGGGCGACGCGGCGGCTGGAGGGGCGAGGGACGAAGGCGGTGCGGCCTGGGTACTTTCCTCCTCCTCCGAAGGTGGGGCCGTACCTTCACGCTCTTCCGCTTCGGCCGCTGGTACGAAACCGCCCTCCTTCTGGAAGGTGAAGGCCTGGCGGCACCTGGGGCAGGTCGCCTTCGCCGGCCGATCCGGCAGCCGGGGCTCGTCGACCTCCTTGGAGAAACCGCAGTGGGGGCAGGAAATTAGCATAAAAACCGTGAGTTATAAGCTGTAAGCTGTAAGCTGTAAGCTGTAAGCTGTAAGTCTGGATTTTCTTACGGCTTAAAGCTTACAGCTGTTTTTAGCTTCTTTTCATCAACGTGGCCATGATCGCCTTTTGCACGTGCAGGCGGTTTTCCGCTTCGTCGAAGACCACGGAATGGGAACTCTCGATCGCCTCGTCGGTGATCTCCTCGCCCCGGTGCGCCGGCAGGCAGTGCAGGAGGATGCAGCCGGGGTCGGCGGCGGCGATCAGGTCGCCGTTGATCTGGAAGCCCTGGAATGCCCGCTCCCGCTCCTTCTGCTCGTCTTCCTGGCCCATGCTGGCCCAGACGTCGGTGTTGAGGACGTCGGCGCCGCGGGCGGCCTCGATCGGGTCGTTGGTGCAGACGACCCTGGCGCCGCTGTCCGCGGCCCGCGCCAGGACGTCGGCGGCCGGTTCGTAGCCTTTGGGGGTGGCCACGCGAAGCTCGAAGCCGAAGACGGCGGCCGCGTTGATCCAGCTGTTGGCCATGTTGTTGCCGTCGCCGACCCAGCAGTAGACCTGGTTGCGGCAGTCGCCCTTGTGCTCGATGACGGTAAAGAGGTCGGCCATCACCTGGCAGGGATGGTACATGTCGGTGAGGCCGTTGATCACCGGCGCTTCGGACCAGCGGGCGAGCTCTTCGACACCCTGCTGGGAGAAGGTGCGGATCATGATGCCGTCGACGTAGCGCGACATCACCCGGCCGGTGTCCTTGATCGGTTCGCCGCGGCCGATCTGGGTCGTGCCCGAGCTGAGGAAGAGGGCGTGCCCGCCGAGCTGGTACATCCCGACCTCGAAGGAGATCCGGGTGCGGGTCGAACTCTTCTCGAAGATCATGCCGAGGGTTTTGCCCGCCAGCAGGTGGTGGGTCTCACCCCTTTTCTCTTTTTCCTTCAACTCGCGGGTCAGCTCGAAGATCTGCTCCAGCTCGTCGCGGCTCCAGTCGGAGAGGCAAAGGAAGTCTTTTTTCACGATTCAATGCTCCTGAAAAATCAAAATCTGAATTGTAGGGGCAAGGCATGCCTTGCCCAAGGGCGCAGCATGCCGCGCCCCTACGAAATGTCTTTTAAAACGCCGTCCAGAATTTCCATCGCCTCGTCGATTTCCGCCCGGGAAACCACCAGCGGCGGCAGAAAGCGCAGCACCTTGCCAACGGTGCAGTTGATCAGCAGGCCCCGGTCGAGGGCCTTTCTGACGATCTCCGCCCCCTCGATGTCCAGCTCCATGCCGAGGATCAATCCCCTGCCCCGCACCTCGCGGATGAAGCAATGGCGCTGCTGCAGCACCTCGAGCGCCTGGCGCAGGTAGGTCCCCATCTGCCGGCAGTTCTCGAGGATGTCGGTTTCGGTCAGGACCTTCATCGTCGCCACTCCGGCCGCCGCCACCAGCGGATTGCCGCCGAAGGTCGAACCGTGAGTGCCGGGGCCGAAGGAGGCGGCGACCTCCTCGCGGGCGATCATGGCGCCGATGGGGGGGCCGCCGCCGAGGGCCTTGGCGAGGGTCATGATGTCCGGTGCGACGCCGTCGTGCTGGTAGGCGAAGAGGTCCCCCGTACGGCCGCAGCCGACCTGAACCTCGTCGAAGACGAGCAGCAGACCGTGCTCGTCGCAGAGTTCGCGCACCGCCCGCAGGTAGCCGGCAGGCGGTAGGTTGACCCCGCCTTCTCCCTGCACCGGCTCCAGCATCACCGCGCAGGTGTCGGAGGAGATGGCTCCGCGCAGCGCCTGGAGATCGCCAAAGGGAACGTACTTGAACCCCGGCACCACCGGCTCGAAGCCGTCGCGGACCTTCTCCTGGCCGGTGGCGCTGATGGTGCCGATGGTGCGGCCGTGAAAGGAGGCGAGGGCGGTGATGACCTCGAAGCGCTTCCCGCTGCCCGAATCCCGGCTGTACTTGCGCACCATCTTCATTGCCGCCTCGTTGGCCTCGGCCCCCGAGTTGCAGAAGAAGACCCGGTCGCCGAAGGAGTGCTCGCAGAGCATCTCGGCCAGCTCGATCTGGGCCGGAATGTGGAAATAGTTGGAGCAGTGCAAAAGCTGTCCGGCCTGCTCGCGCAGGGAGGCAACAACGGCGGGATGACAATGCCCCAGGTTGTTCACCGCCACCCCGGCCAGAAAATCGAGGTAGCTCCTGCCTTCCACGTCCCAGAGGCGGCAGCCTTCGCCGCGCCCGGCCACCAGGGGATAGCGGCCGTAGTTCTTCATGACGTGCTTCTCGCCCCGGGCGATCCAGTCGGAAGAAGTGCTCATATGCGAATCCTTTGAAATCAGCCGTAAGCTGTTGACTTAAAACTTAAAACTTAAAACTTAAAACTTAAAACTTAAAACTTAAAACTTAAAACTTAAAACTTAAAACTTAAAACTTATAGCTTATAGCTTAGAATTTACCCACCGCCGTCCCGATGCCCCGGTCGGTGAAGATCTCCAGCAGGCAGGCGTGTTCGACCCGGCCGTCGATGATGTGGGTCTTGTGCACGCCCTCTTCGATGGCGTCGACGCAGCAGTTGACCTTGGGAATCATGCCGCCGGAGAGGGTGCCGTCGTTGATCAGGTCGGGGACGCGGGAGATATCGATGGTGGAGATCAGCCGGCCCTCCTTGTCCTTGACGCCCTCGACGTCGGTCAGGAGGATCAGCTTTTCGGCGCGCAGGGCGCCGGCGATCCGCCCGGCCACCAGGTCGGCGTTGATGTTGTAGGTCTCCCCGCCCAGGCCGACGCCGATCGGGGCGATGACCGGGATGAAATTGCTCTGCTCCAGGGCGTCGATAATGGCCGGATGCACCGCCTCCACCTCTCCGACCATGCCGACGTCGATGATCTCCGGGGTGAGGGTTTCCGGGTTGACCGTCTTCATCTCCAGCTTGCGGGCCTGGATGAGGCCTCCATCCTTGCCGGAGAGGCCGACCGCCTTGCCGCCATAGCGGTTGATGTTGCCGACGATCTCCTTGTTGACCTTGCCGCCGAGCACCATCTCCACCACGTCCATCGTTTCGGTATCGGTGACCCGCATCCCCTGGACGAAGCGGGACTCCTTCCCCATCTCCT
>Ga0102953_1000710_pt1 | contig 22184 bp, 21 predicted proteins | sample SalPon2A_C_D2_MG_FD_78509 | JGI IMG/M metagenome (GOLD analysis project Ga0102953, IMG submission 78509) | Soil microbial communities from South San Francisco under conditions of wetland restoration - Salt Pond MetaG R2A_C_D2_MG | ecosystem: Environmental > Terrestrial > Soil > Wetlands | place... | reverse complement strand
GCGGCGGAGTTCGAGCAGTTGCGGCGCAACCTGCACGCGGAACTGGCGCCCGAGACGCAGTTGGAGACCCTGATCGTGAACCGTATCGCGGCCGTGCAGTGGCGGCTGGCGCGGGTGCCCGCGCTGGAGGCGGAGCTGATGGATCGGCTGCGCTACGACATGCTCACGGAGGACCAGGGGCTGGGCGGAGCGTGGTCGCTCGATTCCGGGCCCTATGGCGGGGCGCTGGCCCGGCTGGCCCGCTACGAGACCACGCTGGAGCGCAACGCCGCGCGGCTGCTGGCCGAGCTTAGGCGCTCGCAAGTGCACCGGCGGCAGCAGGAGCGCGCCGAGCTGGCGCAACTGGCCGCGGAACGCGAGCGCGCCGCCCGCGAGCGGGACCTGCGCGACCTGCACGCATCGCGCGGGCAGGCCAGCGGCTGGCCGGGGGACGACGCGGGGGCGGCACCGCCTGCGCTGCGAAACGAAGCCACTGGGGCGGGGCCGGGGCCGCAGGCAGCGCCCCCGGCGCTGCCCGATGCGGGCGGGTGGGACGGCGCGGCGACGCCGCCCGGGGCCGCTACAGCAGCGCACCCCGTGCTGTGATGGGCCAGAGGGACTCCACGCGGCCGTCGCGGATGCCCACGTACCAGTCGTACAGGTTCACGGTGGGGTCGCAGTGGCCGGGGATGAGGCGCAGCTTATCGCCCAGGGCCGGGGCCAGGGCGGGATCGGCGGCGGCAATGCGGCCGTGCTCGTCCGAGGCGCGCTCGAAGGTGAGGTCGGGGCGGTCGGCCACCCAGGGCATGCCGGAGTCCACGGCGAGGGCCTTCAGGCCGGCGTCCACGATGACGCGGGTGGGGTTGGGGCGGCTCATCACGGTGGCCCACACGAACAGGCTGTGCTCGAAGCTGTGCACGGGCTGGCCGTCGGCGTCCAGGTTCCGGCCGTAGTCCGCATCCATGAAGACGTAGGAGCCCACCTGAAGCTCGTTGTACACCCCGCTGTCGCGCTCGAAGACGAAGGTGCCCGTCCCGGCGCCGGTCACGGACTCGCAGGGGATGCCCGCGCGGGCCAGCGCCTCCTGGGTCTCGCGCACCCGGGCGCAGGCGGCCTGGATGGCCTCGGCGCGCTCGGCGTAGCCGCGCAGGTGCTGGCTGGCGCCCTGGTAGGCCTGGAGCCCCCCGAAGCGCAGGCCGGGCGCCGCAGCCACCTGCGCCGCCAGTCGCGCGGCGGGCTCGCCCGGGGCGATGCCGCAGCGGTTGGCGCCCACGTCCACCTCCACCAGCACCCGCAGCTCCGCGCCGAAGGCCCGGGCGGCCTCGGAGAGCGGCGGCACCTGCGCGGGGTCGTCCACGCAGGTCGCCACGCGGGCCTGGCGGGCCAGGGCGGCCAGCCGCCGCAGCTTGGGCGCGCCCACCACCTCGTTGCTGACGTAGACGTCCGGCACGCCGCCCAGCACCATGGCCTCGGCCTCGCCCACCTTCTGGCAGCACACGCCCACGGCGCCCAGGGCCATCTGCCGCAGGGCGATGACCGGGCTCTTGTGCGTCTTGGCGTGGGGCCGCAGCCGCACGGCCGTCCCGGCCACGGCATCGGCCATGCGCTGCAGGTTGCGCTCGAAGGCGTCCAGGTCGAGCAGCAGGGCGGGAGTGTCCACCTCGGCCAGGGGCATGCCGATCTCGGCGGGCGGGCGCGTCGTCATCGTGGTTCCGGTCTGGGGTGCGGGGCACGCGGCGCGGAGCGTCCCGGCAGGGCATGGCCCGCGGCCGCACCCATGGGATACCCCGCGGCGGGCAGGCGGGCAAGCCGGGGTGCGCTCAGAGCACCCGGTAGCGGCGGTACAGCTCGATCAGGGAGACCCCGGCCTGTAGCCCGCGCAGCATGTCGTCCTCGATGTCCGCCCGTTGCAGCGACGCCTGCATCACGGTCTCCTCCATCCCCTGGGGCACCACCACCACGCCGTCCGCGTCGCCGAAGATCAGGTCGCCAGGGGAGACCCATACCCCGCCGCAGATCACGGGCACGTCGATGGCCACCAGGCGACCCCGGCCCCGCAGCCTTGTGGCGCCGTAGCCAGCCGAGAACGTGGGCAGGCCCGCGGCACGGAGCTGCCCCACGTCGCGCACGTGGCCGTCCGTGACGCAGCCCGCCGCGCCCCGCGCCGCCGCAGCCACGGCCTGCGTGCCGCCCCAGGGGTGGATGCGGCCCGACTTGCCGCAGGCCAGCACGGGCACTTGGCCCACCTCCAGGCCGTCCACCAGCCGGAGCAACAGGTCGTAGGGATCGCTGCCTTCGTCCGCGTGGTAGACGTCCTTGAAGTTGCCCGTGCGGGCGCGGCCGCAGAGGACGCTGCCGGGGTCGAGCGGGCGCACCGGACGGATCATCGCCTGTGCCTTCAGCCCCAGGTCGTCCATCGCGTCGAACAGGAACGCGGTGGTCAGGCGCTCGCGGGCCAGCGTCACCGTGGCGTCAATGACCTGCATCACGGGCTCCGTCACTCAATCTGGGGGCTCACAGCGTGCCGTAGCGGCGGAAGATCTCCACAATCGAGACGCCCTCATGCAGGGCCCGGGAGATTTCTCGCTCCAGGTCGGCCATCTCCACGGCCTTGCGAATCGTCTCCTCCTCCACGTTGCGGGGGATCACGACGACGCCGTCCGCATCGCCGAACACGAGGTCCCCAGGTGAGACCCACACACCGGCGCAGTGCACAGCGATGTCCGTGGCCACCAGGATGCCGCGACCCCGGGCGTCCATCGCGCCGTACCCGCTGCAGAAGGCGGGAAACTTGATCGCGCGGATGCCCCGCACATCGCGGATCAGGCCGTCGGTGACACAACCCGTGGCGCCGCGGATGCGGGCGGCGTGGCTGAACAGCTCGCCCCAGGGCTGGATGCGCCCCGAACTGCCGCAGGCCATCACCACCACATCCCCTGAGCGGAGGCTGTCCACCAGCGCCACCTGCGGCTCGTAGGGGTCCTCGTGGTGCTCGGCGTGGTAGACGTCCTTGTAGTCGCCGGTGCGGGCGCGGCCGCACAACGTCAGCGACTCATCCAGCGGCCGGATAGACTGGTCCATGAGCTGATGGATCAGCCCCAGGCTGTCCAGCGCGTCGGAGATCAGCGCGGTGGTGAGGCGCTCGCGGGCCAGCCGCACGATGGGGTCGGGGTTGGTCTCGGTCATTTCGAGCTGCCGGGGGCGAAGCAGACGATACACGCAGCCCTGCTTCGGACGCGAACCATACGCCGAGGCGTCGCAGACGGACTGCGTCATGATCCAGCTGGTACATCCCCCTTTTGTCCCGGCGTGCCTGTCGCGGGAAGCCCAACATAGCGCATCCTACAGGCTGAGTTAAGCGGAATCGGATGCACACCGGGGGGCCTCTCCCGCCCAAGGCCGCTACCGCGCGGTGGAGGAATGTGGCATGGTCGCTGAGGGTGGGCCGCCGGGCACCGATGCGCGGGGCCGGGCCTGCATCACGAGTGGAGGAGGGCTTCAGCGGATGTACGACTTGGTGATCGTGGGGGGCGAAGTGCTGGATGGCAGCGGGGCACCTGCCGTGCGGGCCGATGTGGCCGTGCAGGACGGGCGCATTGCCGAGGTGGGTGACCTGGCGCGGGCCCGAGCGCAGCGCCGCCTCGATGCGGCGGGCCGCGTGGTAGCGCCCGGCTTCATCGATTCCCATTCCCACGACGAGTTCAACCTGCCGGTGAATCCGCTCATCCCGGGCAAAACCCTGCAGGGCGTGACCACCCAGGTGACGGGGCAGTGCGGCTGGTCGCCCGCGCCCATCCTGCCGGCGCACCGCAAGACCTTCGTGGAGAACGCCTCGTTTCTGGATTCCGGGCTGGACTATGCCTGGGATACCATGGGTGAGTTTCTCGCCGCCATGCCCCCCCTGGCGGTCAACCTGGCGCAGCTTGTGGGCCATGTCGCCGTGCGCTGCGCCGTGATGGGCGTGGAGGACCGCCTGCCCAGCGCCGAGGAGCTGGAGCGGATGCGCCAGTTGGTGGCACAGTCCATGGAGCAGGGGGCGTTCGGCTTCTCCACCGGGCTGGTCTACCCGCCCTCCGCCTACGCCCAGACGGATGAGATCGCGGAACTGGCCCAGGTGGCTGCGCGCTACGGCGGTGGCTACCACACCCACATGCGCAACGAGGGCGAGCGCATCTTCGATTCCGTGCGCGAGGCCGCGGAGATCGGTCGGCGCTCCGGCGCCGCGGTGAACATCTCGCACCTCAAGATCAGCGGCAAGAACCACTGGGGCCATGCGGCCGAGCTGCTGGCGCTGCTCGAAGAGCTGCGGGCGGGCGGCGTTCGCCTCAACTGGGACCAGTACCCGTATCCGGCGGGCAGTTCCGGACTGAAAAGCCTGCTGCCCAACTGGGCTCACGTGGGCGGCACCGAGGGCCTGATCGGCCGCCTGGAGAGTCCGGCTCAGCGCGACCAGATCCGCGCGGAGATGCTGGAGGGCATGAGCGAGCACGGCTACATGAAGATCGCCGCCTGGACGGACGTGATGATCGCGGACTCGCCCAAGCAGCCCGCCTACAATGGGCTGAACCTGCAGGAGATCGGCGAACGCGAGCGCAAGCTGCCGGTGGATTCCATGCTGGATCTGCTGCTGCAGGACTATGCCAAGACGCTGGCGATCTTCTTCACCATCGGCGTGGAGGACATGGAGCGCATCCTGGCGCATCCCGCCACCACCATCGGCTCGGACGGCATCATCACCACCGTGCCGGGGCAGCCGGACCTCACCAAGCCCCACCCACGCTATTACGGCACGTTCCCGCGCATCCTTGGCCGTTACGCCCGCGAGCAGCACCTGCTAACGCTGCCCCAGGCCGTGCACAAGATGACCGGCCTGCCCGCCGAGCAGCTTGGCCTTACGGACCGTGGGCGCATCGCGCCGGGGCTGGGGGCGGATCTGGTCGTGTTCGATGCAGGCAGCGTGCTCGACCGCGCCACCTACAAGGAGCCCCAGCAGCACCCGCAGGGCATTGACGAGGTGATCGTCAATGGTGTCTCCGTGGTCTCCGGCGGGCAGCACACGGGCGCCACGCCCGGCACGATCCTGCGCCGGGTGCCGGGCTAAAAGAGGTCTTAAACAACAGAATGCGGGGGGAAGCCCGACCCTTCAAGACGGGCTCCTGCGGAGCCCTCCTCAGGAAATCGGGCTTCCGGCCGTGTTCCTGAGGAGCGAGCGCAGCGAGCGTCTCAAAGGGCGCGGCAGGAACGCGTTTTTGCGAACGGTTTCCAGCCGCGCCCGGATCACCCCATTCCGCAATGCGAAGGAGCAAGAAGCATGGCCACGACCCTGTTGTTTGCCGGCGGCGCCGTCTTTGACGGCAAGCGCCGGCTGGAAAGCCACGGCGTGCTGGTGGAGGACGGCCGCATCGCCCGCGTGGCCAGGCTGGGCGAGTTCGAGGGCTACACGGGTGAGCGCTTCGATACCGCCGGCGGCACGCTGCTGCCGGGGCTGATCGATTGCCACGTGCACCTCGTCTACGGAGGCGAGGCCAACCCACGGCCCGTTATGAGCGCCCTCTCACCCGCGCAGATCACGCTGAAGGCGCTGGAGAACGCCCAGCGCACCCTGCGCGGCGGCATCACGGCCCTGCGCGATTGCGGCGGCAAGGACTACCTGGAGTTCGCCGTGCGCGATGCGGTGAACCAGGGCATCTTTCAGGGACCCAGCATCCGCGCCGTGGGCCGCATGATCTGCATGACCGGCGGTCACGGCAACCACATCGCACGCGTCGCGGATGGCACCGACGAGGTGGTCAAGGCCGTGCGCGAGCAGATTCATGCCGGCTGCGACCAGATCAAGATCATGGCCACGGGTGGCGTGATGACGCCCGGCGTGAACCCGGAGGATGCCCACTACTCCGCCGAGGAGATGGCCGCGGGCATCGCCGAGGGAAAGCGCTTCCACAAGAAGTCCGCCAGCCACGCCCAGGGCGCGCAGGGCATCCTGAACGCAGTGCTGGGCGGCGTGGATTCCATCGAGCACGGCATCTTCCTGGATGAGCGCGGCCTGGAGGAGATGCTCAAGCGTGGCACGATGCTGGTGGCCACCCTGGCGGCCGTCCACAACATCCTGGCCAATGCCCGCAACGGCGTGCCTGCCTACGTGGTGGAGAAGACCAGCCGCGTGGCCGAGCGCCACCGCCAGTCCGTGCGCATGTTCCACCAGGCCGGCGGGAAGCTGGCCATGGGCACGGATGCCGGCACGCCCTACAATCTGCACGGGCAGAACAGCGACGAGCTGGAGTACCTGGTGGAGGTCGGTGTGCCGCCTGTGGACGCCCTCATCGCCGGCACGGCGCACGGCGCGGAACTGCTGGAGCTGCCGGACCAGGGCCACATCGCCGAGGGCAGCGCAGCCGACCTGCTCGTCGTGAACGGCGACCCCACCCAAGACATCACGGCCGCCTCGCGCCGCGAGAACCATCGCGCCGTGTTCAAGCGTGGCGCGCTGGTGATCTGAGGCCGGGCCGCGAGTACGTGGGGGTCGGCGCTGGGCGGCGTGGACGCGAGCGGAAGCATCGTGGTAGGGACGGCGGGGGCCGTTGGCCCCCCCTGGGCCTCGGGCCCGCAGCATCCCACCTCTCCACGATGAAGGGTACCGCCATGCTCTACGAGCTTCGCATCTACCACGCTGCCCCGGGCAGGCTGCCGGACCTCAATAAGCGCTTCGAAACCGTCACCCTCAAAATCTGGGAACGGCTCGGCTTCCGCCCGGTCGGCTTCTGGACGGTGATGATCGGGGAGAGCAACCACGACCTGTACTACATGCTGCAGTGGGAGAACCTGGCCGAGCGGGAGCGGGCCTTCGCCGCGTTCAGTTCCGACCCCGAATGGCTGGAGAAACGGGCCGAGACGGAGAAGAACGGCCCGCTCGTCACCCATTTCAGCAACGCTATCCTGACACCGACGGCTTATTCGCAGATGAAGTGACGGGTCGCTGGGTTCGGGTGCTGCGGGGGACCTGCGGGTAGCGCCGGCTGGGGCCTACACCATCAGCAGGCGGTCCTTGTGCACCGCCTCGCTGGAGCGGTGCGCGGCCCGCTCGCCGGCGATGATGGCCTGCAGCACGTCCGAGTCCATCTCCACCACGCCCATGCCCAGCTTCTCATCCTTGGCGTTGTAGATCTCCACCACCTCGCCCTGCTGAAAGTTGCCTTCCGCGCGGGTGATGCCGGCGGGGAGCAGGCTCTTGTCGTTGCGCAGGGCCTTTTCCGCCCCGGGATCCACGAAGATCTTGCCGCTGGAGAGCGCCCCGAAGCGCAGCCATTGGCGGTAGGACTTCATGCGCTGCTTGCGCGCGGGGAAGTGCGTGCCGAGCGCCTCACCAGCCGCGATGCGGGCTACCACGGCGGGCTCCTTGCCCGGCGCGATGTAGGCCTCGATGCCGAATGCGGTCACCATGTCCACTGCCTTGAGCTTGGAGTACATGCCGCCGCGCCCGCCGATGGAGAGCGTGGGCTGGCAGGACTGCCACATCTCCGGTGTGATCTCTCGCACCTCGTGCAGCAGTCGCGCCTTGGGATTCACCTTGGGGTCGCCGCCCGCATAGAAGCCCCCGGCGGTGGTGAGCAGGAACAGCCGGTGCGCCCCGATGGTGGACGCCACGGCGGCGGAGAGGAAGTCGTTGTCGCCGAAGGTGAGGGCCTCGCCGGCCACCACGTCGTTCTCGTTCACGATCGGCAGCACGCCGTGGGCCAGCAGCCCCTCCAGCACTTCGCGGATGCTCAGGTAGCGCTCGCGGTCGCCGAAGTCGTAGCGGGTCAGCAGCGCCTGCGCCACGACGATGTTGTGCTCGCGGAAGAAGTCCGCATAGGTCTGCATCAGCCGCGGCTGGCCCACGCTGGTCATCATCTGCAGGCGCAGCAGAGCCTTGTGCTCGCGCTGCACGTCCAGCAGGCCGTGCGAGGCCCCAGCCGCGCCGGAGGTCACCAGCACCACCTGGTGCCCCATGCGTCGCAACTCGCCAACCTGGTCCACGATCTGGTAGATCACGTTGTAGTCCAACTGGTGGCCGGGCCGGGTCAGGACGCCCGTGCCCACCTTGATCACCAGCCGTTCCGCCTTCGTCTCCGCTTTCCGTGCTTTAGCCAATCGTCCCTCGATCGCTCGCTCGCTGGGCCCCGGGCACCGCCATGGTGCACCGCGCCGCCACCGCAGGCCATGCACGCCGCGGGCCGGTGCGTCCCCAGCTTAAGCCAAGCCGGAGGGCTCCGCCAGTCATGGCCGGGCGGTTGGCGCGGCGTTGAGCGCTTCGCCCAGCCGCAGGCGGTTGACCTCGCGGCCCAGCGCGAAGCCCTGCTCGAGCGTCAGCAGCAGCGCCCCCGGGTGCTCGCGCTGCCAGTCATGGGCCGCCTCGACCGAGGCGAGAAAGCGCACGTACCGTCAGAAGTGCTGCGGCAGGTCGTCGCGCATCCCAGCGTGCGGCTCCAGCATGGAGAGCCGCATTTCGGGCGGCTGGGCGGCCACCACGCGCTCGGGCTCCACGCGCAGCCGCACGGGCGCGCCCGTCACCCCGCAGACCGATGTCACGTCCGCCGATGCGTCCAGCACGGCCGGTAGGAACAGCGTGTCCCAGGCGCAGCGCGTGTACAGGGTGCGCCCCGCCACCACCATGACGTGGGAGGAGATGCGCCGCACGCTGAGGCCCCCGAAGCCTGCCAGCCCCTCCGCCTCCTCGATCACCGCCGGCCAGCCCGCCACGATGGTGCGCACGTCCGCCTCCGGGCGCTGCGCCTCGGCAGCCAGCCGCGCCCAGGGCACGGGCTCGCCCAGGGCCAGCAGGCGGTACAGGGTCACGGCCAGCGCACCGGTGCGGGCATCCAGGTGCGGGAACACGGCAGCGAACCGCCGCGCCAGCGCCGGGATGTCCACGGGCGACGACTCGGCGGTGGGCTTGGCTTGGGTCACGGGCAGGCTGGACGTGGCGTGGGTGGGTGCGGCTCAGGCGCGCAAGGCGGCCCAGCTTTCGTGCAGGGCCGTCATGATCTGCGAGAAGCGGCCCTGCAGCACGAGCTCCGCCTGCAGGTCCGCGGCGGGCTCCAGGTTCACCTCGATCACCTTGCCACCCTGGCGCCGCACTTGCCAGGGGATGTCCGAGGCCGGATACACCTCGCAGGAGGTGCCGGCCACCATGATCAGGTCCGCTCCCTGCAATAGCTGCAGCGCACCAAGCTGGGCGCTGTCCGGAATCATCTCGTCGAAGAACACGACGTCCGGCTTGATCACGCACGGCTGCCGGGCTGTCGCCGCCTCGTCTGTCACGTGGGCTCCGTGCGGGCATTCGGCCGGCTGGGGCATGGGGCTGTCGGCGGCTCGGGGCATGCGGCGCACCGCATCACGCGGAAAGCGCGCCCGGCAGGTGAGGCAGGTGTAGCTGCGATTGGAGCCGTGGTACTCCACCACGGTATGACTCCCCGCCGCCTGGTGCAGCCCGTCGATGTTCTGCGTGATGATCCCTGCCACGGCCCCGTCCGCCTCCAGGCGCGCCAGCGCCTCGTGCCCGGCATTGGGCTGCGCCTCCAGCACCTGCTCCATCTCCGCCAGCATGTGCCACACCTTGCCCGGATCGGCGCGGAAGGCGCCCAGCGTGGCGTACTCGGCCGGATTGTAGCGGGCCCACAGCCCGCTGGCGCTGCGGAAATCGGGGATGCCGCTCTCCGTGCTCACGCCCGCGCCGGTCAGTGCGATCGTCTTGCGCGAGCCGGCAAGCCAGCGGGCGGCCTCTCGCAATGCGTCCATGTCCATGGCGGCTTCCTCACTGGGAGTGCCCGCCGCAGAGCCTTGGCCCCGGGCGCTCCCGAGTCACGATAATTGCATCGATGCTGGCCAGAACTCGGCTCTGCAACAGCCAGGCGATTATGACGGCACCGTACCCAACACGCGCGGCATTGCTCCGGCCAGCGCGGCTCTATGCCGTGCTGGTGCTGGCCCTGCTGTGCCTCTGGCCCATGGGCGCTCGTGCACAGGCCCCGGCGCCGGGCGTGCCGGGTGTGGCCCCGGCACCGGTGCCGGGCGTCGCCGCGCCCGGACAGCCGGCTCGGGCCCCCTTGACCGGCTTGCGCCTGGGGGATGTTGCCATGCGCATCCACCTGCCGCTGATCGACCAGCTTTCGTTCACACAACATCCATTTTACCAGATCACGGAAGACCCCGGGTACGCCAACGCCCATGCGGCGACGGCCCTCTTCCTGCGCACCCAGACGCGGGATACGGATCAGCAGTCCGGCGCCCTGCTGCGAGCCATCCACTCCCTGCCGGCCTTCGGCGTGGAGTGGGTGATGGGGGTGGACCTGCCGTTCCCGCGCGGCATCGGTTGGGGCTTCGACTACACCCCGTTCTCACAGCACGATACGGAGGCGGCATCCGCGGGCGTCGTGACGCCGATCACGATGGATGCCTTCTACTACACGGGCACGCTGCGCTTCTACTTCTTCAATCCCAACGATCCGGGCATCAACTATTTCGTTGGGCTCGGCCTGGGATTCATCGAGGGCAAGATCAAGGCGACGGTCGCGTCCTCTCCCACGCCCCTGTACATCCCCTTCTCTCAGTCCCCGGTGGGCAGCACGCGCTTCGGACTGGAGACGCGCGGGGACAACTGGGGCTTCCGCTATGAACTGGCCGTGGTCAATGCAGACCAGGTCAAGCTGGCCAGCAATCCCTATCCCGACCTGAACGGCGACGGCGCCAACACCACCACGCTGGACTTCTCCGGTGCCGAGGTGCGGGTGACGCTGTACTATCAGTTCTAGCCCGGTCGCAGGCCCATCGCTGCGGGGGCTTCCGCTGCGGTGCCGGAGCGGCTAGGGTGGGGCGAGGCGCGCCGCCGTGCCGGCGTGTTGCCCCGTCCATCCCCTCTGAGCACCCATGGCCGACGAGCAGACCACCACCATCTATGTGACCCGCCACGGCGTGAGCGAGCATAACCTGCAGCCGCACGTGTACATGGGCCGCTCGCCCGGTGCCCGCCTGCTGCCCGAGGGTCGCGAGCAGGCGCGCCGTCTGGCGGAGAGGCTGGCGCGCAAGGGCGACATTGGTCGCGTGGTGTGCTCCTCGTTGCCGCGCACGATGGAGACTGGCGAGGTGATCTCAGCGGTGCTGGGCGGGGTGCCGGTGGAGGGCGACGACGCCTTCTGGGAGCTCAGCAAGGGCACCTGGGAAGGCAGCATGCCGCGCACGAACCTGCCGCCGGAGATCCAACTCGCCCTGGATGCCGATCCATTCGGCTACCGCTATCCGCAAGGCGAATCGTACCGCGACGTGGCGGCACGCGTGGGCCCGGCCTTCGAGCGTTGGGTGACCGCCAGTGGGGGTCGGGCGCTGCTGTTCGTGCTGCACGGCGACGTAATCCGGGCGCTGCTGCACCACGTGCTGCGCTTCGCGCCGGAAAAAATCGGTGATCTCGAGACGGACCCCTGTGCCCTCACCGAGCTGCGCCGCGACGGGGAGCGCACACTGCTGGTGCGCTTCAACGACGACAGCCACCTGGGGTGTCGGTAGGGCCGCGTCCGCGGCTCAGTCGGAGCCGGCGACGTTCTTGGCGTCGTTGGGCTTGAGGCGGCCCAGCAGCCGCCGCCAGGGGAAGCGCCCGGCGCCCGGGGGCCCGCCACCCATATCGCGGAACTGCATCTCGTAGAGCTTCTTGTACAGCCCGCCGCGCAGCATCAGCTCGTCGTGACCGCCGCGTTCCACGATGTGACCCTTCTCCATCACGCAGATCAAGTCCGCGTGGCTGATGGTGGAGAGCCGGTGCGCGATGACGATGGTGGTGCGGTTCTGGATAAGAGTGGCGATGGCCTTCTGCACCTCCTGCTCGGATTCGGAATCCAGCGCGGAGGTGGCCTCGTCGAGGATCAGGATCGGCGCGTTCTTGATCAGTGCCCGGGCAATGGACAGCCGCTGGCGCTGGCCACCGCTGAGGTGGATGCCGCCCTCGCCCACCAGGGTGTCGTAGCCCTGGGGCAGATCCATGATGAAGCCATCGGCAAAGGCCGCCTGGGCCGCGGCGATGACATCCTCTCGGGGGCATTCGATGTTGCCGTAGGCGATGTTGTTGGCCACCGTGTCGTTGAACAGGAATATCTCCTGCGTCACCACCGCGATCTGGCCGCGCAGTGACGCCAGGGTGGCCCGCCGCGTGTCCACGCCATCGATGCTGATCTCGCCCTCGGTGAGCTCGAAGAAGCGCGGAATCAGGTTCACCAGGGATGTCTTGCCGGCGCCGCTGGGCCCCACCAGGGCCACCACCTGACCCGCCTTGACCTCCAGGTCGATGTCCTGCAGCGCGGGCTCGTCCGTGCCCTGGTGAAGAAACCGGTCCACGTGGATGTGCAGGCTCTCGCGGATCGGCGGCAGCTCAACGGCGTCCGGCGCGTCCACCTCCTGCGCCGGAATGTCCAGCACCTGGTACACGCGCTCCATCGCGGAGAGCCCTTCCTGCACCTGCAGGCTGAACGCGTTCAGCTTCTTGATCGGGTCGTTCAGCATGAAGAACGCGAGCAGGAACGAAACGAAGTCGCCCGGGGTAATCTCCCCGTGGAGGATCAGGTAGCCGCCGAACATGATGATGCCCGCCCCGGCCAGGGCCCCGATCGTCTCCAGCACGGGCTGCGAGTACGACATGATCCGGATCGTGCGCGTGTAGCGGTTCAGCACGTCGTCGTTGGCCCGCGCGAAGCGCTTGCGCTCGTATCCCTCCATGCTGAAGGCCTTGACGACGCGGATGCCGTTGATCGTCTCGTGCAGGATCGTCGTCATCTCCCCGAAGCTGGCCAGGCGCTGCCCGGTGAGGCGCTTGGTGCGCCGTCCGTAGCGATTGATCAGCGCCAGCGCGATGGGAATGATCACCAGCGAGAACAGGAAGAGCTGCCAACTGCGATAGAGCAGGATTGCCAGGAACAGGAATATCTGCGGGATATCGCGCAGCGGCCCCAGCACCACCACCCGCACCGAATTCTGCATCGTGAGCAGATCGGAGGTGAACCGCGCGATGAGATCGCCGGAGGAGCGGTGGGAGAAGAAAGAGAACGAGAGCGTCTGCAGGTGGGCATAAAGGGTCGCGCGCAGCTTGTGGATCATGCGCTGCGTGGCCTTGCCCAGCAGGTAGTTGTAGCCGAAGTAGAAGAAGCCCTTGACGAGGAAGATGCCGAAGATGCCCACGCCCACCAGCGTGAACTTGTTGAAGTCCGGCACCCGGTTGCGCTGCAGCGAATCGACAACGTCCTTGACGTACCAGGCGGGCAGCGCGTTGAACACGTTGAAGCCCACCATGCACACCAGGGCCACCGCGATCAGCGCCTTGTATTCGACGAGCAGGCCGGCCAAGCGCCTGAGCCTGCCCCAGTCGGCGATTCCGCCGAACATCCGCAACAAGACAGATACGGTGACGCGCTTCAAACCAGGGCGCAATGCAGGCCTCGCGGAGGGTGCTGTGCGGATGGACAAGGGTCCATTGTGTCAGATGCCTTGCAGGGATGCACAGCTTACGCCTGCACGGCACCGGACGTGGGGGCGACCTTCTTCAGCAGCGTGATGGGGATGTGCACCGTGAACCCGCACACACCCTGGGCTCGGCGCAGGAAGTCCAGCGATCCGCCGCGCATCTCGATGATCTTCTCCACGTAGAGCAGGTCCACCACCGCCCGCGAGCGGGCGCCCGAGCGGATCGCTACGGCCGAGACGGCCTCGCCTTCGGCCACTTCGGCCCAAGGGGCGTCCCCGGTGATCTGCAATTGCAGGAACGTGTCCGCGCCCTCGGCTGCGTCGTCCATGCGCGGGCAGGCCACCGTGATCTGCTGCGCCCGCCCGAACAGGTCCTCGGTCAGCTCCGCCAGCGTGGTCAGCACCGTGATGGCCGACTGCGGGGAGAGCCGCAACTGCGCCGGCAGGGGCGAGACCGCCTCCACCCGCATGGCCAGGCTGCGATCGCGCAGGGAGCCCTCCAGCCGCTCGCGAAAGGTACCGGCATCCATCACGAGGGCATCGGCCGTGAGCGAGTCGGTCAGCGCCTGGTGCTGCTGCTCGATGCGCTGGAAGGTGTCGCTGAGGAAGAACGCGGTGTCGCGGCAGGCCTCCAGCTCCGCCCTGAGCGAGGGGTCTGTCACCTGCTCGATGATGCGCTCCAGCCGTTGGGTCAGTTCCTCGGCGGGAACCTGCAGCCGCGAGGCGATGTGCGGTGTCAGTCCCAGGTCCAGCGTCTGGCGCTCGTCCGGCTCCGGCCGGATCGTGCCGCCGCTGCCTCCGGGCGGCGTGGCGCGCTTGTAGCTGTTGAGCTGCGCCTGCAGGGCCTGGAGCTGCTGCTTGAGATTGTCGATGATCTCGTCGGACTCGTCGCGCAGCACCACGTCCGTGCCGGCGTCGGTGCGTTCGGCCTTGGACTGCGCGATCGGGGGGGACTTGCTGCTCATGGGCGGTCCGGCAGGCAGGAGCGCGGGCACCGGCCTGGTGCCGGGCGGTGCGCTCGCGTCACTTGCGCAATTCGTAGACGATGTGCGGCATCTCGGGCAGAACCAGCTTTTCCATGGCCAGGCGCACCGCCCCGCTGGAACCAGGCATGGAGAACACCACCTTGTTACCGATCGCCCCGGCCATGGCCCGGCTCAGCATCGCCGCCGAGCCGATCTCCTCGTAGCTGAGCAGGCGAAACAGCTCGCCGAAGCCCGGCAGCGGGCGCTCCACCATGGTGCTCACGACGTCGAACGTGACATCCCGCCGGGCCACGCCCGTGCCGCCGTTGACGATCACCGCCTCCACGTCGTCCCGCGCCAGCAGGGCCTCCATCAGGGGCCGGATCTGGCTGGGTTCATCCTTGATGATGTGGTAGGCTTGCGTCGCGTGCCCGGCGTCCTGCAGCAACTGCTTGATGAGCTGGCCGCTCTTGTCGGTATCCTCGGTGCGCGTGTCGCTGACGGTAATCACTCCGCAGGCGATGCAGGCTTTGGCCTGCTGCCGGTGGACTTGGTGTGAAGGCGTGGTCATGCTCCCAGACCAGGCATGAAGATCGTTTCCGCCGAGTTCCTGCAGAGTGCGGTCTCCCCCCGCGGCTTTCCTCCACCCTTCTTACCCGAAGTGGCCTTCGCGGGCAAATCGAACGTCGGGAAGTCCAGTCTCATCAATGCGCTGCTCGGACGGCGCAATCTGGTCAAGACCAGCGCCACGCCCGGCAAGACCCAGGCCATCAACTTCTTCCTGATAAACGAACGGTTCCGGCTGGTGGACCTGCCCGGCTACGGCTTCGCCAAGGTGCCGCTGGAGGTGCGCCGGCGCTGGGAGGGCCTCGTCTCCGGCTACCTGCGCGACCGCCCCTGCCTGCGGGGGGTGGTGGTGATCCTGGACGCCCGGCACGACCCCAGTCCGCTCGATCGCCAGCTCAAGGACTGGCTGGACGCCGCAGGTGTGGAGGCGCTATACGTCGCCAACAAGATCGACAAGCTCAAGCGCCGGGAGGTGCCCATCCGCCTGAAGGCCATGGCGGCCGCGTTGGAGCTGGATGCCCCGCCGCTGGCCTGCTCCGCGCAAACGGGGGCGGGCCGCCAGGAGGTGTGGCAGCGGCTGGGTGCGTGGTTGCGCGAGCCTATGCGCGATCGCAGCGCTTCGTGAAGGCCTCCGTGACGAGTGCGACATGACCGAAGTCCGCCGCTCCCTGCTGGCCCGTCGCGCCCGTCCTGTGCTGGCGACGACCACGCGCGGGGTGGATGCCACCATGGTGCTGTGGATGGTCTCACTCAGCGGCCTGTGGGGGCTCAACGCCATTACGATCAAGGCGGTCACCACCGGCATGGCGCCCTTGCTGGCCGCCGGACTGCGGGGTCTGGTGGCGCTGGTGCTGCTGGTGGCCTGGGGGGCATGGCGCGGCGAGCGGCTCCTGTACCGTGGCCACCTGTTGCGGCACAGCATCGTCGCTGGGCTGATGTTCGCGGCCGAGTTCTGCCTGTTCTACACGGGCGCGCGCATGACCACGGGTGGCCATGTGGCCATTTACATCAACATGGCGCCGTTCTTCGTGGCCGCCGGGGCGCACTTCCTGCTGCCGGGCGACCGCATGACCTGGCTGCGCTGGGCCGGCCTGGTGCTCGCATTCGCGGGCGTCGTGGTGCTGTTCTCCGGCGATCTGGCCACCGGCCAGGGCGGCTACTTGCGCGGCGATCTGCTGGTCATCGCCGGAGCCGCCGTGTGGGGCCTCACCACGCTGTACATCAAGCGTTACATGGTGGCGGAGATGAGCGGCTTCGAACTGCTCTACGTGCAGATCGCCGTCTCCACGCCGGTGCTGCTGGTGCTGGCGGCCCTATGGCATCCGGGCGCGCTGGCCGCGATCGCCCCGCTGTCCTGGGGCATCGTGCTGTTCCAGGGCATCGTGGTCGTGTTCTTCAGCTACCTGGCCTGGATGACCCTGCTGCGCATCTATCCGGCCAGCGCCATGCAAAGCTTTACGTTCCTCACGCCCGTGTGGGGCGTGGCACTGGGCGCGCTGATGCTGGGCGAGCGCGTCACCATCGCCACGTTCGCGGCCATCGCCCTGGTGGGGCTGGGGCTGTATCTGGTCAACCGACCCGCTCGCGCCTGACCGGGAGCCGGCCGTCATGGAACAGCGCACCCTGGGCCGCACCGGCTGGCGCGTCAGCGAGATCGCCTGCGGCACCTACCAGAGCTTCAACGTGGCCGGACGGCGTGGGCAGGAGCGCGTGCTGGCGCTGATGCGCGCGAACCTGCCGGCGGGCGTGAACCTGTTCGATTCCGCCCCCATGTATGGCCACAGCGAGGCCAATATCGGCGCAGCGCTGCCTGCGCTGGGCCCGGCAGGCGCGCAGGCCTTCATCGCCACCAAGGTGCTGCAGTCCTCCGCGGAGGGCGCACAGCGGCAAATCGAGCATTCGTTCTCCGCCATCGGCGGGCGCATCGACCTACTCCAGATCCACAACATGGCCGGCTGGCGCGAGGTGCTGCCGCTGCTGGCGGAGCTCAAGGCCCAGGGCCGCATCCGCGCCACGGGCGTGACGCACTATGCCCCCGGCGCCTTCGGCGAGATCGAGGCCGCCATGCGCACGGGCCTCGCGGACGTGATCCAGATTCCCTACAACCTGCAGGAGCGCCAGGCCGAGCGCCGCCTGCTGCCCTTGGCGCGCGAGCTGAGCTTGGGCGTGCTGGTGATGACGCCGATCTGCCCCCTGTTCCGGCGCGGGGCCCTGCTGGATCGCCTGCGCGGGCTCGATCTGGCGCCTTACCGGCCCTACGGCGTCAGCGATGCCGGCAGCCTCAGCCTCAAGTGGCTGCTCAGCAAAGATCCCACGCTGGTGCTGCTGCCCGCGACGTCCCGGCCCGAGCGCGTGGCCAGCAACGCCGCCGTCTCCGGCACACCGCCGCTGCCCGCCAACCTGATGGCGGAGCTGGAACGCCGCGTGGGCTGAGTATCGCCCCCCGCATTTCGCCTGAATCCGCCACGCAATTCCGGGAGAATGACGCTCCCCTCAGCCACCGAATCGCCTGAATCGCCACGCGCGATGTGCGCCTTCGCCGGCCGGAATGCTGAGTGCGATCGGGCTTGCACCTTGGTCGCAAGCCGGGTACTGTCCGCCTGGGAAAGCAAATAGCGACGCCCGTGAAGCAGGGGGGCCCCGTCTAGGAGCATGCGGTTGGGAGGGCTGCTGACAGCACTTCGGCAGCCGCCGCCGTGGTGAACCCCGCGAGCTTCGGCGATGTCGCGTGCCAAGGGGCCCGTAGCTGGGCCAACGCCGTTCACTCAAGTCACTGGGGGGCCGTTGAACGATCTCAAGTCCATCGCCGATCTGCGCCGACAATTCGCTGATCATCCGCATCTTTCCTTCGATGAAGGATCGGCGCACACCGGCACCGAGCAGCGCCGACATCCACGCATCCGCTTTGCGCATGCACCAACGGCGCAGAATGCGGCACTGCCCTATCGTCTGGTGGATCTCTCGCAGTCCGGCTTCTCCTTCTTCACCAGCCGGATGCTGGAGCGCGGTGCCCCGCTGGCTTTGGGTGGCACCGACGGTGAGCGCTTCGCAGCCGACATTGTGGACAGCCGGGCCACAAGCTTCGATTCGTCTTTCATCGACCGCGACTTTCGCTACCAGGTGCACTGCCAGTTCCACAATGTGCTGGGCATGCCGCAGGTTGCCAGCCTGCTGGGCGAGCTCTCCACGCTCACGCTGGACTCGGCCGACTAATTCCTCGCGCCAGGATTGTCGCGCCCGGGAGCAATCGGGCGCGTCGCATGCGCCGGCAATTCGCGCTGCCTCTGCTGCTCCGATGTTCGTGTAGGCAGGAGGGTCTGGGGGAGCCACGCTCCCCCAGATCGCAGGAGAGATGTGGGCAATCCGGGCCAGGCTGTGCCTGGAAATTGACCGAACGTCGCTATCCCCTCACGCTTGTCATTCTGAGGCCCGCCCAGCGGGTCGAAGAATCTGCTTGATCGCAGGCAAGACGGATTCCTCGCTGCGCTCGGAATGACACCGTCTCCTTGCAGCGCGGGCGATTCCACGCCTTGCCAGACTGCACTAGAAGCGCAGCGAGATGGAGAATGGCACGACCGTGGCGTGCTCGTGGGTCTTCAGGAAGGCCAGGGAAGCCAGGAAGTTCCACCAGAAGTGCACTGCCACGCCCTGTCCGATGGCGTAGTCGTTGCGCTGCTGCAGCCAGCCCAGGTACGCGCCGAAGAGCGTCGCGCCCAGCGCGGTGGCCTGCCCCGCGTTGCCCTGGTGCGAAAGGCCGAACACGGCGGAGGAGATGCCCAGGCCCCAGTACGGTCCGAATGCGGCGCTGGCATCGTTGTTCAGGAAGCCGCGGAAAAACGCCTCCTCGCCCACGGCCACGCCCGCGTGCTCGGCGAAATAGCGCAGGCGCAGCTCGTCGCGCTCGATGCTGCTGTCCGGGGCGTAGACCAGGTTGTCGTTGGAGGCCGGGGCCAAAGCCAGGTACAGCGGCACGAGCAGCGGCGCGATGGTGGTGGGCCGCCGCAGCCACTCCCACGAGAACGGGGCCAACGCCAGATCCTGCAGCGACTCCTGGGGTGCCGGCGTGCTGTACCGGGCGGCGTATTCCGGCCGGGCGCGGGCATCGCGGTAAGCGGCGAAGGACGAGTAGAAGGCCACGTCCAGCGCGCCAACGCCATACTGGTCGCCCACCACGGTGGTGCGGTTGATGCGGATCGTGTTGGTGGAGAGGTCTTCCCGCTGGTCGACTGGAATGTAATCCGGGCGGTTGACATGCTGGCGGAACTGGTTGAGCAGCACCAGGTACAGAGACGCGTAGGCCGCACCCTGGCCGTAGTCCCCGTTCAGCACCTGCCCGGTGCCAGGCAGCAGCAGGCTGCCCAGCGCCGCCCACTCCGGGGGAGCCGCCCGGGCCGGGGCGCCCCACACCAGCGCCAGCGCCACCAGCAGGGGAGGCAGCCACCGCACACACCGGAGCGGCCCGCGCTTCACACCGTCACTCGTAGGCTTCCGCAAGCAGCTCCACCGGATGGGCGATGCGCACCTTGAGCCGTGCATCGCGGGCACCCAGGCCAAGCTGCAGCAGGCAGCCCGGATTTCCCGTGGCGACGACCTCTGCCCCGCTGGCGCGGATGTGGCCCATCTTGCGGGCCAGCAGGCGCCGGGACATCTCCGGCTGCATCAGACTGTAGCTGCCCGCGCTGCCGCAGCACCAGTCCGCCTCAGCCAGGGGCACCAGCTCCAGGCCGGGCACCTGCCCCAGCAGGGCGCGCGGGGCCTGACCCACCTTCTGGGCGTGCAGCAGGTGGCACGGATCGTCGTAGGCCACCTTGCGCGGCACGGCGCGCGTGGGGGGGCGCAGCGGCTGCTCGGCCAGGAACTCGCACACGTCCTTCACGCGCGCGCTGAAGCGCCGGGCACGCTCGGCCCAGTCCGCGTCGCCCGCCAGCAGCTTGCCGTAGTCCTTCAGCATGGCCCCGCAACCCGCGGAGTTCACCACCACCGGGGCCTCGCCCAGGGCCTCGAAGACCTCGATGTTGCGGCGGGCCAGCGTGAGCGCGTCGGCCTCCTCGCCCGCGTGGTGATGCAGCGCGCCGCAGCAGACCTGCCGCTCGGGCACATGCACGGCGTAGCCGTTGGCGTGCAGAACCTTGGCCGTAGCCGCGTGCACCCGCCCGAACACGGCGTCCATCACGCAGCCGCTCAGCATCGCCACGGGCCGGGCTGTTTCGGAGTCCGGGGCTCCCTGCGCCGCGCCATCCGCAGCCAGCCAGGCGCGGGCGGATGGCCGCCAGGCCCGCGGAGCCGCGATGGGCGGTGAGCGGCGCTCCAGTCGCGCCAGCCGCTTGGAGAGCAGCCGCAGCAGGCCGCGGCCGCCTAGCAGCCAGCGCAGCCCGCTGTGCCGCAGCAGCCACATCGCCCAGGCCACGGCGCGCAGCCAGCGTGGCCGCACCAGCACGCGGTTGAGCAGGAACCGCTTGACCAGAGGCGCGCCGTTGCGGGCGCGCAGGTCCACTGCGTCGTCGATGCGCGCGGCCTCCAGCATGTCGTGGTAGCGGATGCCCGAGGGACAGGCGGTTTCGCAGGCCATGCAGCCCAGGCAGAACCACAGCTCGTGCCGGATGTCGCCGATGTCCAGCTCGCCCTGGGCCGTGCGGTACATCAGCTCCAGCCGCCCGCGCGGGGACGACACCTCGTGACCCGTCTCGCGGTAGGTGGGGCAGGCCGGCAGGCAGAAGCCGCACTTAATGCACAGCGATTCCGCATCCTGCCAAGCTTGTGCGAGCCGGGTATCGGGCAGGTCGATGAGGGGGCGTGCCGCTTCCGTCATGGCGTGCCGCAGGGGCCGGTTGTGCAGGGTTGCGCGCGGGTGGCCATCTCAGCCCTCCGCCGCGAGGTAGCGCCCCGGCGCCAGTACGTCCCCAGGGTCAAAGCGCTGCTTGAACATGCGCATCAGCCGGGTCTCGCCCGCATCCGCGCCCAGGGAATCCAACCGGGCCTTGAAAGCGGGCGGGGCCACCTCCAGCACCAGGTAGCCGCGCTGCGTGGCCAGGTCGCGGCGCAGGCGCGCGGTGCGTTCCAGCAGGCCGGTTGCGGCGGACTCTGGCACGTTGCCCACCGCCACGTGGAGCTGACCTGCCGCATAGTCCGTCACAGTGGCGTGTGCGACGCCCGCCGGCGCCAGGGCCTCCGCCACGCGACCCAGCGTGGCCGCCACCGCCGTGGGCAGCACCCCCACGCGCAGGCGCAGGGCGGCCGATTCGCCAAGCACCGCCGCAGGCTGTTCCAGCACCTCGCGCAGCGCGGGCGAAATACCCTCCGCCTCGGTCAGCTCCGTCGCTCCCTGCTCGCGCAGCAGGGCTTGCCCATCGCGAAGCTGGCGTTGCAGACTCGCAGTGCGCCCCTCGAAGCCCACCAGCAGGTGTGCCGCGCCGGGCGGGGCCACGCGCTGCAGCGTGCCATAGGCCTGGGTCGCCGAGGGGGCATCCAGCAGCAGCAGAAAGGCCGGCAGCAGCCGCGACCGGAACAGCGCCGCCGCGGCCCCCGTCGCCTGCTCCACTGTGCCGAAGGCGCCCAGCAGGCAGCGCTCCTGGTCCGGCATGGCGAAGAGCTTGAAGGTGGTCTCCACCACCACGCCCAGCATGCCCTGCGAGCCCAGGAAGAGCTTGTTCATGTCGTAGCCGGCCACGTTCTTGAGCACCTTGCGGCCGTAGCGCACCAGGCTGCCATCGGGCAGCGCCACACGCAGGCCCAGCAGCTGGTCGCGCACCTCACCATAGAGCAGGCGCCGGGGCGCGGTGCGGTTGGCCGCCACGCAGCCGCCCAGGGTGTGCGGTGCGTCCGCGAAGGCGATGGCCAGCATCTGGTGGCTGGCGGCGATGCGCCGGTTGGCCTCCGCCACGGTGAGGCCCGCCCCCGCCGTGAGCGTGAGGTTCTCCACGTCGTGATCGCTCAGCTCCGCCAGACGCGACAGAGAGAGCGCCACCTCGTAGTGGGCGGGCGCCGCGCCGCGCCCGATGCCGGTGCCGCTACCCCAGGGCACTACGCCCCAGCCCTCGCGTGTGGCCAGGGCCAGCAGCTCCGCCACCTGCTCGGGGGTTTCGGGAAATGCCACCGCCGCCGGCTGCACGCCGTCCACGGCGAAGTCCGCCCGCGCCGCCTCGCCCGTCGCGATGCGCTCGGTGCCGAGCAGCGCCTCCAGGGCGGCGTTCACTGATT
>Ga0102953_1000709_pt1 | contig 22194 bp, 25 predicted proteins | sample SalPon2A_C_D2_MG_FD_78509 | JGI IMG/M metagenome (GOLD analysis project Ga0102953, IMG submission 78509) | Soil microbial communities from South San Francisco under conditions of wetland restoration - Salt Pond MetaG R2A_C_D2_MG | ecosystem: Environmental > Terrestrial > Soil > Wetlands | place... | reverse complement strand
GTCGAAGCAGCCGTTGGTGAATACCAGCGGGCGCGGCAGGGCAGCGGCGCGTTGTTCGAAATCGGCGCGGGTACAGATCTTTTGTTCGAAGTCCGGCGCCGTCATCCGCGTGCTAGTCCAGATACTCGAATACCTTGACCACCTTCTGCACGCCGCTGGTGGTGCTGGCGATCTGTGCAGCCGCGTCGCCTTCCTTGTGGAACACCAGCCCCATCAGGTAGACGGTGCCGTCTTCGGTGACAACCTTGACCTGGTCGGCATTGAACGCTTTTTTGTTGTCGAGGAAGCGCAGCTTGACGTTGCTGGTGATCAGCGCGTCGTTGGCGCGCGAGGACATCGAGCTGTTGCCGCTGACCAGGAGCTCGTTGCTGACCGCCTTGACGTTGGCCACGCTGGCCACGATGCGTTCGACGTTGGTGCGGGTCGCATCGTCCGGGACTTCGCCGGTGATCAGCGCATGGCGGTTGTAGCTGGTGACATTGACGTGCACCTTGTCCTTGTATTGCTCGGTGATACGGTTGCTGGCCTTGGTTTCGATTTCCTGGTCCTCGATGTAGGCCCCGGTGGTGCGGCGGTCGGCCGCCATCAGCGCTCCGGTGCCAACACCAGTGGCGACCACCGGAAAGCAGCCCTGCAGCGCGCCGAGCATCGCTGCGAATAACAGATAGCCGAGATAACGCATCATTCCCCTCCTAGCAATAAATGGTCGATGGCATCGCACAGGCAGTGCAGTACCAACAGATGGACTTCCTGAATACGCGCCGTGCTTTGGGTATTGACGCAGATATGAATGTCGCTCGAGCCGAGCGCTTCGGCCATGGCGCCGCCGTCGCGACCGGTCAGTGCAACCACGCGCATGTCGCATTCGTGCGCGGCGTGAATCGCTTCCAGCGTACTGGTCGAGTTGCCGCTGGTGGAGATTGCCAGCAGCATGTCGCCGGCCATGCCGAGCGTGCGCACCTGTCGGGAAAACACCAGGTTGTAGGCATAATCGTTGGCGATGGAAGTCAGCACCGATGTGTCGGTGGTCAGCGCCAGCGCGGCCAGGCCGGGGCGTTCGATCTCGAAGCGGTTGATCAGCTCGGCGGCGAAATGCTGCGAGTCGGCGGCGGAACCGCCGTTGCCGCAGACCAGGATCTTGCCGTCGTTCATCAGGCACTCGACCATGGCCTGTGCGGCCTCGGCGATCGGCTGTGCCAGGATGCTGCGCGTATCGAGTTTGAGTTGCGCGCTGTCCTCGAAATGTTTGCTGATTCTGTTGATTAATTCCATGTGTCCGAACGGCTGTTGCAATGGTGCAGAATGATAACTGAATCAGGCCTCAAAAGCATTCTTGAGCCATTCGACTCCAGCGCTGCCGTCCGGTTCCTGCAGCAGCACCGCATCGAAACGGCAGGGTGGAATATGCGGCAGGGTGGACAGGTAATGCTGGGCGGCCCGGACCAGGCGTTGCTGCTTGTGCCGGTCGATGCTGGCGGCGGCTCCGCCGAAATCGCTGCGGCTGCGCAGCCGCACCTCGACGAATACCAAGGTGTCGCCGTCTTTCAGGATCAGGTCGATCTCGCCCTGGCGACAACGATAATTCTGCTGTAACAGGGCCAGGCCGTGCTGTTGCAGAAAGCGCGCGGCGAATTGCTCGGCCTGTGCTCCGCGAGAGGGTGGCTGAGAAGCAGCCGGGTCCCCGTCGGCGGTGTCAATTCCGCCCAGTCGAAGGCTGGATGCGGATTGCCTGCCTTTGGTGTACTCCTTGCGAGTGCCGCGGGAGCTCACGGCTTGGCGGAGTCGAGGGTGGATGCCGCAGCCGCGGCGCTTGCCGCCGCCGCAGCCGCATCGGCAACGGCCTTCAGTTGTGCCGCCACTGCATCCGGAATCTTGGTGGTGACGGCTTTACCCCGGGCAAACTCGGCCTGCACGCCTTCGCGCACGAACTGGTGGTTGCCGTTCAGAGTGATGGTGCCGGTCACGCCGTCCAGCGGCAGGTTGTTCAGCTCGCTGTTGGCCAGCAGGATCTGCACCAGACGGAAAGCGTCGATGCCCAGCGCATACAGGCGTGCCATGTCGGGGCCCAGCGCAGTTTCGGGGCGCGGATAGATCATCACGGCCGGGTGGTCGGGTTGCAGCAGCCAGGGCATGCCGACGAAATATACCTCGTTCAGGTCGTAATTGCGCAGCATGTCGTTATTGCCGGCGAATATCTGCGAGGTGGAAAAGGTAGGCAGCGCGACGCTGATATAGGGGCGGATCAGCCTTGCCGTATCCGGATCGGCGGCGAGAAACACCATGTATTTCTGCGTGTTTTCCGGAGTATCAACCGATTTGTTGTCCGTTACGATGGGCGGTTCGTTGCCTGGCAGGGTGGCGAAAATCGAAGGGTCGCCGCTGTAGATCGTATTGGTGGCGATGGTGCCGCCGTTATTTACCCAGGCATCGGCAAAAGCCTGCGCCAGGCGCTGCGACAACGGCGTATCGGTACTGATGATGTTGGCGCTGGTCAGCTTGGAGGCAGCGGCGATCTGCGCAATCTGGCGCGCTTCGTCCTCTGCGTTCAGGCCGAAGTAATACAGGTTGTCGGGGGCGATGCCCTCGGTCACGTTCAGTGCCAGCGTGGGGACGGCGATCAGATTGGGGTTCGCGGCCAGCGTGGCGACGGCGGTGCGCGTCAGCGGCCCGACCACCGCCTGGGCGCCGCTGGCCAGCGCATGCTGGTACATCGTGAGGATGTCCTGCTGTTCGTCGAAGCTGGCATAAATGCGTACCGGCAAATTGTGCGGCTGGGCATTGGCCGCGGCCATGAAGCCCTGCTGCACCGCTTCCGCGGCACGGCCGAACACGTCCGATTGCAGCGGCAGCAGCAGCGCGATGTGCGGAGCGGGCGGTTCTTCGCCAAATGCCGTGTCGTCGGCTATGGCGGATGCACAGAGGCTGACGTATAGTGCGGCGACCAACAGAAACCAAGAGGCAAGGCGTTGCATAACGGGCAAAAACGTAATCTGGAAGGTGCATTATATGTAGTTGCCACCCCGATTGGGAACTTAAGTGACATCAGCCGGCGCGCGCTGGATGTGCTGGCCGCCGCCGATGTCGTTGCCGCGGAGGATACGCGCAACACCTCGCACCTGCTCACGCATTACAACATTTCGGCCAATCGCCTGCTGGCGTTGCACCAGCACAACGAACGCGTCGCCGCAGAAAAAATCATCGGCTTGCTGGCGCAGGGACAGGCGGTAGCGCTGGTTACCGATGCCGGTACGCCTGCCGTAAGCGACCCCGGCGCGTTGCTGGTGCAAAGCGTGCGCGCAGCGGGCCATCGCATCATCCCGGTGCCGGGCGCCAATGCGGCCGTGACCGCGCTGTCGGCCGGCGGGCTGCCGGCGCCACATTTTCTGTTCTACGGATTTCTGCCCAACAAATCCGCCGCGCGTTGCCGCGAACTGCAGGCGCTGGCCGGATTGCCCTACACCCTGGTGTTTTATGAAGCGCCGCACCGCATTCTGGAATGTGTGGCGGACTTGCAAAGTGTCTTCGGCGACGAGCGTCGCATCGTGTTTGCGCGCGAGTTGACCAAGCTGTTCGAGAGCATCCATGCCTGCGCATTGGGTGAAGCGCTGGACTGGCTCAACAGCGATGCCAACAACCAGCGCGGCGAATTCGTGTTGCTGGTCTCGGGTGCGCCGGAGCGCAGCGAGGGACTGGATGAAGAAGCCGAGCGCATACTTGGCGTGCTGCTGCAGGATCTGCCGCTGAAGCAGGCAGTACAGCTGGCGGTGCAGATTACCGGGACCAGCAAGAACGAGCTTTACCAGCGCGCGCTGGAGCTTAAATCAAAAGCTGAATAGTTATTCGCCAGCGCACTTGGCGATAGCTTTATTGTCCTTCAGGTCAAGACAATGTCTGAGGTCCATGTTCCTGGGACGGGGCTTGCCGGCCTCGAGCTTCAGCATTTTGGGTATTTTTGCCGGTGCGTGAGTAGCAGGCACTGTGATTGCCGGGACAGGCTTCGGGGCTGCGGCAGTCGGGGCCGGCGCAGGTTTCGCAGCTATGGCAGCAGGAGCGGGAGCAGGCTGCGTCGTTGTCGCGGCCGGCTTTTCCGGGGCGGCGGGCGCAGTAGTCGCTGGTACGGCGCTCGCGGGTGTGGCCATTTCTTCCGCCGCCAGCGCCGTCGCGGCATATCCCATTGCGCCCAAAACCAAGATGCATCCAGCGAAAATTTTCATGCCGTCCCCTGATCAATAACAATCTGTGCGTTACACTAGCGCAGTCCCCATACTTCGGCAATAGCTTCAGGGACGATTGCCGATGCTGCGTCGGGGGAATGCCCTGTTAAAATGAACAAAATGAAAACACTTGCTCTCACCCGTCCCGACGACTGGCACCTGCATTTGCGTGACGAAGCGCTGATGCGTTCGGTCCTGCCCGACACGGCGCGCCAGTTTGCGCGCGCCATCGTGATGCCCAATTTGCGTCCGCCGGTGACTACCACGGAACAGGCGCTTGCCTACCGCGAACGCATCCTGGCAGCCTTGCCGCAAGGGATGGATTTCGAGCCGTTGATGACGTTGTACTTGACCGACAATGCCGACGCGGCAGAAATAAAAAAGGCAAAAGCCAGCGGCATGGCGCACGCGGTGAAGCTGTATCCGGCGGGCGCGACCACCAACTCCGATGCCGGCGTCACCGACATCCGCAAGACTTACCCTGCGCTGCAGGCGATGCAGGAATGTGGCATGCCGCTGCTGGTGCATGGCGAAGTCACCGAACCCACAGTGGACATATTCGACCGCGAAGCGGTATTTATCGAGCGCGTGCTGCAACCGCTGCTGAAGGATATGCCGGAACTACGCGTGGTATTCGAGCATGTCACCACCCAGGATGCCACGCAGTTCGTGCGCGAGGCGCCGGACAACATCGCCGCCACGATTACCGCGCACCACTTGCTGTACAACCGCAACGCGATGCTGGTCGGCGGCATCCGCCCGCATTACTACTGCCTGCCGGTGCTCAAGCGCGAGGGGCACCGCAAGGCGTTGGTCAAGGCGGCCACCAGCGGCAGCCCCAAATTCTTCCTCGGCACCGACAGCGCACCGCATGCGCAGCACACCAAGGAAACCGCCTGCGGCTGCGCCGGCTGCTACACCGCGCATGCCGCGATCGAACTGTACGCCGAAGTCTTCGAGGCGGCCGGTGCGCTGGACAAGCTGGAAGGCTTCGCCAGTTTTTATGGTGCCGACTATTACGGTCTGCCGCGCAACACGCAAACCATCACGCTGCAGCAGGAGGAATGGCAGATGCCGGCATCATTGGAATTCGGCGAGCATCGTCTGGTGCCGCTGCGGGCGGGCGAGATGATGAAATGGAAACTGGTGGGGTGACTGTTAACTTCTTCGATGACGCTGTTCCACTGCTTGGTGGTGCCGAGCAAGAACCCGAGAGCACGAACAAGTGTCCGCTGTGTGGCGGCGACAACCAGTGCGCGATGGCGGAAGGAAAGCCGGCCTCCGACTGCTGGTGCCAAAGCGTTACCATTGCATCGGAAGTGCTGACCAGGATTCCAGAATCGCAATACGGACAGACGTGCATCTGCGCAGGTTGCAATTCACGGCTGGGCCAGGCGAAATCAGGAGACGACGACGGACATGCCAATATCCCAATACCTCACAATCTCGCCTGACGTCGGCGAGCGCGTCTATTTGCACCCCTCCTGCCAGGTTATCGGTGATGTGACGCTGGGCGATGACAGCTCGGTGTGGTGCAATACGGTGCTGCGCGGTGACGTGAACCACATCGTGATCGGGCGCGGCACCAATGTGCAGGATATGACGGTGGGTCATGTGTCACACAAGACGCCGGAAAAGCCCGAAGGCTCGCCATTGATCGTGGGCGATTACGTGACCATCGGCCATGCGGTGGTGCTGCACGGCTGCACTATCGGCAACGAGTGCCTGATCGGCATGGGCTCCATCATCCTCGACGATGCGGTAGTGCCGGACCGCGTGGTGATCGGCGCCGGCAGCCTGGTGACGCAGGGCAAACAACTGGAAAGCGGCATGCTGTACATGGGACGTCCGGCCAAGGCGGTGCGTAAACTGACCGACGAGGAGATTACCTACCTGATGTATTCGGCCGAGCATTACGTGAAGCTGAAGGACGATTACCTCGAGGCAGCAGTGAACGCAGAATGACCGAGCCGACACCGGAAGAACTTGCACGCACGAAGCTGAACCTGGAAACCGCGCGCATTGCGTGGAGGGATTTGCAGCGCTTTTTCGCCAGCGGTGCTGCAATTTACGTCAGCGAAGACCTCGACCTGATTGAGGTGGCATTCCAGTTTTCCGAGGACAACCGACAGCAGTTTGAGCAATGGATGACGGCGGGCCAGGTTGCACGTGTCACGGATGAGCAGGCGTTGGTCTGGTACGAGGCGAATGCCATGATGTGGGCGGTAGTGGTCAGTCCGTACGTGCTGGTGCAGCCGCCGCGTTCATAACAGGCGCGATCATTTTTTCTTCATCGCCGCTTCAATGCGCTGGCACATGGTTTTGAGCACCTTGATGCGCGCGAAATATTTGTCGTTGGCCTCCACCAGGGTCCACGGCGCGATCTCGGTACTGGTGCGATCCACCATGTCGCATACTGCACGTTCGTAGTCGTCCCATTTTTCGCGGTTGCGCCAGTCCTCCTCGGTGATCTTGAAGCGCTTGAAGCCGATTTTTTCGCGTTCCTTGAAGCGGCGCAATTGTTCTTCCTTGGTGACGGCGAGCCAGAACTTCATCACCACGGTGTTGTTGTTTGCCAGCTGCTCCTCGAAATCGTTGATCTCGGTATAGGCACGCATCCAGTCTGCTTCGGAGCAGTATTTCTCGACGCGCTCGACCAGCACCCGGCCATACCAGGAGCGGTCGAAAATGGTGACGCGGCCGGTGCGCGGAATATGCCGCCAGAAGCGCCACATGTATGGTTGCGCGCGCTCTTCTTCGGTCGGTGCGGCGACCGGGATGATGCGGTAGAAACGGGCATCCAGCGCGCCGGTGATGCGGCGGATGGCGCCGCCCTTGCCGCCGGCGTCCGAACCTTCGAATACCGCCAGCACCGACATCTTGCGGAATTTGGGATGGCGGGTGAGCAGGTTGAGCTTGCCCTGGTATTTTTCCAGTTCTGCCTGGTAAACTTTTTTGGTCAGCTTTTGCGACATGTTCAACTGGTCGATCACGTCGAGTTGGTCGATCGGCGGCTGCAGCGGTGCGGCGTTGGGCTGCGCCGGTTTGGCCGGGTGATCGAGGCGCTTGCGGATGGCGTCGTGCAGTATTTTGCCGACGGTCAGGCTGCGGTAGCGAGGATCCGCACCTTCGACCACAATCCACGGCGCTTCCGCGGTGCTGGTTTCGCGCAGCGAATGTTCCGACACCTTGCGGAATTTGTCGTACACCTTGAAACGCTCCCAGTCGGTGTCGGTCACCCGCCAGCGTGTTTTGGGATCCTTTTCCAGCGTTTTCAGCCGCTTCTTCTGCGCATCCTTGGACAGGTGGAACCAGAACTTGAGGATCAGCGCGCCTTCGTTGGTGAGCATCTTCTCGAAGCGGTTGATGTGGTCGATGCTCTGGTTGAGTTCGGACAGCTTGGTTTTGCCGAGCACGTGGTTGACGATGGGTGCGGTGTACCAGGACCCGAAGAAGATGCCGATCTTGCCCTTGGGCGGCAGCGCGCGCCAGAAGCGCCACATCCGCGGGCGCTCGCGTTCTTCATCGGACGGCTCGCCCATGGCGTGTGCCTCGATGTGGCGCGGGTCCATCCATGCGTTGAGCAGGTTGACCGTCTCGCCCTTGCCAGCACCGTCCACACCGCCGACCAGGATGATGACCGGGAATTTGGCCTGTTCGGCAAGTTCGAATTGGGCATCGAGCAACGCTTTGCGCAGCTTGGGGACTTCGGCGTCGTAAGTGGCCTTGTCTACGCGGTGACCGAGTTCTGCTGATTCGAACATGGTGTCTCCTAAAGAAATTCGGGAGAAATTACCAGGCGCAGCTTGGTCTGGTAGTCGCCCTCTTGTTCGCGGCGGCTCAGCCACCATACTGCGCTTTTCTTGACGCTGAAACAAGCTGCGGGCTCGCCCAGTAGCAGTGCCGCGGTCTGTCCCAGTGTCGGCTGGTGGCCGACGATCAGCACGCAACCACCGCTGTCGGGCCAGCCGGCGGCATCAAGGATGCCCTGTGGCAAAGCGCCGGTGCCTACGCCGTTCTCAATCTCGAAGTGTTTGGTGAGCGCATGTGCGGTCTGCTGCGCACGCGTGGCCGGGCTGACCAGGATGCGGATCTGCTCGGGCAGACGCGGGCGCAGGAAGGCGGCCATTTTTTCCGCCTGTTTATGGCCCTTGGAAGTCAGTTCGCGCTCGCTGTCCGGGTTGTCGTCTTCGGCCTCGGCGTGGCGCCAGAGTATCAGTTCCATGTTTTTCTCCCGAACGAAATATTACATTTCACTTCACAGAATTAGCTGTAATATACTGCGCTGAAAAACAAACCGCCGGAGGAGTTATCATGACCGAGAATGCTGCCGCACGCAAACCCAGAACGGCGCCGACAAAAACGGCTTCCACAACACGCAAATCCGCTCCCCGAAAAAAAGCATCGACGGCCAAGCCTGCAGTATCCGTTGCCAAGCCCGATAAAAAGGCTAAAAAGGAAAAAAAGGTCCAAGGAAAATCCAAGGTCGTGCGCGACAGTTTTACCATGCCGCAGAATGACTATGACCAGATCGCCAAACTCAAGCAGGTATGCCAGAAGGCCGGTCTGCACGTGAAGAAAAGCGAATTGCTGCGTGCCGGCCTGCAGGCCCTGAGTAAAATGACCGTTCCGCAATTGGAGCGCGCCATTGTGCAACTGGCGCCGATCAAGACGGGGCGTCCGAAAAAAACCTGAACGTCTGTCTAGACGTTCACCTCTTCAACATCTGAAGGCAACGCTGCGAGTTTCTGCAGCAGCATGGACTGTGCGCATTTGGGCGTGGCGCGGCGCGGCGTCTTGAGCCGGTAGTTGCCGTCGCCGTCCATGTCCCAGGCCTGGGTATTGTCCTGCCAGTAAACGCTTAACCCTTCGTCGATCACGCGCTTTTTCAGCTTGGCGTCCAGCACCGGAAAGCAGACCTCGATGCGGCGGAAGAAATTGCGGTCCATCCAGTCTGCGCTGGCGAGATAGACGTTGTGCGCCAGGTTGTTGCGGAAATAGAAAATGCGGGTGTGCTCGAGGAAGCGGCCAATCACCGAGCGTACGCGGATGTTTTCCGACAGGCCGGGCACGCCGGGACGCAAGGCGCACACGCCGCGCACTACCAGGTCGACCTTGACGCCAGCCTGCGAGGCCTCGTACAGCGCCATGATGGTTTCCGGTTCGAGCAGTGAATTCATCTTGGCCATGATGTGGGCGCGCTTGCCTTCTTTGGCCAGCGCGGTCTCGTTCCGGATCGCACGCAGTATCTGGCTGTGCAGCGAGAACGGCGATTGCCACAGATGGCGCAGCTTGCCGGCCTTGCCCAGACTGGTGATCTGCGAGAATACTTCGTTGACGTCGGTACAGATTTCCTCGCTGCTGGTGAACATGCCGAAATCGGTGTACAGCCTGGCCGTGCGCGGGTGGTAATTGCCGGTGCCAAGGTGGGCATAGCGGCGCAGCCTGCCGTCCTCGCGGCGCAGGATCATCAGCAGCTTGGCGTGTGTCTTGTGCCCGACCACGCCGTACACCACGTGCGCGCCAGCCTGCTCCAGGCGACTTGCCCAGTTGATGTTGGCTTCCTCGTCGAAACGTGCCAGCAGTTCTACCACCACGGTCACTTCCTTGCCGCGCTGGGCGGCAGCGATCAGCGTTTCCATCAGTTCGGAATCGACGCCGGTGCGGTAAACGGTCTGTTTGATGGCAACCACATTCGGATCGTCGGCGGCCTGCTGAATGAAATCGATTACCGGCTTGAACGACTGGAACGGGTGGTGCAACAGTACGTCGCCCTTGCGGATCGCCTTGAACATGTCGGCGCCTTTTTTGTGCAGGGTGTTGGGAATGCCTGGTACGAACGGTGAGAATTTCAGGTCGCTGCGCGAGACCTGATCGGGAATGCCCATCAGCCGCACCAGGTTCACCGGGCCGTTGACGCGGTATAGATCTTCCGGACTCAGGTTGAATTGCTGCAGCAGGAAGTCCGACATTTCCTGCGAGCAACTGTCGGCCACTTCCAGACGCACGGCATGGCCGAAATGGCGATGCGGCAATTCGCCCTGCAGGCTGATGCGCAGGTTTTTGACCTCTTCCTCGTCGACGAACAGGTCGCTGTTGCGCGTGACGCGGAACTGATAACACCCCTGTACCTCCATGCCGCCGAACAGCTCGCCGACGTAGGCGTGCAGAATGGACGACAGGAACACGAATCCATGCGGGTAACCGCTGAGTTCGGGCGGTAGCGGGATGGTGCGCGGGAGCAGGCGCGGCGCCTGCACGATGGCTTTGGCCGAGTTGCGGCCGAACGCGTCCTTGCCCTGCAGTTCCACCGCGAAGTTCAGGCTCTTATTCAGCACGCGCGGGAACGGGTGCGCAGGGTCGAGGCCGATCGGCGTCAGCACCGGCATGACTTCGCGCATGAAAAAATTCTTGATCCAGGCGCGCTGTGCGTCGTTCCACTTGGTACGGCGCAGAAAGTGCACGCCTTCCTGGGCCAACGGCGGCAGCAGGCTGTCGTTGAGAATGCGGTACTGGTGCTCGATCAACTGGTGCGAGCGCTCGCGCACCAGCTTCAGCGTTTGCCGTGCATCCATGCCGTCGGGACCGGTGGAAACGCTGCCGAGCTTGATCTGCTCCTTCAGGCCGGCAACGCGGATCTCGAAGAATTCATCCAGGTTGCTGCTGACGATGCACAGGTATTTCAGGCGTTCCAGCAATGGGACGCTGGAGTTTTCCGCCTGTGCCAGCACGCGCTGGTTGAATTCCAGAATACCGAGTTCGCGGTTTAGGAAGTTCTGCGGGGGGAATTTCTTGCTCAAATGTTATGCCTTTTCAGGGAGCCTCAATGGGCTCTCCCTCAGTTTTTCTCCGGCACAAAGCCGGCCGGCATCGCCGCGCCTTCGCCGAAGAAATAATTTTCCATCTGTTCGGCCAGGTATTTGCGTGCGCTAGGGTCAGCCAGATTGAGCCGGTTTTCGTTGACCAGCATGGTCTGGAAGCGAATCCAGCCCTGCCAGGCTTCCTTGGATACGTTCTCGAAAATACGCTGGCCGAGTTCGCCGGGATAGGTCGGACGATCAAGCCCCTCGGCTTCGCGCCCGAGCTTTACGCATTGCACCATTCTTGTCATCAGTCTTACTCCAATCCTTAAGTCTATATATAAATTGTGGCAACAATATGAAACTATTATTTTAACGTCTTGCAGAACACCTTGGAGCGCCGCTGGTAGTTGTACAGCGATTTTTTCTGCGCCGGCAGCTGCGCCACGTCAGTTTCCTTGAAGCCACGCTCGAGGAACCAGTGCGCGGTGCGCGTGGTCAGCACGAACAATTTGCGCAGCCCCTGCACTTTGGCTTCCATGCTGATGTGCTTGAGCAGCGCATCGCCATAGCCCTGCTTGCGATAGCCGGGTTGCACCGCGAGACAGGCCAATTCCGCGGACTTCTCGTCCGGGAACGGATACAGCGCGGCGCAGCCGATGATGCGATGGTCGTGTTCCATCACCACGAAACGGCCGATTTCCTGCTCCAGCAATTCGCGTCCGCGCCGTACTAGGATACCTTCTTCTTCCAGCGGCTCCAGCAACTGCAGGATACCGCCGACGTCCTCGATGTTGGCGTCGCGCAGGATGTTGAGCGTGGATTCCACCACCATGCTGCCGATACCGTCGTCGCTGAACAATTCGTGCAGGATTGCGCCGTTGATGTGGCGGCTGATCAGGTGGGTGCGTGCCACGCCGGCTTCGCAGGCGCGCACTGCGCAGGGCAGGAATAGTGCGGCATCTTCGGACAGCTTGTTCTTGCCGCCGAGCAGTGCATTGGCCTGGGCGGCGGTCAGTTCCGAAATTAGTCCGCCCTTCTTGCTCGTCACACCATCGCTGTCCATCAGGAAGATCAGTTTGTCTGCGTCCAGCGCGATAGCGGTTTGCGTGGCCACATCTTCCAGCGTGAGGTTGAATACTTCGCCGGTCGGCGAATAGCCCAGCGGCGACAGCAGCACGACTTCGCCGAAGGCAAGCCGGTCGCGGATTGCGTCCACGTCCACCTTGCGCACGCTACCGGTGTGCAGCAGGTCGACGCCGTTAATCACGCCCATTGGCTGCGCAGTGATGAAGTTGCCGCCGGCCAGGCGAATGTCGGCATTGGCCATCGGCGAGTTGGGCAGGCCCATCGACAGCAGTGCCTCGATTTCCACGCGCACCCTGCCTATGGCTTCCTTGACGCACTGCATGGCCTCGGGGTCGGTGCGGCGAATGCCGTGGTGGTAATAGTCCTCGATGCTGTTGCGCGACAGGTGTTGTTCGATCTGCGGGCGCGCGCCATGCACCAGCACCAGCTTGACGCCGAGGCTGGCCAGCAGGTTGAGGTCGTGGGTCAGCTCGACGAACTTGCCGTCGGCCACCACTTCACCGCCGAACGCCACCACGAAGGTGCGGCCGCGGAACGCGTTGATGTAAGGCGCGACGGAGCGGAACCAGTCAACGAAATCGGTGGAAGAAGTGGGTGTGTTTTGCGGCATCGTGTGTATGTCTTGGTGATCGTTATGATTTATCGCCCAGTATCCTGCAAGGCGGCCATGCAGGCAATAGCGGTAGCGCTACTCCTCGTCAAGCAGCTTGCCGGCGATTGCCCAGTTCTCGTCCGCTAATTCATCAAAAGAGATATACGTATAGGAGGCGGGCTTGTGTGCGACGCGCTCCAGCGTATCGGTGATTTCCTTTGCGATCTTTGCCTTTTGTTCGCGCGACAGGCTGCCTGCGATGCGGATGTTGACGTATGGCATGGCTATCTCTTTATTTCTTTACCGTGAAGGCCAGCAGCACTCCCACTACAACTCCCGCTGCGCCACAAAGCAGAATTTTGTTGCGCATTGCTTCAATGCCGGAGATGGAGCGAAAGGCGCTCTGGAATGCGTTGCCGCCAAATGAAAGCAGCGTGTCCAAGCTCACATAGCTGCCCGCTAATTTGCCGAAAACCGCGTATCCGGCGCCCAGGCCCAGGGAGGCACAGATTGTAATGATGAGAGCCGACTTTATGTTCATGTGGTTCCTTTGGCGTTGATGGAGTGCGGGAATCATAGCTTCACTGAGCAAGGCCGTCTATCGCAGCACCTGAGTCCGGTGGGGCGGAAACGGTCATTGACCAGGCCCCTGGTTTTGCACCCAGGTCTACTTCGATACGATGACCAGACCGCGCGCCTTGCCGCTGGTGGTGTCCAGCGTGTTGATTGCGCGGAGCAGGTCGTCGATGGTGACCCAAGCCGGCGAGTATTTGTATTTCGCCACGTCGAGAATCAGCACGCGGTCGGACTGCGCGTCATAGGCGGCCAGGGCCGACCAGTGGCCGCCGCCCACCTGTCCCAGGCTCTGGCGCAGGTAATTGGCCAGTACGAAGTGCCCATCGTCCATCAATGTCTTTTGCAACAGGGCACGCAGGCTGTCGTCGTCGAGCGTGTCGCCGGCGATGGATTTTGCCTGCACGCCTTGCGCGCGCAGCGTTGCTGCCATCTGCTCGCGTGTCATGCCCTGTGCCAGCACGGTTTTTGCATCGATGATTCTGCTTACCGCCGGGGTGAAGAAATCGCGCTGGGTGAAATAGGCGTAAGGCGCATAGGTCGGGTCGACCGGCCGCTTGATCGGCAGTGCATTGAGCACGGTTACGGCGCTGGCCACCGAACAGTAGGATTGAGTTTTCTGGGCCACGAATACCGGTGCCAGTTGCCAGTAATCGGCATCGGCCGGCATGCGTGCGCGCAGGGTTTTGCCGGCCGGCGAATTCCAGTAGATGACATCCGGCTGCACAGCGGCATAAGCCGGGGCGATAAACGACAACACGATCAATAGCAGCAATTTGTTCATAAATAGAGCCCTCAGCAAAAATCGCCCCACAGCGTCTGCAATGCGGCTATGCCCGCCAGTGCGGCGGTTTCCGTGCGCAACGTGCGTGCACCCAGACGGACCGGCACGAAACCCATCTGCTGCGCGAGCTGGGTTTCGTTTTCCCCGAAACCGCCTTCCGGACCGATCAGCAGCGTGGCGCACCCTTGCGGTGGCGGCTGTTTGTGCAGCATGGCTACGCCTTCCGGCAGCAGGATGAACTTGCTGCCGGGAAGCTGGCGCGACTGCTCCAGCCAGGCAACCAGTTCCTGTGGCGTATGTACTTGCGGCAGCCGGTTACGGCCGCACTGTTCGCTGGCGGCGATGGTGATGCCGCGCCAGTGTGCGGTGCGCTTTTCCGCGCGCAGCCCCGACAGCCTGGCAACAGAACGTTGCGTCTGTACCGGATGGATTTCGGTGACGCCAAGCTCCGTGGCCTTCTGTACCGCCCAATCCATTTTTTCGCTGCTGCTCATTGCCTGGGCCAGCACGATACGCAGCGGCGACTCGGCGCCGTCCATGCAGGTCTGCAGTTCGTGCAGCATGACATGCTTACCTTTGATGGAATAAATCTTGGCATCCAGCGCATGTCCCAATCCGTCGAAAATCTGCACCACATCGCCGACGCGCAGACGTAGCACGCGGCTGGCGTGATGCGCCGCTGCGGGCGGCAGTTCGAAGGTGGCGCCGGACGACAGCGGCGGCGGACAATAGAAGCGAGGTGCGGACATGTGTGGGTTCAAGGGCTACGGGCCAGCGTGATAATATAACGACCCTTGTTTGGTTGTCAGGAGTTGATTCATGGTCAGTTTGCAACCGCCGATCTGTGATTTCGGCTGGAAGGCCCGGGATTTCGACCTTCCGGGCGTGGATGGTAAACGCTATAACCTGGAAAGCGCGAGAGGTCCGAACGGGCTGCTGGTGATGTTCATTTGCAACCACTGCCCCTATGTGAAATCCATTCGCGACCGCATCATCCGCGACACGCGCGAACTGCAGCAATACGGCATTAACAGCATTGCCATCATGTCCAACGATCCGGCAGATTATCCGGAAGACAGTTTCGATAACATGAAAAAAGTTGCCGAGGAATACGGCTATCCGTTCCCTTATGTGTGGGACGAGACGCAGCAAATTGCCAAGGATTATGGCGCGGTGTGCACACCGGATTTCTTCGGCTTCAACGTCAACCTGGAATTGCAATACCGCGGTCGTCTCGATGCTTCGCGCAAGGAGGCTGCGCCCGACGCGGCGCGCGACCTGTTCGATGCCATGGTGCAGGTGGCACAGACCGGCCAGGGCCCGCGGGATCAGATAGCCAGCATGGGCTGTTCCATCAAGTGGCGCGAAGAGGGATGAGCATTCGATGCCGAGCCGCGGGGTGAAGTCCGGGCTGAGTGCCACGCTGCGTGCGGTAGTGGCGGCGGCCAAACTGGTGGCGGCGGAAGAGATCATGCCGCGCTATATGAAGGTGGCGTTGCAGCGCAAGAGCGACGGCAGCCTGTGTACCGAAGCCGATCTGGCTGCGCAGGAAGCGTTGACGCGCAAGTTGCAGGCCATCGTCAACGTGCCGGTGATCGGCGAGGAAATGCCTGCCGAACAGCAGCGGGCGCGCTGGGACGAGAGTGGTGATGAAGGCGTGTGGTGCATCGATCCCATCGACGGCACTTCCAATTTTGTGCGAGGCCTGTCCTACTTTGCGGTATCGGCGGCGCTGGTGCGCGAAGGCAGGAGCGTACTGGGCGTGGTCTACGATCCGGTGGGCGATGAGGCCTTTGCAGCAGAGGCCGGGCGTGGGGCTTATCTGAACGGCGAGAAGATGGTCAGCCGCAATGCGGCAAAGGATTTGTCCACGGCGCTGGCCAGCGTTGACATGAAGCGGCTGGACGATGGTCTGGCAGCGCGGCTGGCGGTCGCGCCGCCATACAGCTCGCAACGCAACTTCGGTGCCTGTGCGCTGGACTGGTGCTACACTGCCGCCGGCCGTTACGACGTGTATCTGCACGGCGGTCAGATGCTGTGGGATTATGCCGCGGGATCGCTGGTGCTGCAGGAGGTGGGCGGCCGGGCGTGCTGTCTGGACTGCGATGACTTTACCGGCTGCGATGTATGGCGACGCTCGGTGATTGCATCGGCAGAACCGGCACTGTTCGAGCAGTGGAAGAACTGGGTGCGCACGCAACAATAAGAATTCTCGGATAATCTCAGGGCAGGGGGCGGGCGTGAAAATACTGATACTGGGTGCGGGACAGGTGGGTTCGACGGTGGCCGAGAGCCTGGTGAGCGAGTCCAACGACATCACCGTTGTCGACACCGATGTGGGAAAGCTGCGCTTGTTGCAGGATCGCTTCGATTTGCGCACCATGGTCGGCCATGCTTCGCATCCTGCAACGCTGGAACAGGCGGGCATCGAAGATGCCGACATGCTGCTGGCGGTGACCATGAGCGACGAAGTCAACATGGTGGCCTGCAAGATCGCCGCCAGCCTGTACAACACACCGACCCGCATTGCGCGCATTCGCGCCGCCAATTACCTTGGTCACACCGAGCTGTTCAACAACGACAATTTCTGCGTCGATTTCTCGATCTGCCCGGAACAGATCCTGACTGATTACATCAAAAAGCTGGTCGATTTCCCGAATGCGCTGCAGGTGCTGGAGTTTGCCGCTGGCCTGGTGTCGCTGGTTGCGGTGAAGGCGACCGAAGGCGGCTCGCTGGTCGGCCGCGAACTGAGCGTGCTGAGCAGTCGCATGCCGAACATCGAGACCCGGGTGGCCGCGATTTTCCGCCAGGACCGACCGATCATTCCGGAAGGCAGCACCGTGATCGAGGCCAACGACGAGGTCTTCTTCATCGCCGCCACCCAGCATATTCGTACCGTGCTGAAGGAACTGCGCCACATGGACAAGCCGGCCAAGCGCGTAATGATCGTGGGCGGCGGCAACATCGGACGCCGCCTGGCGCTGGCGCTGGAAAACGACTACCAGGTCAAGATCATCGAGCACAACAAACAGGCATGCACGCGCCTGGCCGGCGAAATGAAGCACACGCTGGTGTTGAACGGCGACGGCACTGATGAAAACCTGCTGGAAGCCGAGCACATCGGCGAAGTGGACGTGTTCTGCGCGCTGACCAACGACGACGAAAACAACATCATGTCGTCATTGCTGGCCAAGCGTGGCGGCGCACACAAGGTGATTTCGCTGATCAACCGCAGCGCCTATGTCGGACTGGTGCAGGGTGGCAAGATCGATATCGCGCTGTCCCCGGCGCACGTCACCATCGGTTCACTGCTGGCCTATGTGCGCCGTGGTGACGTGGTGGTGGTGCACTCCCTGCGGCGTGGCGCGGCCGAGGCGCTGGAATTGGTGGCGCACGGCGATCGCAAGTCTTCGCAGGTAGTGGGCCGGCGCATCGATGAAATCAACCTGCCCAAGGGTGCGACCATCGGCGCCATCGTGCGCGGCGAACAGGTGATCATGGGCCACCACGACACGGTGATCGAGGCGGATGACCATGTCATCGTGTTCGTGATCAACAAGGCGATGATCAGCAAGATCGAGAAATTGTTCCAGGTTGACTTAGGCTTTTTCTGATGCGGCGTGCGTTGACCGTCTTCCATGCGCTGGGCCTGATGCTGATGGTGTTCAGCCTGGCCTATCTGTTGCCGATCACCACGGCGCTGATCTACCGGGACGGCACGCATACCGATTTCATCCTGGCAATGGCAATGACGTTTGCGGCTGGCCTGTTGATGTGGCTACTGACGCGGCGCTACAGAGGGCATCTGTCCGTCCGCCACGGCTATCTGCTGGTGGTGGGGATGTGGACGGCGATGCCGGCGGTTGCCACCTTGCCGTTGCTACTGGTGATCAACGGACTGTCCTTTACCGGCGCCTATTTCGAGACCATGTCCGGCATTACCACCACCGGGGCCACGGTGCTGTCAGGCCTGGATTATTTGCCGCCGGCCATCAACCTGTGGCGGTGCGAACTGAACTGGTTGGGCGGCATGGGCATCATCGTGCTGGCGGTTGCTATCCTGCCGCTGCTTGGTGTCGGTGGGCGCCAGTTGTTCAAGGCGGAAACACCGGGGCCAATGAAGGATGCCGCGCTGACTCCGCGCATTGCCGAGACCGCGCGTAACCTGTGGCTGGTCTACCTTAGCATCACGCTGGCCTGCATTACCTCGCTGAAACTGGCCGGCATGAACTGGTTCGATGCGGTATGTCATGCGTTTTCGGCTATGGGCCTGGGCGGCTTTTCCACGCATGACGCCAGCATCGGATATTTCAATTCGCCCGCCATTGACATGGTGTTGATCGTGTTTATGCTGATGGCCGCGATCAATTTTGCCACCCATTTTCTGGCGTGGCGCGAAAAGAGTCTCAGGCAGTATCTGGCCGATGCCGAGGCGGTCGGCACCATTTCGCTGATCCTGACCAGTTGTGCGGGCGTGGCGCTGTTCCTGTGGTGGCAGGGAACTTATCCGCATTTCTGGACCGCGCTGCGCTATGCCAGCTTCAATCTGGTTTCCATCGCCACCAGTTCGGGTTATTCGAGTACAGATTTCAACCAGTGGCCGATTTTTGCGCCATTGTGGATGATGTTTCTGGCCTGTATAGCACCAAGCTCGGGCTCGACCGGCGGCGGCATCAAGATGATCCGTACGCTGATCCTGGTTAAACAGGCCGGGCGCGAGTTTCTCAAGCTGTTGCATCCGGCGGCGGTAAACCCGATGAAGATCGGTGGTCATGTGGTGCCTAACAACATCGTATTCGCCGTGCTCGGATTCATCTTTCTGTATTTCATGACCACGGTTACGCTGGTATTCCTGCTGTTGATTTCCGGCATGGACTTCATTTCGGCTTTTTCGGCAATATTGGCCTGCATTAACAACTTCGGTCCGGGCCTGGGATCGGTCGGCCCGGCCAGCAACTATGCGGGGTTGAACGGTTTTCAGGATTGGGTATGCATTACGGCAATGCTGGCCGGGCGTCTGGAAATTTTTACCCTGCTGATCATTTTTACGCCGCGCTTCTGGCAACGCTGATCCGGCTTGTTATAAAACAGTTAACATTCGGCACTGAAATGAGGTAGCATCAAAGTCCGGAAATTCTCGGCCAAGTAGAATATTATTACAGGAGGGGGAACGTGGGCGACAGTGCACCTCTGTCGGGCATCAAGGTAGTACTCATCGACGACAGCAATACCATCCGTCGTAGCGGCGAGATATTCCTGTCGCAGGCCGGCGCACAAGTAGTGCTGGCCGAGGATGGCTTCGACGGTTTGTCCAAAGTGGTCGATGCCAAGCCGGACATCGTTTTCGTCGATGTCATGATGCCGCGCCTGGATGGCTACCAGACTTGTGCCCTGATCAAGAATCACCGGGAATACAAAAATACGCCGGTTGTCATGCTGACCAGCAAAGACAGCCTGTTCGACCGCGCACGCGGCAAGCTGGTCGGTTCCGACCAGTACCTGACCAAACCATTCAGCAAGAAAAGTCTGATAGAAACCGTTATCGCACAAACTCAGCATCGACGAGAGGAGAGCACTCATGGCAATTAAAAAAGTGTTGGTGGTAGACGATTCGGCTACCGAACGCCACATTTTGGGGGAACTGTTAACCAAGGAAGGGTTCGAGACGATATTTGCCGAGGATGGCGAAGCCGGTGTGGCCAAGGCCAAATCGGATCTGCCCGACCTGATCCTGATGGACGTAGTCATGCCCGGGCTGAACGGCTTCCAGGCGACCCGCGCCATCACCCAGGATCCGGCAACGCAGCACATCCCGGTCATCATCGTGACGACCAAGGGCCAGGAGACCGACAAGATATGGGGAGTGCGCCAGGGCGCAAAGGACTATGTGGTCAAGCCGGTTGACGGCGCCGAACTGCTGGGCAAAATCGCAGCGCTGGGCTAGGACATGGCCAAGCGGTTCAGCCTGCGGGAATTCCAGCAGAATGTGCTTAGCCGCCTGCAACAGCAAGAGGAAGCGGGCAGCCATGCTTCCACCTTGGGCGTGCAGGTAGGCAAGGATTTGTGGCTGGTGGAGATGGAAGACATCAGTGAAGTTTTGCCACCACCACCACTGACAGTCGTGCCGCTGGTCAAGCCATGGTACCGTGGTGTTGCCAACATTCGCGGCAATCTTTACAGCATCAGCGACCTGGCGGCATTCATGGGACAGTCCGAAATTGCACGGGAAGGGCAGAACCGCGTGCTGCTGGTCAATCCGAAGTTCGCCTTCAATGCAGGCCTGCTGGTAACGCGTGTGCTGGGACTGCGCGATACGGCGAACTGGCAAAGCACGGAATCGGCAGAGGGCATTACCTATCAGGACGGACAAGGACAGACCTGGCGCAAGCTGGATATAGCCGGGCTATTGCAGCAACCAGAATTTTTACAAATCGGGGTTTAAGGCAGTCCCTCGGGAGGATATTAAGATGGCACTCAAATTACCCAAAGGCAAAGGCAAGGCTGGCAAAGGCGACAAGGAAAAAAGATCGCTATTGGACATGCCGCTGCCCTTCATCGGCCGCCTGTCGATTGCGACGCAGATCAAATTGCTGGGTGTTGCGGCAGTCGTGTTTCTGGCGATCACCGCCGCCGCCGCGTATCTGAACAACCGCGAAATTGCGCACCGTGCCGGCTATGTGCTGCATGCCGTGGGTGTGCAATTGTCGGCCGAGCGTCTGGCGAAGGATGCCGGTCTCGCCCTGGGTGGTCAGAGTGACGCATTTGACGAACTGGCAAAGACCCGCAAGAGCTTGGTTGCGGACCTGGATGCGCTGGACAAGGGTACTGCCGGCTTGCCTCCCACCAGTGGTGCGCCGCGGGCGTCGCTTAATACGATGCTGGGAACGGCGAAACAGGTTTTTGCCAGCCTGGACCAACTGGAGGCAGGCCGTTCCGGTCTGGTGACGCTGGCAATTACCAACAATGCGATTAACGTGACCAGTGAGGAATTCCGTTCACTCACCCAGAAGCTTGCCGCGAACGTTGATCCGCAGCAGGTTTCGGCCTTTGCGGTGGCGGTAGAGCGGGTTGCGCGCGATGCGGCCGGCCTGCTGGCATCCGACATTAGCCTGAACGAGGTTGCCCGTCTGGGCGTGGATACCTACGCTGCCGAGGATGCGCTGGCTGCGATGCCGGTCAGCGATCCGAACGTGCAACGTGCAAACGATCTGTTTGAAACCTATCGCAACAGCGTGGAAATTCTGGTGGGTCTGTCACGTAGCCTGGTGGACGCGAAGGCGGCCGTGCTTGCGGTGCAGAAGGAAGCGACACACCTGGGTGAGCAAAGCAAGCAGCAGCAGGCTGCCTACGAGGCCACGCAGATGGTCCGCAATACCGGTATTGCCACGGCGGCAGCCGGTGCGATTACCTTGTTCATGCTGTTGCTGCTGGCCAAGGAATACCTGGAAGATGCGCGACGCCGGGCGCGGGACTCGGAACTGGCCAACCAGCGTAACCAGCACGCAATTCTGCGGCTGATGAACGAAATGGCCGACTTGGCTGACGGTGACTTGACGATTAAGGCAACGGTGACCGACGACATTACCGGTGCGATTGCGGATTCGGTGAACTACACCACGGAAGAGCTGAGGCAACTGGTGGCCGGCGTTATGGGGGCATCCGAGAAAGTGGAACAGTCGTCCGGCACGGCGCGGACGCTGGCACAACAACTGCTGGCAGCCGCACAGAAACAGGCCAAGGAACTGAACGACACCGGCGAGGCGGTGAAGCTGATTACCAGTTCGATTCAAGAAGTCGACCGCAGCGCGACTCAGTCGGCGGAGGTGGCGCGCCATACCCTGGAGGTAACGGAACAGGGCTCTCATGCGGTGCGCAACACCATTGCCGGTATGGACTCGATTCGCGAACAGATTCAGGAAACGGCGAAGCGTATCAAGCGATTGGGCGAAAGCTCGCAGGAGATCGGCGAAATCGTGGACCTGATTTCGGACATTACCGAACAGACCAACGTGCTGGCGTTGAACGCGGCAATTCAGGCCGCCTCGGCAGGTGAGGCGGGACGAGGCTTCTCGGTGGTGGCCGAGGAAGTGCAGCGGCTGGCGGAACGCTCGGCCGAGGCGACCAAGCAGATCGGCGCGCTGG
>Ga0102953_1000707_pt1 | contig 22227 bp, 17 predicted proteins | sample SalPon2A_C_D2_MG_FD_78509 | JGI IMG/M metagenome (GOLD analysis project Ga0102953, IMG submission 78509) | Soil microbial communities from South San Francisco under conditions of wetland restoration - Salt Pond MetaG R2A_C_D2_MG | ecosystem: Environmental > Terrestrial > Soil > Wetlands | place... | reverse complement strand
CCGGGTGCCCATCACGAAGCTGGCGACGACCTTGCCGGGGTGGTTGCTCTTGCGCGCGCCGGTGATGATCCCCTTCTCGATGAGCGTGATCGCCCCGTCGGAGAACATCTCGGTGTGGACGCCCAGGTCGCGATGGTCGTGGAGCGCGGCCAGAACGGCGTCGGGGATCGCGCCGATGCCCATCTGCAGCGTCGCGCCGTCCTCGATGAGGGCGGCGCAGTGGATGCCGATGGCGCGCGCCACCGCGTCGATCGGGGTGGGGGCGACCTCCGGGATGGGGTCGTCGACCTCGGCGGCGAGGTCGATGTCCGAGACGTGCAGCAGGCCGTCGCCGTGGGTGCGCGGCATGTTGGGGTTGATCTGGGCGATCACGCGGCGGGCGTTGTCGACCGCGGCGCGGCTCGCCTCGACGGACACGCCGAGCGAGCAGTACCCGTGGGCGTCGGGCGGCGAGACGTGCACCAGCGCCGCGTCCAGCGGGATGGCGCCGGAGCGGAACAGCGTCGGGACCTCGCTGAGGAAGATGGGCACGTAGTCCGCCTGGCCCTCGGCCACCGCGTCGCGCACGTTGGGCCCGACGAACAGCGCGTTGGTGTGGAAGCTCTTCGCGTAGCGGGCGTCGGCGTAGGGGGCGGCGCCTTCGGTGTGGAGCTGGACGATCTCCACGCCCTGGAGCTCGGCGTGACGCTCGGTGAGGGCGGCCAGCAGCCTCTGCGGCGCGGCCGCGGCGGCCTGCACCCACACGCGGTCGCGCGAGCGAACGGCCCGTACGGCCTCTTCCAACGTGACGATGCGCATGGCGCGGCTGGGGCCTCCTCGGTCTCGTATACGTCCCGACGCTACGCTACCGCGGCGTCGCGGAAGCAGTGAGGAACGTCCCCGCGACCCCGTCGCGGGGCGCCGGCGGATCCGGGACACCGCGCTGGGGGCCTCCGGGCCCGCGGTAGGCTTGCTCCGGCGTGCGCCTCTCGGAGCTGATGCGGTTGCCCCTGCTCGGCCAGGCCCGGCTCGTGGCCGGGCGGGCGGGGCTGGGGCGTGACGTGCGCTGGGCAGGCGTGGTCGACATCCCCGAGCCGCAGGAGTGGTCGCAACCGGGCCAGCTCCTGCTCAGCACCGGATACGCCTGGCCACGGGAGCGCGAGGCGCAGCGCGCGTTCGTGCGGGCCCTCGCCGCCCGCGGCGTGGCCGCCGTCGGGCTGGCCGTGCCGCAGTTCTTCAGCGAGGTGCCGCCGGCCGTCGCCGAGGAGGCCGAGCGGACGGGGCTGCCGGTGCTCGAGCTCCCCTGGGAGATCCCCTTCGCCCGCGTCACCGAGGAGGCGCAGCGCGCCCTGCTGGCCGAGCAGTACCAGGTGCTCGAGCGCTCCGAGGCGATCCACCGCGAGCTTACGCGCGCGGCGGTCGAGGCCTCCAGCCTGCTCGAGATCGCCAACGTGCTGGGGCGGCTGATCGGCCGGGAGGTCACGTTCGAGAGCGGCACGGGGCAGCTCATCGCCGCCTCCTACGCAGGCGCCGCCGACCGCGATGGGGCCGAGGTCGACCGGGTGCGGCGCAGCACCCTGGCCGAGGGGGCGACGCCTCCCTACGTGATGGCCGAGCTGGAGCGGCTCGGCTACCTGCCTCGGCTGCGCGCCGGCGGCCAGCCCCTGCGCGTGCCCCCCCTGCCCGAGCTCGGGCTGACGGCGCGCGTCGCCTGTCCGATCCGCGTCAGCGGCGACCTGGTGGGACTGGTGTGGGTCGTCGAGGGGGACACGCCGCTCACCGAGCTGGACCTGCGCGCCGCCGAGCACGCCGCCACCGTGGTGGCGCTCCACGTCGCCCACCAGCAGACGCTGGCGCAGCTCGAGTCGCGCCTCGGGTACGCCTTCCTCGACTCACTGCTCGAGGGCCGGCTCGAGCCCACCCCGCGGGCCCGCGAGCGCGCACGGTTGCAGGGCTTCGACTGGGAGCGGCGCTACCGCGTGGGCGTGGCGGCTCTCAGGGAGGTCCCGCTGCCGCTGTCGCGCGAGGGCTTCCTGCGCCGCGAGCGGCTCGCCGAGCGCCTCGGCAGACGCGTGGCGGAGCTCGGCAGCGCGCCCTTCCTGTCGGTGTCGCAGAACGAGGTGAGCCTGCTGCTCGAGGACGGCCTCGACCCGGACGCCCTGGCGGGCGCGGAGGAGGAGGAGCCGGTGGCGATGGCGTTCGGCCGGCCGGCCGCCGGCGTGCGCGGCATCCGGGCGAGCTTCCAGGAGGCGCGCAGCCTGCTGCCGCACGCCGCCGCCGGGGAGCGCCTGCGCTACGAGCGCTGGCTCGTGCCGCGCGTGCTGATGGGCGATCCCGACGCCCGCGCGGCGCTCGCCGAGGACGTCATCGAGCGCCTGCGGGGCGAGCGCGGCGGGGAGCGGCTGGTGGCCACGTTGGCGGCCTGGACGCGCGGCGGCTTCGAGCGCAAGGGCACCGCCGCGCTGCTGGGCGTGCACGCCAACACCGTGCGCTACCGGCTCGAGCGCGTGGCGCACGTACTGGACGTCGACCTGTCCGACGCCGAGGTGCGCTTCCGGCTGCGCCTGGCGTGCGAACTGTTGGCTCTGGGAGACAGGACATGACGCGCCACTTGTCCACGGGAGCCGTAGAACCTCGCACCCGGCGAAGGTATCCTTGAGCGTCCAAAAGGGAAGGGGTGCAAGGTCGCGGTGGAGACCGCTGAATCCCGTAACGCACTACTGGGGCGCCTACGCAGCGCCAACGTCCCGCGAGGGCTGGCCACGGCGCACCCCGTCTTCGCCGCCCGCGCCAAGGGCGCGAGGCTGTGGGACGTCGACGGCCGCGAGTACATCGACTTCGCCGGCGGCATCGGCGTGATGAACATCGGTCACGCCAACGAGCGCGTGCTCAACGCCGTGCAGGCGCAGTTGGAGCGCTTCAGCCACACCGCGGCGCAGGTCGCCCTCTACGAGCCCTACCTGCGCCTGGCCGAGCGCCTCAACGCGCTCGCCCCCGGCGACGCGCCGAAGAAGACGCTGCTGCTCACCACCGGCGCCGAGGCGGTGGAGAACGCCGTGAAGCTCGCGCGCGCCTACACCGGCCGGCCCGGCGTCGTGGCCTTCAGCGGCGGCTTCCACGGCCGCACGCTGCTCGGCATGGCGCTGACCGGCAAGGTGCGCCCCTACCAGCAGAACTTCGGGCCCTTCGCGCCCGAGGTCTACCACGCGCCCTTCCCCTACCCGCTGCGCGGGTGGAGCACGCAGGACGCCCTGAAGGCCCTCGACGACGTGTTCCTCAGCCAGGTCGCGCCCGAGCGGGTGGCCGCCGTGCTGGTCGAGCCGGTGCAGGGCGAGGGCGGCTTCGTGCCGGCGCCGCCCGAGTTCCTTCGCGCCCTCCGCGAGCTGACCGAGCGCCACGGCATGCTGCTGATCGCCGACGAGATCCAGAGCGGCTTCGGGCGCACCGGCACCATGTTCGCGGTGGAGCACAGCGGCGTGGTGCCCGACCTCATCACGGTCGCCAAGAGCCTGGCCGGCGGCCTGCCGCTCTCCGGCGTGATCGGACGGCAGGACGTCATGGACGCCCCCGACCCGGGCGGCCTGGGCGGCACCTACGGCGGCAACCCGCTCGCCTGCGCCGCCGCCCTCGCCGTGCTGGACGTGTTCGAGTCCACCGACCTGCTGGCACGCGCCGGCGCGCTCGGCGAGACGCTCTTCGCGCGCTTCCACGCCCTGGCCGCCGAGCACGAGGTCATCGCCGAGGTGCGCGGCCTGGGCGCGATGGTGGCGGTCGAGCTGGCGCCTCCCGCGGCGTCCGGAAGCGGGGCCGGGTCGGCCGCTCCGAAGGCCGCTGCGGGGGCCGGTGCGGGGGCCGGTGCGGGGACGCGCCACGACCTCACCCCCGCAGGCCTGGCCCGGGCCGCCGCGCTCACCGACCGGGTCATCGCCGAGGCGCGCGAGCGCGGCCTGCTGCTCCTCAAGGCGGGCCAGTCGGGGAACGTGGTGCGCGTGCTGGTGCCGCTCACCGTCGAGGACGGCGAGCTCGACCGCGCGTTCGAGGCGCTCGGGCGGGCGTTCGTAGCGGCGGCGCAGGCCGAGGAGGCGTGAGGACATGAGCTCCCGGACGCGCGGCCGCAGCGGCCACGTCATCCACCCCGACCTCCGACGCGCCCCGCCCACGGTGGAGCGCGGCGAGGGGATCTACCTCTACGCCGAGGACGGCACGCGCTACCTCGACGGCTGCTCCGGCGCCATCACCGCCAACATCGGCCACGGCGTGGCCGAGATCCGCGAGGCGATGACGGCGCAGGCCGGGGAGCTGTCGTTCTCGTTCCGCTCGCAGTTCTCCAACCGGCCCGCCGAGGCGCTCGCCGAGCGCCTCGGCGCGGCGCTGCCCGGCGCGCTGGGCTGGTTCTTCTTCGTCAACAGCGGCAGCGAGGCGACCGAGCTGGCGGTGAAGATGGCGCTCCAGTACTGGCAGGAGCGAGGCCGCCCCGAGAAGACCCACGTGCTCTCCCGGACGGTGAGCTACCACGGCATCACGCTGGGCGCGCTGGGCATGTCGGGGCACGTGGGGCGGCGCAGCCGATTCGAGGCGCTGCTCGCCAAGGACGCCACCGTCGCCTCCCCCTACTGCCTGCGCTGCCCCTACGGGCTCACCTACCCCGGATGTGCGCTGGCGTGCGCCGACGACCTGCAGGCGCGGATCGACGCGCTCGGCAGGGAGAACGTCGCCGCCTTCATCGCCGAGCCGCTGGTGGGTGCGAGCGGCGGGGCCATCACGCCGCCGCGCGACTACTACCGCCGCATCCGCGAGATCTGCGACCGGAACGAGGTGCTCTTCATCGCCGACGAGGTCATGACCGGCATGGGGCGCACCGGCGCCATGGTCGCCATGGAGCACTACGGGGTGGCGCCCGACCTGCTGGTGCTTGGCAAGGGGATGGGCGCGGGCTACACGCCCATCTCCGCGGTCGCGGCCAGCGACGAGCTGATGGAGGTCATCGAGGGCGGCTCCGGCACGGTGCTCTACGGCCACACGCTGAGCGCCAACCCGCTCTCCAGCGCGGTCGCGCTGGCCGTCCTGCGCTACATCCAGGACCACGGACTGGTCGCCAACGCCGCCGAGCGCGGCGAGCAGCTCGCCGCCGGGCTGCGGGCGCTCCAGCGCGCGCACGGCATCATCGGCGACGTCCGTGGGCTCGGCCTGCTGCAGGGGCTCGAGCTCGTGAGCGGCCCCGACCTGACCCCCTTCCCCCCGTTCGAGGACGTGACGGGGCGTCTCATCCGCCACGCCTTCGCACACGGGCTGATGATCTACCCCGCCGCAGGCGCCGTCAACGGGTCCGGGGACGCGGTGCTGGTGGCGCCGCCCCTGACCATCACCGCGGCCGAGGTCGAGGACCTGCTTCGGCTGCTCGATACCGCGCTCGTGGAGCTCGACGCCGAGCTCCGGATCCGGGCATGAGGCGCGCGTCCGTGCCTGCGGACGCGCCACGGAACACCTTGGGAGCGAGGCTCCAGTACGGAGGAAAGGTATGCGAAGCGCACGGATGAAGCTCACCCTGGGGGCCCTGCTGGCCCTCACGCTGCTTCTGGGCGGCACGGCCGCGGCGGCCAACCTGCAGACGATCCAGAAGCGCGGCTACATGATCCTGGTGATGTCGGGCGGCTACCCGCCGTTCAGCCTCTTCAACGCCGACCAGCAGCTCGTCGGCTACGACGCGGACGTGGCCAAAGCGCTCGCCAAGCAGCTCGGCGTGGCGGCGCGCGTCGATGCGGCCGAGTTCGCGACCATCGTCCAGGGCGTGCAGTCGGGGATCTTCGACGTCGCCGTGGCCAGCCAGGCCTACACCCCACAGCGCGCGTCGGCGGTCGACTACCTCGACCACCCCTACCACTGCGGCGGAGCCCAGCTGTTCGTGCCCAAGGACTCCAACGTCACCGACATCAGCCAGATGAAGCAGCCGGTGGCGGTGGCGCTCGGCACCACCTACGAGGGCTGGCTCACCAAGAACGGCTACGACTTCAAGACCTACAAGGACGACCCGACCGGCATCCAGGCCGTGCAGTCCGGCATCGTCGGCGGGCTCGTGACCGACCTGGCGGTCGGCTCCTACGCCATCAGCCAGGGCGCGCCGCTCAAGCCCGTCGGCGACCTGCTCTACATCGACCTGGCCAACGTCACCGTCTCCAAGGACAACCCCGAGCTGAAGGCGGCGTTGAACGACGCCCTCGTGAAGCTCAACGACGACGGCACGCTCAAGCAGATCAGCATGAAGTGGTTCAATCAGGACATCGTGTCCCGGTGCTTCGACATGCCGATCACCACCAAGTGAGCGCCCGTCCCGGCTAGAGCATGAGCAACGTCGTCACCCCCGCGATCCTCCACGCCCTCCTGAAGGGCGCCGTCCTGAGCGTCGAGCTCAGCCTGCTCACCTACGGGCTGGCGCTGCTCTTCGGCCTCATCGCCGCGCTCATGCGCCGTTCCGGGACGCTCGTGGTGCGGGGGTTGGCGAGGTTCTACATCGAGCTGTTCCGCGGCACGCCGGCGCTGGTGCAGATCTTCTTCGCGTACTTCGCGACGCCGCAGATCTTCACCTGGCTGAACCGGCTGGTGTTCGAGCCGTTGAGTGGGGGGAGGGTCCTCCTCCCCCCCCACCTGAGCCCCTTCGCCGCCGCGGTGCTGGCGCTGTCGCTCGGCTACGGCGCCTACCTCGCCGAGGTCATCCGCGCCGGCATCGAGTCGATCCACAAGGGTCAGGCCGAGGCCGCGGCCAGCCTGGGGCTAAGCGGACGCGACATCATGCGCTTCGTGGTCATCCCGCCCGCCGTCCGGCTGATGATCCCCCCGTTCGGCAACTACGCCCTGGCGCTCCTGAAGGACTCCTCGCTCGCCTCCACCATCAGCGTGGTCGAGCTCACCCTCAGCACCGAGCGGGCCATCTCCTACAACTATCAGCCCGCCATGATGTGGGCCGCCGCGGCGGTCATCTATCTTGCGCTCTCGATGGTCGGGAGCTTCCTGTTCAGCTATCTGGAGGTCGTCGCCGACCCGCTGCGCCGGCGCCGGCGCAGGCCCATGACGCGGCTCGCGGCCACGGACGAGGAGGTGGGCGGATGACCGCCGGGGAAGGCGGACCGCTCATCCGCCTCGAGGGCGTGGAGAAGAAGTTCGGCTCCTTCCGCGCGCTCCGTGGCGTCGACGTCGAGGTCGCCCGCGGGGAGGTGGTGGTCGTCATCGGGCCGTCGGGCTCGGGCAAGTCGACGCTCATCCGTTGCATCAACGGCCTCGAGAAGCACGACGGCGGCACCGTCACCGTCGACGGCACCACGATCCACAACACCTCCGACCTCGCCGAGGTCCGGCGCGAGGTCGGCATGGTGTTCCAGCAGTTCAACCTCTTCCCCGAGATGACGGTGCTCCGCAACGTCACGCTCGCGCCCATGCGCGTGCGCCACGCCACCCGCAAGATGGCGGAGGACATCGCCAGGCGACTGCTCGACCGCGTCGGCATCCTGGAGCAGGCGAACAAGTACCCCGAGGAGCTCTCCGGCGGCCAGCAGCAGCGCGTGGCCATCGCGCGGGCGCTCGCCATGGAGCCGAAGGTGATGCTCTTCGACGAGCCCACCTCCGCGCTCGATCCGGAGATGATCAACGAGGTCCTCGACGTGATGAAGGACCTCGCCGCCCAGGGCATGACCATGATCGTGGTGACCCACGAGATGGGCTTCGCCCGTGAGGTGGCCGACCGGGTGCTGTTCATGGACGGCGGCCGCGTGGTGGAGACCGGTACGCCCGAGCACTTCTTCCAGGACCCCACGGAGGACCGCACCAAGCTGTTCCTGTCGAAGATCCTCCGCCACTGACGTCCGCCACCGACGTCCACCACCGACGTCCACCATTGACGTCCGCCCGGCCCGGCGCCGCCGGACGCGCGCCCGCCGCGCCGGCCCGTGCGGCCTGCCGCCGAGAGCCCCCAGCTAGGAGAGACCCGCTTGGAAGCCTCCCTGTTCGCCCTTCCCGCCGCCGAGCTCGCCCGCCGCATCCGGGGGCTCGAGGTGTCCCCGGTCGAGGTGGTCGACGCCTTCCTCGCCCGCATCGATCGGCTCGACCCCGCATTGAGCGCCTTCGTCACGGTGCTGCACGACGGAGCGCGGGACGCCGCTCGGCGCGCCGAGCGCGCGCTGCTCGCGCGGGAGGCCGTGGGGCCGCTGCACGGCGTGCCGGTGGCGATCAAGGACCTCTTCGACGCCAAGGCCGGCGTGCGCAACACCTACGGCAGCGTGCCCTTCCGCGACCACGTGCCAAGGACGACCGCCACCCACGTGGCGCGGCTGGAGGCGGCCGGCGCCATCGTCATCGGCAAGACGAACACCCCCGAGTTCGGGTACAAGGGCACCACCGACAACCGTCTGATCGGAGCGACCAGCACGCCGTTCGCGCCCGGCATGAACGCCGGCGGCTCGTCGGGCGGCAGCGCCGCGGCGGTGGCCGCAGGGCTGGCGCCGCTGGGGCAGGGCTCCGACGGCGGCGGCTCCATCCGCATCCCGGCCGCCATGTGCGGCGTCTACGGCTTCAAGGCCACCTTCGGGGCGGTGGCGGCGGCGGTGCGCCCCGACGGCTTCCTGACCCACACCCCCTACGCCCACGCCGGCCCGCTGACGCGCACGGTCGAGGACGCCGCCCTCATGCTCGAGGCGATGGTCGGCTACCACCCGCGCGACCCGCTCAGCCTTCCCGACCTGCCGAAGGACTACCTGGCCGCCGCCCGCCGCGGCCGGACCGGGCTGCGCATCGCCTACCTGGCGGACTTCGGCGGCTTCCCGGTGGAGGCGCCGGTGCGCGCGGCGGTCGAGCGGGCCGTCGCCGCGCTCGAGGGGGCCGGCATGCACGTGGACGCCGTCGACCTGCGCTGGCCGCGCCCGCACCAGGAGCTCGCCGCGATGTGGACCCGCACCAGCGCGGTGCGCGCCGCCGAGTCGGTGGCCTCCTTCGCCTCGCAGGGAATCGACCTGATGGGCGAGCACGCCGAGGAGCTCGACCCCGACTTCCGGCACAAGATCGAGCTGGGCAAGGAGGTCGGCGCGGTGGCGTACCGTCTCGACGACGTGCTCAGGACCCAGGTCTTCGACGCCCTCCAGGACGTCTTCGAGGTCTACGACCTGGTGGCCACGCCCACCCTGTCGGTGGCGGGCGTGCCCAATGCGGCGGACGGCACCACCCGCGGCCCGCGCGAGATCGAGGGGCAGGCGGTCGACCCCTTCATCGGCTGGTGCCTGACCTACCCCATCAACTTCACGGGCCACCCGGCCGCCTCGCTTCCCGCCGGCTTCACCCCCGAGGGCCTGCCGGTGGGGCTGCAGCTCGTGGGCAGGCGCTTCGAGGACGCCACCGTCCTGGCGGCCAGCGCCACGCTGGAGCGGGTGCTGCCCTGGGCCGCGAGCTACGAGGGGCTCCTGGAGGAGCGGGGGGCCGCCGGGGCAGGCCGAGGTCCGGCGCGGGACGCGGCGGGGAGCCGCGGCGGGCGCGAAGGGCGCGGTTGAGGATGCGACGGCGCAGGCTCGCGGGCGGCGGCAGCCACGGCAAGGTCATCGACCTCGAGCAGGCGATGACGCTCTTCGAGGACGGCGCCACCTTCCTCTTCGGGGGGTTCGGCAGCATCGGCACGCCGCCGTTGCTGATCGGCGGCCTGGAGCGCAAAGGGGTGCGCGAGCTCAGCGTCATCGGCAACGACTCGGGCTACCCGTCGCACGGCGTGGGGCGGCTGATCAGCGCCGGCCTGGTGAGGCGCGCGGTGGTCTCCCACATCGGCTCCAACCCCGTCGCCATCGAGCAGATGAACGCCGGCACGCTCCACGTCGAGTTCGTCCCGCAGGGCACCCTGGCCGAACGCATCCGGGCCGGCGGAGCCGGCCTGGGCGGCATCCTGGTGGACGTAGGGCTCGGCACCGAGGTCCAGGAGGGCAAGCGCCTGGTGGAGGTGGACGGCCGGCCGTACATGCTCGAGCCCGCCATCCGCGCCCCCCTTGCCATCGTGCTCGCCGACGTCGCCGACGCGTACGGCAACCTGGTGTATCGCGGCACCGCCCGCAACTTCAACCCGCTGGTGGCGATGGCGGCCGACGTCGTCATCGCCGAGGCGCGCGAGCTGGTGCCCGCCGGCACGCTCGACCCCGACACGATCCACACGCCGGGTGCCTTCGTCGATTACGTGCTGCCGGGCAGCCCGAGGCCCTCGAGCGTGCCGGCGCCGAAGACATGAGCCGGGGCGCGCGGACCGCACGGCTGCCGCTCGGGGCCGGCACGGGCGCGGCCGGCGCGCGGCGCGGGGCGTTCCGGCGCGGGGCTTCGCGCCGCGGGAGGGGAGGGGCATGGACGCGCGCGAGCTGATCGCCCGGAGGGCGGCGCTGCTGTTGGCGCCGGGGGAGACCGTCGCGCTCGGCATCGGCCTGCCGACGCTGGTGGGCAACTTCATCGACCCTGCGCTCAAGGTGGTGCTCTTCGCCGAGGACGGCGTGGCCGGCATGGGCGCGCGCCCCCCGGCGGGCGAGGAGGACGTGGACATGATCAACGCGGGCGGCGAGCCGATCACCCGCACCCCGGAGACCGCCACCTTCGACAGCGCCGTGGCCTTCGCGCTGGTGCGCGGAGGGCGCCTGGGCACCGCCGTGCTCGGCACCATGCAGGTGAGCGCGTCGGGCGACATCGCCAGCTGGAAGACGCCGGGCGGGCACAGCCCGGGCATGGGCGGCGGCATGGAGCTCGCCGCCAAGGCGCGCCGGGTGGTGGTGCTCACGCGCGCGGCGACGCGCACCGGCGAGCCGAAGATCGTGCCGCGCTGCACCATGCCGCTCACCGCACCGCGGGCGGCGAACGTCATCGTGACGGAGCTGGGCGTGTTCGAAGTGACCGCCGAGGGGCTGGCGTTGCGCGAGCGCGCGCGGGCGAGCTCCGTGGAGGAGGTGCGCGCGGCCACGCCGTGCCGCCTGATCGTGGACCAGCCGGTGGCCGTGATGGAGGACGTCGTCGCCGCCGGGGCGGGAGGGACGCCATGAACGAGCTCATCGAGCGGGTGGAGGCGGAGGTCGACGCCGGCTGGGACGCCGAGCTGGCGTTCCTGCGCGACCTCGTCGCCACGCCCAGCACGCTGCATCACGAGGCCGCCGCCCAGGCGCGGGTGATGGACGAGCTGCGCGGGTTGGGGCTCGAGCCCGAGGCGCAGGCGATCGACAAGGAGGCCATCCGCGCCCTCCCCGGCTACTCGCCGGTGGACTGGGGCTACGAGGCGCGACCCAACGTGAGCGCCGGCTGGCGCGGACGCGGCGGCGGCCGCTCGCTCGTCCTGAACGGCCACATCGACGTGGTGCCGGTGACCCCCGAGCGCCTGTGGACGCACGACCCGTGGGGCGCCGAGATCGTCGGCGGGCGCACGGACGGGCGCCTGTACGGGCGCGGCGCGGCGGACATGAAGTCCGGCATCGCCGCGATGGTGTACGCCGTTGCCGCCATCCGCCGCGCCGGCATCGCCCTGCGGGGCGACGTCACCATCCAGAGCGTCATCGAGGAGGAGTGCACCGGCAACGGCACGCTCGCGGCTCTGGAGGCCGCGCGGGCGGCCGGCGGGCGGGACGGCGCGGTGGCGGACGCGGCCATCATCCCCGAGCCCTTCGACCAGAGCGTGCTGGCGGCGCAGATCGGCGTGCTGTGGGCGCGCGTCACCGTGATCGGCGCCGGCGCGCACGTGCTCGGGGCGGACCGGGCGGTGAACGCCATCGACAAGGCGGCGGTGCTCATGGAGGGGATCAAGGCCATGGAGGCCGCCGCCAACGCCGCGCCGCGGCAGAGCGCGTTCGCCGGCGTGCCGCACCCGCTCAACTACAACGTCGGCGTGGTGCGCGGCGGCGACTGGCCCTCATCGGTCCCGTCGGAGTGCGTGCTGGAGGTGCGTTTCTCGGCCTATCCCGGCGCCGACCTCGAGGAGGCGCAGCGCGGTTTCGAGGCCGGCCTCGAGGCCGTGGCGGCGCGCGACCCGTGGCTCCGCGAGCACCCGCCCGGCGTGGAGTTCTACGGCTTCAGGGCCGAGGGGTGCGAGGTCGACCAGGGCGCGGGCGTCGTCGACGGCCTGCGTCGCGCGCACCGGCGGGTGATGGGGACGGAGGCGGAGCCCTACGTCAGCACCGCCACCACCGACGTGCGGTTCTTCTCGCTCTACCACGGCATCCCCGCGACCTGTTACGGACCGGTCGGAGGGGCGCTGCACGCGCCGGACGAGTGGGTGGACCTCCGAAGCGTGCGCAACGTGACCAGGGTGCTGGCGCTGACCGCGCTGGAGTGGTGCGGGGCGGCCGGCTGAGGCGGGGCCGCCCGGGAAGTCCGCGCCCGCCTTCGCCTACGGCAACGACGCCGTCGCCACCACGCCGCCGCTCGGGCCGGGCACCGCCAGCTCGACGCTCCGCAGGCCGTCCGCATGGAACTCGATGAGGGTGCCGCGGGTGCGGCCCAGCTCCACCCGGCCGGTGCCGGTGTCGCCGTAGAGAACGTAGCCGGTGCCCTCCGGCGCCCTGCGCGGCTGGAGCGCCAGCGCGCGGCCGTCCGGCAGCACGCACACCACGCCGGGACGGACGCCCGCCACCACGTGGGGGCCGGTCTGCAACGGGATCACGCGCATGTCGGGGACGCGCATCCAGTAGGCCAGGACCGCCTGCTCGTGCGCCTGCAGGGCGGCCCGCCGCTGCTGCAGCACGCCCCAGCCGACGCTGCCGGCGAGGAGCACCACCGCGGCGGCGAGCGCCACCGCCAGCGCCCGGGCCGCCCGGCGGGGGCGCGGCGGGGCGCCGTTCGCCCGGGCGGTCCCGAGACGCGGCCCGCCCAGGCTCGCGCCGGGCCCGGAGGCCGGCGCGCCCTCCGGCACGCGCGCCGCCTCCGCCGCGGCGTCCTCGGCGCGCACCCGCGCCGCCAGCGCCTCCCACGCGCCCGGCGCGAGCGGCTCCGGCTCCAGCGCCAGCGGCACCGCGTAGAGCGCGCCGCGCAGCTCCTCGGCCTCGGCCCGCAGCGCGGGCGAAGCGGCCAGGGCCGCGTCGACCCGCGCCGCCTCGTCGGCCTCCAGCAGGCCGAGGGCGCGGTCGGCCAGCAGCTCGCGGATGTCGTCGTCCCTCATACGCTCCCTCCGCCCAGGTGCGCGCGCATCTTGGCGAGCGCGCGGCGCAGACGGCTCTTCACGGTGCCCAGCGGAAGGGTGTGCAGATCGGCCAGCTCGCGATGGCTGAAGCCGCCGTAGAAGGCGGCCTCGAGCAGGGCGCGTTCGTCCTCGTCGAGGGTGGCCAGCGCGCCGCGCACCAGGATGCCGGGAAGCGGGTCGTGGTCCACGCCGACGGCCGCCTGGAAGGCGACGTCGTGCGGGTCGGCGCCGTCGGCCTTGCGCGGGCGGCTCGAGCGCTTCCGGAGCCGTGTGAGACACAAGTTCCGTGCGATGGCGAAGAGGTAGGTGCGCAGCGAGGCGCGCCGGTCGTCGAACTCGGCCGCGTGGCGGTGCAGGCTCAGGAAGGTGTCCTGCAGGATCTCCTCGGCCTCCTGGCGGTCGCCCAGCATCCTGCGCGCGAGCGCGGTGACCGCGCCGCCGTGGCGCTCGAACACCTCGCGAAGGGCATCGTCGCTTCCCTGCGCCACGCGCGCCACGAGATCGGCGTCGCTGAGGATGTCGGCCACTGCCTGGTACACCACCCCTTCATACGCGGCCGCCCGCGTTCCGGATGCCGCGCCGTTCCTCGAGGGTTCCTGAGCATACCCGCCCGGCAAGGCGCCCCGCGACGATCCGAGCTACCCTGAACCGTCACGCGAGCCCGCGCCTCATGGAAGGAGCGCACACCTTGGAGCCCCACCGATTCGAGCAGTTCGTGTCCGTCCGCGTCCTCGGCGAGCCGCACTACGCCCCCGGCGGGTCGCGGTTCGCCTACACCGCCAACACCACGGGCCTGCCCAACATCTGGGTGCAGCCCGCAGGCGGCGGTTTCCCCCGGCAACTGACCTGCTTCACCGACCGGCGCGTGGGCGAGCTCGCCTGGTCGCCGGACGGCGAGCGCATCGCCTTCACCGCCGATCGCGACGGCGACGAGATGTTCCAGCTCTACGTCGTCGGCCTCGCCGACGCCTGGCCGCGCCAGCTCACGGACGCGCCGAGGGTCCAGTACCAGCTCGCCGGCTGGACCGCCGACGGCCGCAACCTGGTCGTCTCCGGCAACGACCGCGAGCCCACCGAGGTCGACCCGCAGCTCGTCGACGCGGCAACGGGCGAGGTCACGCGGCTGGTGACGGGCGGGCTGTTCTACGCCGGCACGCCCGCCCCGGTGGGCACGCAGGTGCCGGTCTTCGAGATGCTCAACAACACCAGCCAGCGCCTCTTCCTGCTCGACACCGTCAGCGGCGAGCGGACCCCCGTCGCCCCCACCGAGGGGGAGGCCAGGGCGCTCCCGGCCGCCTGGCGCCCCGACGGCTCCGGGCTCTACTTCCTCACCGACCAGGGTCGCGACCTCACCGCCCTGGCGCTGGCCGACGCCGCGTCCGGCGCGTGGTCCTGGGTGCACACGCCGGAGCACGAGGTGGACGGCGCAGCGGTGTCCGAAGACGGCGGCACGCTGGCCGTGGCCGTCAACGTGGACGGCGCCACCCGGCTGGCGCTCTTCGAGCCGCGCGGGGCCGGGCACGAGCCGCGCCCCGCGCCCGAGCTGCCGTTGGGGGTGGCCGGGGGCCTCAGCCTCCACCCCGGCGGCGGTACCGCCCTGCTGCTGCACGACGCCCCCCGCCGCGCCGCCACCATCCTGGAGCTCGAGCTCGCCTCCGGGGATACCCGCGAGCTGGAGCAGAGCATGCTCGGCGGCGTGCGGGAGGAGTCGCTGGCCCTTCCGGAGCTGGTGAGCTATCCGAGCTTCGACCGCGACATCCCCGCCTGGCTCTACCGGCCGGCGGGGGACGGGCCCTTTCCGGCGGTGCTCTCCATCCACGGCGGCCCCGAGGGGCAGGAGCGGCCCTCCTACGCCTATCTGGGCTTCTATCAGTACCTGGTGTCGCGCGGCATCGCCGTGCTGGCCCCCAACATCCGCGGCTCGAGCGGGTACGGCACGGCCTACCAGCGGCTCATCTACCGCGACTGGGGCGGCGACGAGCTGAAGGACATCCGGGCCGCCGCGGAGCACCTGCGCGCGCAGCCATGGGCCGACTCCGAGCGCCTGGCGGTGTACGGCGGCTCCTTCGGCGGCTTCGCCACGCTCTCGGCGGTGACGCGCCTGCCCGAGTACTGGGCGGCCGCGGTGGACATCGTCGGGCCGTCGAACCTGGTGACCTTCGTCGGGAGCGTTCCCCCCTTCTGGCGCGGCATGATGAAGCGCTGGGTGGGCGATGCCGAGGAGGACCGGGCTCTCCTCGAGGAGCGCTCGCCCATCACCTACGTGGCCGACGTCCGCGCCCCGCTGCTGGTCATCCAGGGCGCCAACGACCCGCGCGTGGTCAAGGCCGAGAGCGACCAGATGGTGGCGCGCCTGCGCGAGGCGGGGCTGGAGGTCGAGTACTTCGTCGACGAGGACGCCGGCCACGGCCCGCCCGGCCGCGACGGCTGGATCGACTGGCTGCGGCGCGCCGCCACCTTCCTGGAGGCGCGGCTGACAGGCTGACGGCGGGCGCGTGACCCGCCTCTCGCGCGCTGCCGGGCGCGTGCCTTAGACTGGCGGTCGCTCGATGGACACCACCCGCGAAGCGCCGCCCGCCCCCCACCAGGACCCGACCCCCGCACCGGACCCGATCCGGCGCACCATGCGCGTGTCCGTGTTCGAGGGGAGCGCCACCCAGGTCTTCCTCAACTGGACCTCGGGCAGCGTGCTGGTGGGCTACATGCTGCAACTGGGCGCCACGCCCACCGACATCGCGCTGGTCGCCAGCGTGCCGCTGCTGGCGCAGGCGGCGAGCCCGCTGGCCGCGCTCGCCGCCGACCTGCTGGGCCGCCGGCGTCTGCTCACGGCGGCGGTGGCGGTGCTGGGGCGGGGCATCTGGGTGTTGGCCGCCCTCCTCCCCGCCCTCGGCCTGCCGCCGGCGGCGCTACCCGGGTTGATGGTGCTGCTGGTGCTGGTCTCGTCGGCCTTCCAGGCGTCCAACGGCACGCTCTGGAGCGCCTGGATGGGCGATGTGGTGCCCGAGAGGCGGCGCGGGCGCTACTTCGGCTTCCGCGCCGGCGTCGTCGGCGGGGTGGGCATGGTCGCCAACCTCGCCGCCGGCTGGTTCCTCGACCGGGTGGCGGCGCCGCTGGGATTCCAGGTGGTCATCGCGGTGGCGGTGGTAAGCGCCGGCATCGGCGTGGCGCTCTACTTCCTTCAGTACGACCCGCCCACGCCGCGGCGCCGCGCGGCCCTGCGGGACGTGCTGGTGACGCCCCTGCGCGACGCCAACTTCCGGCGCTTCCTGACCTTCGCCGTCTACTGGCAGTTCGTGGTGCTGCTGGCCGCCCCGTTCGTGATCCCCTACTTCCTGGAGGAGCTGAAGCTCACCTTCACGCAGGTGGCCATCTGGGGCGCCATCGCGGCGGTCACCGCGGTCGTCACCAACAGCGTGTGGGGGCGCGTCGCCGACCGCGTGGGCAACAAGGCGGTGCTCACCATCGGCAGCTTCCTGGCCGGCACGCTGCTGCCCGCGAGCTGGATCCTGGCGGGCTTCACCGGCCACCTCTACTGGATCTGGATCGCCGGGGTGTGCGACGCGCTCGCCTGGGGCGCGGCCACGCCGGCGCTGTTCAACCTGGCGCTGGTGTCGGCCCCGCAGCAGGGAAGGGTGGCGTTCATCGCCATGTACTCCCTGGTCTCGGGGGTCGCCGGCTTCGTCGGCGGCGTGCTCTCGGGGCCGCTGCTGACGCTGTTCCAGGGCGCGCAGCTGCACCTGTTCGGCCTCACCTGGACGGGGTACCACTGGCTCTTCCTGGTGTCCGGCGTGGGGCGCAGCCAGGCGTGGCGGCTGCTGAGGCCGGTGCGCGAGTCGGAGTCGTGGCGCACGCGCGACCTGCTCCGCGAGATGCGTACCGGCTGGCGGCGCATCGGCTTCCCCTGGCGCTGAGCGGCGCGCGGCGCCGCCCGGGGCGCCCGCGGGTGGCTCCGCGCCCTCGGGGACGGGCCCGCAGGCGCTCGAGCCCACCCCCCGCGGCTTCATCGTGACGGCGAGCCCTTGACGCCTCTCCGACCTCGGCCTAGCCTTGTTGCAACCGGTTCACACGGGAGCCCGCACGCGCCGGGGACCGGCGGCCCGAGGTTCGGTTCCGTCCAGACGGACTCAGGGTCCGTCGGCGGACGACGTCGCGGCCCCCGACGGCGTCGCGGACGAGCCGCCGGGTGGGAGGGGCAACAGAGGCATGAGCTACCGCGACCTGGGGGTCATCGACTTCCACGTGCACTTCCCCGTGGAGAACACCATGGGGACGCCCGAGTCCGCGCGCCCGCCGCAGCATCCGCTGCTGCAGGCGTACGCGCGCGAGCGCGGCGAGCGCATGGCCAAGGAGTGGAACACCGAGCCGGCCGAGCCGCCGGCGCGCACGGACGCGGAGGCCGACGCCGCGCTCGCGCGCTGGCTCGCCGAGGTCGAGAGCCACGGCCTGAGGCGCGTGGTCTTCGTGAGCGCGAACACCAACGACCGCCTGGCGGGCATCGTCCGGCGTCACCCCGAGCGCTTCTCGGGGCTGGCCCACCACGCCCTCGAGCCCGGCGCCGACGTCGAGCTGAGACGCGCCGTCGACGAGCTGGGCCTACGAGGGTACAAGCTGCTGGGGCCGCGCACCGACTACCCTTTCGAGGCGCCCGAGCTGCGCGGCGTGTGGGAGCTGCTCGCCGAGCGCGGCCTGCCCGCGCTGATCCACTTCGGCTTCCTCGGCCGTGGCGGCGGCGTGGTGCGCCACCCGCGCATCGACCCGCTGTCGCTCTTCGAGGTGGCCCGGGACTTCCCCGAGATCCCCTTCGTCATCCCCCACTTCGGCGCCGGCTACTTCCGGGAGCTGCTGGCATTATGCTGGAGCCTGCCCAACATCCACATCGACACCTCCGGCTCCAACCAGTGGATGCGCTGGATGCCCTATCCGCTCACCCTGGAGGACCTGTTCCGCAAGGCTCTCGAGACGGTGGGCCCCGAGCGCATCGTCTTCGGCAGCGACTCCAGCTACTTCCCGCGCGGCTTCTCGGAGCGCTACCTGCTCGACCAGCTCCGCGCCTGCTACACCCTCAACGTGCCCGATGCCGACATCCGCCTGATCTTCGGCGGCAACGCCGCGCGGTTGCTGGGCCTCTCGGGCGAGGCGAACGCCGTGGGGGCCGGCGCCTCGTGAAGCGGTTCGGCGCGGGGCGGGTCGGCGCGGGGCGGCGCCTGGCGAGCCCGGGCCGCGCGGGCGAGCGCATCGTGGACCGGCGACGGACCCGACGGTGCCGGCGAACGGGTGAGGGGGGACGGCGTGCCCTGGCATCCCAGCTATCGCGGTAGGGTCCTCGAGCCCGACTACCTCTTCGCGTCGCAGCACCTCGTGCCGCACTTCCTCCACGCCATCTGCGCGCATCTCGAGGCGGTGGCGAGGCTGCCGGTGGCGCAGGGCGCGCGGGCGCAGGCGGAGATCGGCGCGCTCCATGAGGCCCTGTACGCGCTCGAGCTCGAGCCCTTGCCGGCCCAGGGGCCGGACGTGCCCGACGCCTACTTCGCCATCCAGCGCGAGCTCGAGGCCAAGCTCGGCGCGCACGCGGTGAGCTGGCTGCGCATCGGCCTGTCGCGCAACGACCTCGACATGACGGTCTACCGGATGCGCGCCCGCGAGCTGCTGCTGGCGACCGGCGAGCAGCTGCTGACCCTGCGCCGGGCGGTGCTGGAGATGGCGCAGGCGCACCTGGAGACGGTGCTGATCGCCCAGACGCACCACCAGCCGGGGCAGCCCACCACGGTGGCGCACTACCTGGCGGCGGTGGAGGCGCTGATCGCGCGGGACAGCGAGCGCCTGGTCGCCGCCTACGGCCGCCTCAACCGCTGCCCCCTGGGCGCCGCGGCGCTGGCGGGGAGCAGCCACCCCCTCGACCGGGACCTGACCGCGGAGCTCCTCGGCTTCGACGAGCCCGTGACGAACACCTACGATGCGGTCGCCTCCTCCGACTGGGAGGCGGAGGTGGTCGGCGTGGCGCAGAGCGTCGCCCTGAGCCTCAGCCGCTTCGTCTGCGACCTCCTCGCCTGGGCGGGCCAAGGCTGGTACCGCCTGGCCGACGATCTGGTGCAGGGGAGCTCGATCATGCCGCAGAAGCGCAACCCGGTGGCGCTGGAGCACGCGCGCACCCGCTTCAGCCGGGCGCTGGGCGCCGCGCAGATGGTGCTCTACTCCAGCCACAACATCCCCTACGCCGACCTCAACGACTTCGGGCCCGACGTGCAGGGCGCGCTGCAGATGCAGCACGTGCAGCTCACGGGCGGCATCGACCTGCTGCTCGCATGCCTGCGGGGCGGCGCCTTCGACGTCGCGCGGCTCGCGCAGGCGGCGGCGCTGACCGACACCACCGCCACCGAGCTCGCCGACGAGCTGGTGCGCGGGGCGCACCTGCCGTTCCCGGAGGCGCACGCGCTGGTCGCGCGGCTGGTGGCCCGGCTGCAGGCGAGCGGCCGGCCGCTGGTCGAGGCCACGCCGGAGGACGTCACCGCCCTGGGCGGGCCCGAGCTGACGGCTGCGGCGCTCGCGGACGCCCTCGACCCCGAAGCCTTCGTCCGACGTCGCGGCGGGCTCGGCGGGCCCGCTCCCGACGCCATGACCGGTGAGCTCGAGCGGGCCCGGCAGCGGCTGGCGCAGGACGCCGCGGCCCTGGAGGGAAGGAGGCAGGCACTCTCACGCGCAGGCGAGGCCCTGCGCGCCTCATGAGGGAACGCAAGGCACGGGGCGCAAGGCCCCGAGGCAACGCGCCGGAGCAGGACGGGCGCGAAGGAGGAGGCGACAGAATGAAGAAGTTCTTGCTCGCGGTGGCCCTGGCCGCTACGCTCGGCGTGGCGCTCGCCCAGAAGACCACCATCACCTACTGGCAGTACGCCTACGACACCCGCGTCAACGCGATGGACCAGCTCATCGCGCAGTTCGAGCAGGCCAACCCCGACATCACCGTCAAGCAGGAGACGTTCCCCTACGACGCCTACCAGCAGCAGGTGGCGGCATCGCTGCCGGCCGGCCAGGGCGCGGACGTGGTGCAGCTCTACTACGGTTGGCTGGACACCTGGCAGCGCTCCGGTTACGTCAAGCCGCTTCCCAGCCAGTACTTCGACGCGGCCGCCCTCGACCAGGAGTTCATCCCCATGGTGCAGGCGGCCAAGCGGAACGGCGAGTACTACGGCCTGCCGACCGCCGTGCGCAGCCTGGCGCTGTTCTACAACAAGGACATGTTCCAAGCGGCCGGCATCCAGGGTGCGCCGGCCACCTGGGACGAGTTCGTGGCCGACGCCAAGGCGCTGACCAAGCGCAGCGGCACCCGGCTGACGCAGGAGGGCTACGGCTTCGCGCCCAACGGCCAGGGCCACAACCTGCTGCGCGAGGTGCTCATCCGCCAGTTCGGCGGGCAGCCGTACTCGGGTGACGGCACCCAGGTGGCCTACGACAGCGAGGCCGGCCTCAAGGCGTTCGAGTTCTACACCGGCCTGGTCACCAACGACAAGGTCGCCGAGCTCAACTTCGTGCCGGGCGACAACGGCTACCGCGACGGCTTCGACCAGATCGGCAACATCGCCATGATCGTCGACGGCAGCTTCGCCATCGGCTCGGTCAAGGCCGCGGCCCAGTTCGATTGGGGCGTCGCCGAGCTGCCCACGCTCGCCAACGGCGTCAAGTCGGACTTCGGCTCGTTCTGGATGAACGGGCTCACGCCCAACGCCTTCACCGACCCCGCCAAGCTCGAGGCGGCATCCAAGTTCCTGAAGTTCGTCACCAGCGAGAGCGCCATGAAGCTGTGGCTGAACGTGGTGGGCGAGCTGCCCGCGCGCGCCAGCCTGGTGAACGACCCCACGCTCTCCTCGGATCCCGTCTACGGGCCGTTCATCAAGTCGCTGGCCTACTCGCACGCCACCCAGTTCGTCGACGAGTCCGCGCAGCGGCAGGTCTACATGGACGCCGTGAACCGCGTCATCCTGCAGAACCAGGACCCGTCTGCATCCTGGTCGCAGGCGGCCAAGGAGGAGCAGGCCATCCTCGACAAGGCCAACGGGATGTAGGACGCCGCACGGGCGGGCGGGAGGTCCGGCGCTTCCCGCCCGCCGCTTCCGGCCCGCCATCCGTGGTCCCTTCGCCGTGTGGAGCCGCCACGGTTCGCACCCGCCTTCCGCACCCGCCTTCCACCCCCGCCTTCCGCCCCTGCCGTGTGACGCGCGCGATGTGGGCCCGGGGCAGTACCCTGTGTAGGGCCTACCCGGAGTTGCCATGCGAGAGAGCACGACCGACGTGAAGCCCGCCGCCCGGCAGGGCGGACCCGGGCGCCGCCGCGGCGTGCGCCTGGCCACCCGCGAGGCGCTCTGGGCCTACGCCTTCCTGCTCGTGCCGCTCGCCTTCTACGGCTTCCTGCGCATCTACCCGGCGATCCAATCGTTCGACCTTTCGCTCCACAAGTGGCACGTGGACCCGGCTCAGCGCACCTTCCTGGGGCTCAGCTACTACCGGCAGATGGTGAGCGATCCCAAGCTCCACCAGGCGCTCAGGAACACGCTCCTCTACGCCGCCATCGTGGTGCCGGCACAGCTCGTGCTGGGCCTCTCCATCGCCGTGATGCTCAACGCCGTGCGGCGTCTGCGGCCCCTGTTCCGCGCCATCTACTTCTCCCCGTACGTCACCCCGGCCGCGGCCGTGGCCTGGGTGTGGGGGTGGATGTACTCGGTGAACTTCGGCATCTTCAACAGCGCCCTGATCGCCTGGAGCGACGTCGTGACGCGCCTGGGGTTGCCGTGGCTGTCCATCCCGGCGCAACCCTTCCTGAACTCGCCCCAGCAGGCGCTGCCCGCCGTGGCGGCCGTGGTGGTCTGGCAACAGCTCGGCTTCCAGGTGGTCATCTTCCTGGCGGGGTTGCAGGGCATCCCGCGCACCTTCTACGACGCCGCCGCCATCGACGGCGCCGGCGCCTTCCAACGCTTCCGCTTCGTCACCCTGCCGCTCCTCAACCCGGTGATGGTGTTCTCGGTGATCATCTCCACCATCGCCACCCTCCAGCTCTTCGACCAGGTGGTGAACATCAACTTCACCGACCAGGGCGG
>Ga0102953_1000706_pt1 | contig 22231 bp, 22 predicted proteins | sample SalPon2A_C_D2_MG_FD_78509 | JGI IMG/M metagenome (GOLD analysis project Ga0102953, IMG submission 78509) | Soil microbial communities from South San Francisco under conditions of wetland restoration - Salt Pond MetaG R2A_C_D2_MG | ecosystem: Environmental > Terrestrial > Soil > Wetlands | place... | reverse complement strand
CACCAATCACCAATCACCAATCACCAATCACCAATCACCAATCACCAATCACCAATCACCAATCACCAATCACCAATCACCAATCACCAATCACCAATCACCAATCACCAATCACCAATCACCGCCTTTAAGTTCCGTACTTGTACTCCGCCGCGCAGGTTCCCTCGCTGGAAACCATGCAGGCGCCGACTGGATTTTCCGGGGTGCAGATCTTGCGGAAGAGGGAGCAGTCCCTCGGTGCCGCCTTGCCCTTGAGGATATCCCCGCAGGCGCATCCCTGGTGCTCCCTCGGCTCTTCCACCTCGACCGGCAGGCGGGCGGCGGCGTCGAAGGCGGCATATTCCGGGCGCAGGCATAGGCCGCTGCCGGGAATGACGCCGATGCCGCGCCAGCGGGCATCGCACGGTTCGAAGACCCGGTAGAGCAGGTCGCGGGCCCGCGTGTTGCCCCGCGGCTTGACCACCCGGCTGTACTGGGTCTCCACCCTGGCCTCCCCGGCGACGATCTGGCGGGCGAGCATCGCCACCCCCTGCAGCATGTCCAGGGGTTCGAAGCCGGTGATCACGCAGGGGACCTTGTGGTCGCGGGCGAGCGGCCGGTAGGCGTCGGCGCCGATGATGGCGCTGACGTGCGCCGGGCAGATGTAGCCGTCGACCTGCAGCTCCGGGTCGTCGGCGAGGACCGCCATCGGGCCGGGAATGGTCTTGTGTGCGCAGAGGACGAAGTAGTTGGTCAGGCCGAGGCGCTGCGCCTCGACCACCGAGCCGGCGATGGTCGGGGCGGTCGTTTCGAAGCCGACCCCGAGGAAGACCACCGTCTTGTCCGGGTTGCCGCGCGCCAGCGCGACGGCGTCGAGGGGCGAGTAGACGATGCGGACGTCGGCGCCCCGGGCCTGCTCGTGCAGCAGGCTGCTGGAGCTGCCGGGCACCCGCACCATGTCGCCGAAGGTGGCGATCAGGGTACCGGGACGGCGGCAGAGGGCGACGGCGTGGTCGACGTAGTCGACGGGGGTGACGCAGACCGGGCAGCCGGGGCCGGAGATGAGGCGGATCGGTTCGGGCAGCAGGGCGCGGATGCCGTGCTGATAGATGGCCATGGTGTGGGTGCCGCAGACTTCCATCAGGGTCATGCTGCCGCGATAGCCGCGCACCGTCTCCTCGATGGCGGCGAGCAGGCGCCTGGCCACCGCGGGATCACGAAACTCGCTGGTATACTTCATTCGGGGAGCACTCCCTGGTCGACGAGCCGGCGGAAGAGCTCCAGGGTCTCCCGGGCGTCGGCCTCGTCGAGCTTCTCGATGGCGAAGCCGGCGTGGATGATGACGAAGTCGCCGACCGCCACGTCCTCGACCATCATCAGGCTCGCCTCGCGGCTCACCCCGTCGATCTCGCAGACGGCCGTCTCGTCGTATATTTCCCTGACCTGCATCGGTACGCCCAGGCACATGATCTATACCCCCGTATCGGTTCAATGTTCAATGTTCAATGTTCAATGTTCAATGTTCAATGTCGCTTGGTTTTCAACTTTGAACGTTGAACTGGGAACGGCCTTTTTTTTTACCCCTTGCCCCAGCCATTCGTACCACGCCTCCATTCCCTCGCCGCTGAGGCAGGAGAGCTCCAGAATCTCTATCTTGGGGTTGACCTGGCGGGCGAAGGCCTTGCACTTTTCGACGTCGAAGCGCAGGTAGGGCAGCAGGTCGATCTTGTTGATGATCATCAAGTCGGCGGCGTGGAACATGTGGGGATACTTGACCGGTTTGTCCTCGCCCTCGGTGATCGATAGGACGGCCACCTTGTGGTCCTCGCCCAGGTCGAAGGAGGCCGGGCAGACGAGGTTGCCGACGTTCTCGATCATCAGGATGTCGGTGGCGTCGAGATCGAAGTGCTCCACCCCGTGGCCGACCATGTGGGCATCGAGGTGGCAGCCGGCGCCGGTGTTGATCTGGTGGGCGGGGGCTCCGGTGGCGGCGATGCGGTCGGCGTCGTTGGAGGTCTGCTGGTCGCCTTCGAGGACGGCGAAGCGATGGCGCTCGCCCAGGTCGGCGAGGGTCCGTTCGAGGATCGTGGTCTTGCCCGAGCCGGGCGCACTCACCAGGTTCAGGACGAAGAGCCCCTTTTCGGCGAAAAAGGACCGGTTTCTCTCGGCCAGGCGGTTGTTCTTGCCGAGGATGTCCTCCTCGATCCGGAGGGTCTTTCCACCTTCCTCGGGATGATCGTGGTGGTGTGATTCAGCCGGGCTGCAGCCGCATTCGTTGCACATGGTCAGTCGATCTCCATTTCCTTGAGTCGCAGCTCTTCGCCCTGCAGGATGTTCAGGGCGAAGGCTTCGCAGGTCGGGCAGGCATAGGTGTATCGATCGATATCGCACTCGCATTCGCACTCCTCGCAGCGGGCGCGGCCGGGGATGCGATCGATGCGCAGTTCGGCTCCCTCGAGCAGGGTTCCCTTCGAGCAGGCCTCGAAGGCGAACTCCACCGCCTCGGGAACCACCCCCGAGAGGCCGCCGATCTCCACCGTCAGCGAGAGAATCTTTTCGGCCTTCTCCCGGCGGGCGTTCTCCTCGGCGATCTCGATGATGCTTCTGGTGATGCCGACCTCGTGCATGGGTCTTCACTCTGGATGGCTTGGGCATTGGTCGGGCGGGGCAAGCGCAAGAATCTTCACTATAGCCAGCGGCAAGGAAAAATCAAGGGCGACGAGTTCCGTGCCGCACTTTCCTCGAGAACCCACCTGCGGAAAATATTCCGGGGGTCATGGAACAGGGACGCATCTTCGTCTGCGACGAAGAATAGGAAATCGGAAGTCTTCCGCCGGCTCAACGGCGCCCTGCGGACCCGCCCACGTTGTGTTCGCATCATGCCGGACGACCGATGTGCCGTGAGAGAGTTTTAACTTGACTTCTTTTCCCGATGAATATATAACCAAAAAGGTAATCTATTGAACGGTTCCGCATTTTCCCCAGAGAAGGAGTTTCGATATGAGCAAGATCTTCATCGCCTTGACCTTCCTGTTCGCCAGCGCCACCAGCGCCTTCGCCGCCGGCAACGACGCCATCTTTTTCGGCAAGCTGGGCCTGCTGATCGCCCTCAACGTGGTCCTGGGGGGCGTCCTGACCCTGTTCGCCGTCGCCCTGGCCAGCACCCTTCTCGACAAGGTGCGCCGGAGCCTGCCGCGCCCGGTGCAGGCCCGACCCGCACGGGACGTCCACCGCGGGGAGCGGACTGAAACCGAGTATTACAAGAAAGCTGCTTGAGGAAAAATCATTTCGGAACAGCTTGGTTTGGGCCGGTGGCCCACCAAGAAATCGCGAAAAGCGAAAAATTTCATCGCGCAAAGACGCAAAGAACGCCAAGAAAATTTCGGTTTTGACTTTCTTTGCGGTCTTTGCGTCTTGAGTGAGCGCAGCGAACGGGCGAGAGAAAAGATTTAAAAGGTTTAGAACTTTCAACTGAGTTTCCAGTACGGAAGGCCGCTCCCGAGATGGAGAGCGGCCTTCTGTCGTTCCGGTTTTCCAGCAGGCAGGGGAAGCTTTACGGGAGGACTTTTTTCCAGGCAGAGATGGTAACCGACTCGAAGAGGCCGGCCTTGTTGTAGGGGTCGTTTTCCGCGAAGGCCTCGGCGGCGGCCCGGTCCTCCAGATCCAGGATCACCACCGATCCGTCCATGGAGCCGTCCTCGGCCAGGGTCGGCCCGGCGGCCTGAAGCTTGTCCCCATAGCTTTTGAGGTGTTCCAGGTGGGTGGGGCGATTATCCATCCGCACCTGGAGATGGTCCTTCTTGTCGACACAGTGAATGACGAAGAGCATGGGCGATTTTCCTCCTGAGATGGAATGGGTTGCCGTCCCATTCTACGGTTCGCGGCAGCCTTTGGCAATTTTCTTTTCCGACTATGTACATTACTCAAGTTGGCGTTGACCGACCCGCATAGAATTGGCTTGGCAGCATTCCTGGAATTGAACCAGGAGGGCGCATTTGTCCGAGAATGAACGCAGAGAAAAAGCGGATTAAAGTTTCAAGCCGGACCCAACAAGAATCTTTTTCGTCCCCAGATTTTATCTGCGTGCATCCGGGGTCTTGGCGGTGAAATGGTTTGCTCTTGGGGTGGGCCGCGGACCCGATTTTCCTTCCCCCTCGGCACTTCTTATGCATTCATATCCTTGAGTGGGTTTTCGGCGAAGAAAGCCGCCGGTTTTGCCCCGTTAATCCGGGCGAGAGCCTCCCTGCCGCCGGGCAGTCCGTCAAAACCGCATGGATGGATGACGAAATAATGGGCATCTTTTCTGTCTGGAGCCTGGCGGCGCAAGAACGATTCCGGTTTTCGCGAATTTGTGCTAAATTGTCATGTATTCAATTTTCAGGATGAATTCATCCATGGCCCGAATACTCATTTTCCTGTCGATCACCCTTCTCCTGGCGTTGCCGGCGACCGCCGGCGAGATCCGGGTTTTGGCCGCCGCCAGCATGACCGAAGTGGTCAGGGCTCTCGGCGAACGCTACGGCGCCGACCATCCCGGCGTCGAAGTGGTCTCCAGCTTTGCCGGTTCGGGGACGCTGGCCAAGCAGATTGCCCACGGCGCCCCGGCCGATCTCTACATTTCGGCCAACCCGCAGTGGATGGACTATCTGCGGGGTCAGGGCCGCATCGTCGAAGAGACCGTTCGCACCCTGGCCTACAACGAGCTGGTCTTTGTCGGCGCCGGCGGCGTCAAGGCCGCCGGCATGGGCGACCTGAAAAGTCTCGGGCGCATCGCCGTCGGCAGCCCGGCGAGCGTGCCGGCCGGACGCTACGCCGAGAAGTCCCTGCGCGCCGCCGGCCTCTACGAGGATCTGTTGGGCCGGGGCAACCTGGTGATGGCGAAGGACGTGCGGCAGGCGCTGATGTATGCCGACCGGGGCGAGGTGGCTGGTGCCTTCGTCTATCGTACCGATGCCCTTCTCTCCTCCCGGGTGACCATCCTCTTTGCCGCGGACCCCCCGGACGGATCGCGCGTGACCTACCCGATGGCCCTGACGGTCGCCGGAGCCCGCAACCGCGACGCCTTCGATTTTCTCGCCTTTCTGCTATCGCCGGCGGCCCGCGAAACGCTCGTCCGCTACGGCTTTCTACCCGATTGACCGGACGGTAACGGCAGGGCCGGCTACTACAGGATCCCGATGGACTTTTCGCCCTCCGATTTCCAGGCCATCCTTCTCTCGGCCAAGGTGGCATCGGTCGCCACTCTGGTGTCGCTTCCCTTCGGCTATGCCGCCGCCTATCTGCTGGTCTGCACCCGGTTGCGCGGCAAGGCGGTTCTCGACGGGCTGATCAACCTGCCCCTGGTCCTGCCGCCGGTGGTCGTCGGGTATCTGCTCCTGCTTTCCCTCGGCGAACGGGGCTGGCTCGGTTCGCTGCTGGCGGCCTGGCCCGGCGTCCGCATCGTCTTCACCTGGTGGGCGGCGGTCATCGCCTCGGCGGTGGTCGGTTTTCCCCTCCTGGTGCGTTCGATCCGCATCGGCCTGGAGGGCATCGACGAAAAGCTGATCCAGGCCTCGCGCACCCTCGGCGCCCGCTGGTACGATACCCTCTTCAGCGTCATCCTGCCCCTGTCGGGGCGTTCCGTGCTGGCCGGAGCCACCCTGATGTTCGCCCGCAGCCTGGGCGAATTCGGCGCCACCATCATCGTCGCCGGCAACATCCCCGGCGTGACCCAGACCATTCCCCTGGCCATCTACGATTACACCAACACCCCCGGCGGCGATCGCATGGCCCTGCTGCTGTGCCTGGTGTCGATCGTCATCTCCTTCACCGTCCTGCTCCTCAACGAGGCCCTGGTGCAGCGGTTCCGGAGGTCGCGGTCATGAACCTTTTCGTCTCGTTGCGCAAGGACTTCGAGCGCTTCTGCTGTCGCCCGGAGTTCGTCACCAACAGCCGCCGCCTGGGGGTCTTCGGCCGCTCGGGAAGCGGCAAATCGACCCTGGTCCATTTTCTCGCCGGGCTGCTGCGCACCGGCCGCGGCACCATCGAACTCGACGGGGAGGTGCTGACCTGTTCCGAACGGGGGATCTGGCTGCCACCGGAGAAGCGGCGCATTGCCGTCGTATTCCAGCAGGCCTGCCTCTTTCCCCATCTCGACGCCGGCAAGAATCTGCTCTACGGCTACCGGCGCACCCCCGCGGAGCTGCGCCGGGTCGATCCGAAGGAGCTGATCGAGGTTCTCGAGCTCGGCAGCCTGCTCGACCGGGACGTCGAGACCCTCTCGGGCGGCGAGCGCCAGCGGGTGGCACTGGGGCGGGCGGTGCTCGCCAGCCCCCGCCTGCTGCTCATGGACGAGCCCCTCTCGGCTCTCGACGAAGGGCTCAAGTACCAGATCATTCCCTACCTCAGGGAAGTCTTCGAACGCTTTACCATTCCCTTCGTCTTCGTCTCCCACTCGATGAACGAGATGCGGCTGATGACGGACGAGGTAGTGGTAATGCACCGGGGAGCCGTCTCCGACCAGACCACGCCGGACGAGCTGGCCCGAAAGCGGATGCGCCGCACCCGGGTCGGCTACATCAACCTGCTCACCCTGGGCGGGGGCCGGGAAAATGACGGTCTCTGGACCTACCCCTGGGGCGGGCAGAAGCTGCTGCTGTCGGCGGGAGGGCCCGAAGAGGGGCTCTACGAACTCTCCAGCAAGGACATCCTGCTTTTCAAGCAGCACCCCGAGGCGATCAGCGCCCGCAACCTGCTCGTTTGCCGGGTCGGTTCCCGGTTCGAGCTCGGTGACCGGGTGGGGGTGGAACTGACCAGCGGATCGGAAAAGCTGATCGCCCAGGTAGTCCGGCCGGCTGCAGACGAACTGGGCATCGTCGAGGGGGCGAAGGTATTCGCGGCCATCAAGGCGTCGGCTTTCCGCCGCCTCTATTGAACAGGATACGACCATGATTACCCTGATCCAGAACGACCCGAGGGTTCCCGCCGGACGCTACGGAGAGTTGCTGCGGCGCTGGGGGCCGACCCATCGGCTGGTTCGGCTTCACGCCGGCGACCCCTTGCCTGAGGCGGGGAAGAGCCAGTTGGTCATCGTGCTCGGCGGCTACATGGGCGTCGCCGAACACGAGGCCTATCCCTTCCTGACGCCGCTGCGCCGCTACCTGGAGCAGTTGGCGGAAGGGCAGGTTCCCCTGCTCGCCATCTGCCTCGGCGGCCAGTTGCTGGCGGCGGCCGCGGGCGCCGAGGTTCGCAGCGGCTGCCGGGGGGAGAGGGGGGTGCATCGGGTGGAGCTTACCGCCGGGGGGAGGTTAGTCCGGGACGGGAAGCTGGTTCCTAGAGAAAAAGGGTCGCCAGGCCGATCAGGGCGATGGCGGCGAAGCCGAGGGCCGTCCAGCGCGCGAGGCTGGCTGTGCCGATGATGCGCACCGCCGCCAGCTTGAAAGCGAGGTTGGAGAGAAGGGCGACCAGGATGGCGTTTCGGGCCTGTAGGGGCGAGAGGACTCCCCGCTGGGCCAGGCGGGCGCTGGAGAGGGTGATGGCGTCGACGTCGGTGAGGCCGGAGATCAGGCTGACCACATAGACCCCCTCGCTGCCGAAGTAATGCTTGCCGGCAGAGACGGCCAGCAGGATGACCCCGTAGAGCAGACCGAAGGTGATGGCCGCGGTCAGTTCGGCGGGGTTTCTCGTTTCCGGAACGAGCTCCGTTTCCGTTCGCGACTTGCCCCAGACCAGCGCCGCCATCGCCAGACCGGCCAGAAACATCAGGATGATCGGCAGCCACAACAGGCGCAGAAGGGCGGGATTGACCACCGCCACCTCGACTGCGACCCTGACCTGGACCACGGTCGAGGCGAGCACGACCACCACCGCCGCTGTTCGCGAGAAGGCAGGGTTGTTCCGGGTATGTCGGCCGAAGGCCAGGGTGGTGGCGGTGCTCGATACGAGGCCGCCGAGAAAGCCGAGAACCGGACCGCCCCAGCGGTTCCCCACCAGTTTCAGGACGACGTATCCGGCCAGGCTCATCCCCGAGATGAGGACGACCATCAACCAGATGTGCCGGGGGTTGAGGGCCAGGAATGGGCCGAACTCGCGATCAGGCAGCAGCGGCAGGATGATGAAGGTGACCAGGCCGAACTGGAAGACCGCGTAGATGTCGCGCTGCTGGACCTTGCGCGAGAAGGCGTGCAGGTGGGGCTTGAAATAGAGGATGGCGGTGCTGGCAAAGGCGATTGCCACCGCCAGCGCCGCCATCCGGAAATAGACCAGGGCGCCGAGGCCGAAGGCGATGAGGATGGCGATTTCGGTGGTGATGCCCGGGTCGGGACGGCGCCGGGCCTGAAGGAGATTGCCGGTGACAGTGACCGCCGTGACGCCGAGAAAACCGGCGGCGACGATCCAGAGGCTGCCCGCGATTTCAGCAAGAAGGCCACAGACCGCTCCGAGCAGGGCGATCAGGGGGAAGGTGCGCATGCCGGCGATACGACCACCGGAGCGTTCCCTTTCCAGGCCCATCAGGGCCCCGAGAAGAATGGCCAGCCCGAGGCGCCTGAAGAGTTCGAGGGTGGTCTCTTCCATGGGTTTTCCAGTCGGTCCAAATCTCTGCAAAACCGAGTCCCGAGTCCCGGATTATATCCGGGGAGCGTCGCCGACGGGTCGAATCCACCGCGTCATTCTCTTTCATGGCGGATGCAGCCGGCAACCGTCGATCCAAGTCCGATCGACAGGGCACAACGGTATTTTCATTCGGAAAATGGCCCGTTTTTTTTAATTATACCCTGAATCGGAGAGCTTCCGGGGAGGCAGAGTAAATCGGCTTTCTGCGCGGCCGCCTCTCCGGAGCACTCGGCCGGGTTATGGGTGTGGAGTTTGAATGGACCGGAAAATCGGCAGGGAGGAGCGGGCAGACGATGACAGCGGGCATTGCCGGGGGAGGAGGGGATTAGAACATCCGGGTGAGGCGAATTCCCAATTTGCCGGATTCCTCCTCGATGAGATCACCTTCCGGCGCAAAGGAGGAAGCGGGGTTGTCGAAGTCGCCATAGCCCAGGTTCAGGGTGGTCGTTTCGTCGAAGATGAACTCCAGCCCGACACCATCGAGGTTGACTCCTCTCAGGGAGTGCCGGATACCTGGGTCCGAGGCGTTTTCAGTGGATGAGGGAAGATCGAAAGGGCCGCTTTTCTGCGGCCACTCCGAGGCGAATGAAGTGGAGGAGAACGCCAGGAGAAAAGAGATCAGCAGCGAGAAATAGAAACCGGGCTTCATGGCAAGATCCTTTGTCGGGAAATCTTCTTGTTTGGCGGACAGTTAGAAGAGCAACAAGCGTGCCGGGAAGTCTCGGTTTGCAAAAAACAGGAATGATTACGGCAGGTAGGAGAAATGAGTCCCTTTACGTCACCGGCCGGATCGGTGATATAACCGGGCGATGCGGCCTAAGGCCCGAAGGCAGCGACGTTTTTCGGCGATGGGTTCAGCGCGCAGAGAGAGGTAGTGGGGAGAAAGGGAGAGAGAGCTTAAAAGGCCTTTTTCAGGCCTAAGGTGATGCTGTGGCCCTCGAATCCCGGCCGGCTGGGGGCGTCCAGAGATTCCTGAAGGTCGGGAAGCGGAGCGAGGGTGCCCCGGTAGCCGAGATTGAAGGTGATGGAGGAGTCGAGGCCGTATTTGACCCCGGCGCCTACCTGGACGGACGGCTGCTCCTTGTCGAGGACGTCCTGGTCTTCCTCCGTCCCGTCGACTCCGGCCCCGAGATAGGGGGTGAGTCCGCCGCGGGTGGGAAGGTCAACGGTGGACAGTTCCTTTTCCGCCGGCGGGCCTCCAGGGGAGGTTCCTGCAAGCACCTCCTCCGGAGCCTGGTCAGCCGCAGTCCCGACTGCTACCGGCCCGCAAAGAAAAAGGAGTGTTGCCAGCAAGGCCGGAAGAGCCTGAATGCTGATATTTTTCAAGAAGGCTCGCGTCCACATAAGAGCTAATTATAACTGTTCTGGTGGGTTTTTTGCAAGGGCGCCGAACGCGGCGTTTCTCATGTCTCCTTGGCGTTCTTTGCGGCTTTGCGCGATGATATGTTTCGTTCCCCGGGGCTTCGGGCATGCCGTAAAGGCCGCGGGCCACTGCTTTGCGCTTTCGCGCATCCGGAGAATACGCTAAACTCTGAATATCACCATGGATTTGATAGGCTTTTGGTGAGTTGAAGGGGACGACAGTTATTCGACAGGAGCAGGAAGTGAGCTACGTCTTTTTGAATGGAGAGTTCGTCAGGAGCGACGAAGCGATGGTTTCCGTTTTCGACCAGGGTTTTTTATACGGAGACGGGATCTTTGAAAGTTTTCGCTCGGTCGGGGACCGGCTTTACCAATTCCCCCAGCACTTCCGGAGGCTTCTGCAATCGGCCGAGGCTCTCCGCTACCCGCTGGCCTTCGGCCAGGAGGACCTGGAATCGATCCTGCTGGAGCTGCGGAAACGAAACCGGCTGAACGAGGCCTATTATCGCGTCACCATCACCCGGGGAAAGGGTCAGGTCGGGTTTCTTCGCGCCATGGAGAACGAGCTGACCTGCCTGGTGGTCGGCAGGGAATTCCAGGGTTTCGAGAGCGCCTGCTACCGCGACGGAAGCCATCTTAACGTGGCCCAAACCCGGAGAAACGCCCCCGAGGCGATCAACCCCAAAATCAAGTCGATCAGCAACCTCAACAGCCTTTTGGGCAGGCTCGAAGCCCGGGCCTCGGGAGCCTTCGAGGTCATCATGCTGAACAACAAGGACCACATCTGCGAGGGGGCCTCCTCGAACATCTTCTGGACCAGGGGCCGATGGGTCTTCACCCCCGATGTCTCCACCGGGCTGCTGGAAGGCGTCACCCGCTCCACCATCATGCGGCTTTGCGAGGAGAAGTTGAACCTGCGCGTCGTCACCGGCGAGTTCAAGCTGCAGGATCTGAAATTTTCCGACGAAGTTTTCATCACCTCCACTTCCCTCGAAGTGATGCCGGTCGTCAAGGTGGACGATTTCACCATCAATCAGGGAATGGTGGGGCCTGTCGCCCGGCGCCTTCGCGAGGAGCTGCACCGGGATATGGGGAAGTAGGGGATCTCCCGGACCGGGGCTCATTTCGATTAGTTGGACAGATCAGGGACAGGTTCCCACGGCAGATACATTTTGAGTTCGGCAGGTGCCTGCTAGAGAGCGGGCGGGCGTTCTCCGTAAGTCATCAAGTCGGCCGAACCGGCGTCCGGTTCGTAGACCACGACGCGGTTCTTGCCTGTCCGCTTGGCTTCCAGCAGCGCCTGGTCGGCCCGGAACAGAAGAGTCTCCAGACCCTTTTCCACGTCGCTTTGCAGGATGGCGTGGGCGACGCCGATGCTGATGGTGCACTTGATTCCGTCCTCCACCGTGGCGATTTCGACCCCGCTGCGCAGGGTTTCGGCAATCTCCGTCAGGTGGTGCGGATCGACGGGGGCCATGACGACCAGAAACTCCTCCCCTCCATAGCGACCGAGGATATCCGAAGAGCGCAGCCGGGAGCCGAGCAGGGTGGCCACTCGCCGGAGCACCCGGTCGCCCGCCGGATGGCCCAAAGTGTCGTTTACCTTCTTGAAATCATCGATATCGAGCATCATCATGCCGACGTGCTGTCCGTTGCGGCGAGCGAGATAGGCCAGGGGGTGCATCGCCACCTGCAGACCCCTCCGGTTGTGAAGACCGGTCAGGTGGTCGGTCAGGGCATGGCGGGACGCCTCCTTGTTGACCTTCCAGAGGCGCTCGATGGCCTCGGTCAGGAGCATCATGACCTGGGAACCTTTCTCGAAATGCCGGAGCATCGTCATCAGGCGCTGCAGGTGCCGTTCGTAGTCCTCCTCCGGAATCCGGTTCTCGGGCAGGTCGTAGAGGCAGTGAAAGAGGCTCTGGAAGCGCGGGTCGAGAAGGTAGAATTCGAGACGCAGGGCCAGGACCAGGACGTCCGGGGGGTGGGGGTTCTGTCTCGCCATTTCGGCAAGCACTTCAATCTTGGCCGGTAGCTCGGACAGGTAATCCTCCAGTTCCTCGGGCTGGTCGAAAACCGTCGGCAGTTCCCCCTTTCTGGCCATCTCCAGAAGCCTCTGCCAGTAGGCCAGGTGCTCCGCTTCGTCTTCGGCCATCTCCTGCCAGAGGGTGACCATTGCCTCGTCTGGGGCATTGGCGGCCAGCTCCCGGTAGAGCTGGTGGGCGCGGCGTTCGAGACCGCAGCACAGCTCGAGGATCCTGGTAAGTCTGTCCTTTTCCGATGGCAAAACCCTCTCCTTTCCCCGGCCTGAGCCTCGGTTTTTTCCTCGGGCTTTCCGGTACCCACGGGGCTGGGTGTTTGTAATTATAAAAGAACTCGGGGTTTTTTGCCAGGTTTAGGCGGCCGGAATACGAATGGAGGAAGGAAAGATAGGGCGGCAAGCAACCAAAAAGGGACCCGCATCGCTGCGAGTCCCTTTTGTTGTTTTGGTTGCGGGGGGAGGATTTGAACCTCCGACCTCCGGGTTATGAGCCCGACGAGCTACCAGACTGCTCTACCCCGCGTCAGGAGAAAGAAAAGATACGCTGTCTGAAGAAGGATGTCAACCCCCCTGGTGGAGATTTTTTCAGTCGCCGCCGAAAACCTTGTCGGCCGGCGGCATTTCCGGTATAAACAAGCCAGTTTTCTAATCTTCAAAGGCGGTGTCATGTCCGAACTGACTATCGAATTGGAACAAGCCCTGGCCCTGCGGCAGAAGGGGGCCCTGCTGGTCGACGTGCGCACGCCGGCCGAGTTTGCCGAGGCGACTATTCCCGGGGCGGTCAACGTGCCGCTGTTCAGCAACGAGGAGCGGGCCCGGGTGGGGACCGTCTACAAGCGGCAGGGCAGAAACGAAGCCCGGCAGCTGGGGGTGGAGCTGGTCTCGCCGCGCATCCCCGAACTGATCGCCAGGGTGCGCGAGGCGCTGGCCGGCCGCAGGCCGCCGGTGATCGTTTTCTGCTGGCGCGGCGGGATGCGCAGCCGGGCCCTGGCCACCTTTCTCGAGCTCGCCGGCATTCCGGCGCGCCAGCTGGTCGGCGGACACAAGAGGTTTCGCGCCCACGTTCGGCAGTTTTGGGCCGAGGGTCGCTGGGGGCGCCTGCTGGTGCTGCGCGGCCTGACCGGGGTGGGCAAGACCCGGCAGCTGCTGGCTCTGCGCGAGGAGGGCTATCCGGTGATCGACCTGGAGGGGCTGGCCAACCACCGGGGCAGCGCCTTCGGCGGTCTCGGCCTGACTGCCCAGCCGTCGCAGAAGATGTTCGAGGCCCGCCTCTGGGACGCCCTGCTGCAGGTGCCCCCCGGTGGCTACGCCCTCGCCGAGGGCGAAAGCAAGAATATCGGCCGGCTGGTTCTCCCCCCGCGGGTCTTTGCCGCCCTGCAGGAGGAGACCACCATCTGGCTCAACGCTTCGCTCGACTACCGGGTGGGGGTGATTCTCGACGACTACCCGGCCCGAGACGAATTGCGCGAGGCCTTCGTCCGTCCCATCGGCGCCCTCAAGAGTCGTCTCGGCGGCCGGACCACCGAGCAGATGCTCGGTCTGTTGGAGGAGGGGCGGTGGGAGGAGCTGGTGCGCGAGTTGATGGTCCTCTACTACGATCCTCTCTACAACCACACCAAGCCCCAACGCCGCATCGAGGTCGACATCGACGCCGGGGAGCGCGGCCGGCAGGCGCTGCGCCGGGCCATCGACGAGGTGCTGCGCGGTGGCGCTTAGAGGTTCCGTCCCTTTATGCTTCCCCCCGGGAGCCTTCCCTTGCCGGGCTTGCAAAACGGTCCGTGGCTGATATGAATGGGGATGGGCCTGGTGGAGGCAGGGTCCGGCGAACCGGGCGAAAGGAAAGGGGGGTGCGGTGAAAAAAGGGGTTGCGAGTCGGGCGCCGCGCATACTGGTGGTCGACGACGAAAAGTTCATGCGTCAGCTGTTGCGCGAAGCCCTTGAGGTCGCCGGTTACGTTGTCCGGGAGGCAACGTCCGGCACCGAGGCCATAGAGATGGTGCGCCAGGCGCCTCCCGACGCCCTGCTGCTCGACATCATCATGCCGGAGATGGACGGCTTCGCCACCTGCGGCGCTTTGCGCGATCTTCCCGAGGGACGCGATTTGCCGATCCTGATGGTGACCGGCTTGGAGGATGCCGACACCATCAACCGCTCCTATGCCGTCGGCGCCACGGATTACGTCACAAAGCCGATCAACGACTCCCACCTGCGCCATCATCTGCGTTATATTCTGCGCTCCAGCCGACTCTTCCACGATCTGCGGCGCAAGGAGATCCGCCTCAGCTTCGCCCAGCGCATCGCCCATCTGGGCAACTGGGAGTGGATTCGCGAGCAGCAGCTCGTCCGATGCTCGGCCGAGGCGCTGCGCATTCTCGGCTTCGATAATAGCCGTTCGAAGATCGAGTTCGCCGATTTTCTCGCACGCATCCACGACGAGGATCGTCCTGTCCTGGAGGAGGCCCTCGACGGCTGCCTGTCCGCGGGAGAGGCCTTCAGCCTCGACCACCGGATCGTTCTACCCGACGGCCGCCTTCGCCATCTTCACACCCAGGGAGAGTGCCGCCAGGGACCTGGTGGAAAGCGGCTCCGGCCGACCGGAACCATTCAGGACATCAGCGAGCGCAAGGAGTTGGAGGAGAAGCTTCTGCTATCGGGCAAGGTCTTCGACAACAGCAGCGAGATGATCCTCATCACCGACGTCGAGGGGGACATGATCGACGTCAACCCGGCCTTCTGCCGGCTGACCGGCTATTCCCGCCTGGAGGCGATCGGCAGCAACATCCGCACCCCCCGCTCCAGCCAGCACGGACAGCAGTTTTTCGACAGCCTCTGGGACTCCCTGCGCCAGGCCGGTCAGTGGCAGGGAGAGTTGTGGCACCGGCGCAAAAACGGCGAAAGCTTCCCCTGCCTGATGTCGATAAACGCGGTGCGCAACGACGAGGGTGAGATCACCCACTTCGTGGCCACCGGCACCGACATCTCCAAGCTCAAGGAAACCGAGAAGCGCCTGCAGTACCTGGCCAACTTCGACCCCCTGACCGACCTGCCCAACCGCCTGCTCTTCTTCGACCGCCTGCAGCAGGCCCTGATCTACGCCGACCGGGGCAATGACCGCATCGGGCTGCTTTTTTTCGACCTGGACAACTTCAAGGAAATCAACGACACGCTCGGTCACCAGAGCGGCGACCAGGTGCTGCAGATGGTCGCCGGCCGGGTGATGCGCTGCGTGCGCAAGAGCGATACCGTGGCCCGTCTCGGCAGCGACGAATTCGGCCTGGTCCTTCGGGAGCTGGCCGATACCCACAACGGCGCCCAGGTGGCCCAGCGGCTGATGGAGGTGCTGGGACGCCCCTTCATTCTCGGCGACCGCGAATTTTTCCTTACCGTCAGTATCGGCATCGCCCTCTTCCCCGAGGACGGAACGGAACCGGAGGAGCTGGAGAAAAAGGCCGAGACGGCCATGTACTTTGCCAAGCGGGAGGGCAAGAATCGCTACCAGTTCTTCTCCGGCGAGATGAACACCCGGGCGCAGGAGCGCCTGGCGATCAAAACCGGGCTCTACCACGCCCTGGAGCGGCAGGAGTTCTTCCTGCACTACCAGCCCAAGTTCGACAGCCACAGCGGCGAGTTGACCGGGCTCGAGGCCCTGGCCCGCTGGCAACCTCCCGACGGGGAACTGATTCCTCCGCTGAAGTTCATTCCCATGGCCGAAGAGTCGGGCCTGATCATCCCCCTGGGCGAGATGGTGCTGCGCCTGGCCTGCGAGCAGAACCGCCAGTGGCAGGAACGCGGCTTCTCCCCGTTTCGCGTCGCGGTCAATCTCTCCGCCCACCAGTTCCGCCAGGGGGACCTGGTCGAAACGGTCCGCCGGGTGCTGGAAGATACCCGGCTGGAGCCGAGATGGCTGGAACTGGAGATTACCGAAAGCGCCATGATGCAGGATACGGGGCGGACCATCGAGACCCTCAGGACCCTGAAGGAGATGGGCATCACCATCGCCCTCGACGACTTCGGCACCGGCTATTCATCCCTGAGCTACCTGAAGCGCTTTCCCCTCGATACGCTGAAGATCGACTACAGTTTCATCAAGAACATGTTCGTCAATGCCGAGGACGCGGCCATCGTCAAGGCGGTCATCGCCATGGCCAGAAGCCTCAAGCTGCGCATCGTCGCCGAAGGGGTGGAAACGGAGGAACAGCGGGTTTTTCTGCGCGAGCAGGGCTGCGACGAGGTGCAGGGGTACCAGGCGGGCATGCCCCGGTCGGCAACCGAGGTGGAGATTTACCTGCCTTTCAAGCAGGAGGCGGGCTAAGCCCCTTTACATCGTGCCAGGGCTGGCCCATAATGGCTGCGCCCTGGTCGGGTATCTGAAGACGCAGTAGAGGTTCGTAGCAGGGGTGAATGATGGAACGGAAGGACATCAACCGGCTTTGTGCAAAGTGCCTGCGCACCTGTCGTCAGCCCGCCGAGGCAGTCCTGGTGGACTGCCCGCGCTATCTGCCCCGGCCCTTCAAGGTAGCCGAATACCGCTATGACCAGTTGGACCTGTTCAAGCCACCCGGCCGGCGGTCAGGCGGCTGACGATGATTGAAGCCGCGGGAAAAGGAATGTAGAACAAAGAACGTGGAATATGGGAGTTGGAAGGTCAGCGGGCGGAACCGAAAGGTTCCGCCCGTTTTTTCATCGGAGACGCTCGAGAAACTCGACGATGCGCGGGGTGAACTTTTCCGGCTCGACCAGGAAGGAGTCGTGGCCGTAGTCCGATTCGATCAGATGGTAGGTCGCCTCCTTGCCGAGTTTTTCCAGGCAGGCGACCACCTCCTCGGTCTGGTTCGGCGGGTAGAGCCAGTCGGAGGTGAAGGCGAACCACAGAGAAGGACAGCGCAATCGAATCAGGGCCTCCTGACGGTTGTCGAAATTCCAGGCGACGTCGTAGAGGTCGAGGGCCTTGGCGAGGTAGAGGAAGGAGTTGGTGTCGAATCGGTCGACGAAGTTGTTGCCGTTGTACTCCAGGTAACGCTCGACCTCGAACTGGCCGAAGAAGTCGAACATGCCGTCGCGGGCGGAAAACCGGCGTCCGAACTTGAGGTGCATGGAGGCGTCGGAGAGAAAGGAGATGTGGCCGATCGCCCGCGCCAGGGCCATGCCGTCGGCCGGCGGATGCTCGGGCTTGTAGTTGCCCTTTTTCCACATCGGGTCGTTGAAAATGGCCTGCCGGGCCACCGCGTTGAGGGCGATGGCCATCGGCGAGGTGCGGCCGGTGCCGGCGATGGCGATGATCGAACGGACCGCCTCGGGATAGAGAATCCCCCATTCGAGGGCCTGCATCGCCCCCATGCTGCCGCCGATCACCGTCGCCAGGGAATCGATGCCGAGCCTGTCGATCAGCAGCTTCTGGGCCCGGACCATGTCGCGCACCATGACGACGGGGAAGGAGAGGTTGTAGGGACGGCCGGTGCGCGGACTGATGCTGGTGGGGCCGGTCGAGCCGCCGCAGGAACCGATGACGTTGGAGCAGATGACGAAATAGCGCTCGGTGTCGAGGACCTTGCCGGGGCCGATCATGTCGTCCCACCATCCCGGCTTGCGGTCCTCCGGCGTGTGGCGGCCGGCGGCGTGGGCGTCGCCGGTCCAGGCGTGGGTGACCAGGACGGCGTTGGAGCGCGCGGCGTTGAGCTCGCCGTAGGTCTCGTAGGCGAGCCGGATCGGACCCAGCAGGCGGCCGCTCTCCAGCTGCAGCTCGATGTCGAAGTCGGCGTATTCGGTTGTGACGAGGCCCACGGAATCAGTCAACCTGTTACCCTCATGTAGGAGCGATCCTTGTGATCACCCAGGGCGAATACAATATTCGCCCCTACAACGAAAAAAGGCCCCTCCCGACGGTGACGGGAAGGGGCCTTTACGGATACGGGATACAGGGTATCGGTCAGGCTCCGTCCCCATCTCTCCCGCTTGCGCCCCTTGGGGGCCGGCGGGAAGGAATTAGCACCTGACATCCGCTTTGCCGTAGCTTTTGCGGATCGGTTGCTGTGGCTTCGCAGGGCCTATCCCTCCACCACTCTTGATAAAGACGATGCTCTATTCTCTTGTAGGATGCCGACTTTATCTGAAAGTCAGAGCTTTGTCAAACGCAATTCCGCGCTGTTTCGCGGACGCAATCGGCACTCCGGCCCGGTCCGGAAATCAGCCCAGCGCCCGTTCCAGGTCCTGCCACAGGTCTTCCGGATCCTCGATGCCGGTCGAGATGCGCACCAGTGTCTCGCCGATGCCGAGACGCTCCTTGACCTCGGCCGGGATGGCGGCGTGCGACATCGACCAGCAGAGGGTGAGGATGGTTTCCACGCCGCCGAGGCTCGGGGCGATGATCGGCAGCTCGACTCGCTCAAGCAGCCTTTCCACCGCGGCCTTCTCCCTCAGGTCGAAGGAGAGGACGGCGCCGGCGCCGCCGGCCTGGGAGAAGTGCAGGTCGCGTCCCGGAAAGTCGGCCAGGCCCGGGTAGTAGACGCGGGCGACGGCGGCATGTTCCTGCAGCCTTTCGGCCAGCACCTGCGCGCCTTTCTGGGCCGCCTCCAGGCGCACCTTGAGGGTCTTGATGCCGCGCGCCAGCAGGAAGGAGTCGAAGGGGCCGAGGACCGACCCCATGGCGTTCTGGAAGCGCTTGAGACGCTTGGCCAGCTCCGGGTCGGCGGTGGTGACCAGACCGGCCAGCAGGTCGCTGTGGCCGCCGAGGAACTTGGTGGCGCTGTGGATCGAGACGTCGATGCCGAGTTCGAAGGGGCGCTGCAGCAGGGGGGTCATGAAGGTGTTGTCGAGCAGGGTGAGCAGGCCCCGCTGCCGGGCGATTTCGGCAACTCCCCGCAGGTCGGTGATGTTGAAGAGCGGATTGGAGGGGGTTTCAAGGAAGATGGCACGGGTTTCGGGCCGGATGGCGGCTTCGACCGCCGAGAGGTCGGTGGTCCTGACGAAGGAGACGTCGACGCCCTGGTCGGGAAGGATCATGCTGAGGTAGCGCCAGGTGCCGCCGTAGAGGTCGTCCGGCGCAATCAGGTGGTCGCCGCTTCGGAGCAGGGAGAGGGCGCCGCCGATGGCCGCCATCCCGGAGGCGAAGGCGAAGCCGCGCACACCGCCCTCGAGCAGGGCGATGGCATCCTCGACCTGTTGCCGGCTGGGGTTTCCGCTGCGGGCGTAGTCGTACTCGCCGGGACGCCCCCCGTGGTGGTGATAGGTGGATGCCTGGTAGATCGGGATGGTGGAAGCGCCGGTGGCCGGATCGCGGTCGGCCCCCTGGTGGACCAGAACCGTTGCCGGGCGCAACGGTTCTGTCCGTTGTCCGTTGTCCGTTGTCATGTGTTTGAACCCCTGTCCATTGTCATTAGTCAGCCGCTAACGCGGCGTCAGGCCGCTGCGCGGCCGTCATTGGTCATTGGATAGCATTTAACGACTGACGGCGCGAAGCGCCTGACCAATGACTACTCTAGAGCCTGCGCGAGATCGGCGATAATGTCGTCAACGCTTTCGACCCCGACCGACAGGCGCAGCAGGCTCTCGCAGATGCCGAGGCGTTCGCGGTCGGCCTCGGGGATGTCGCCGTGGGTCTGCACCGCCGGCAGGGTCATCAGCGATTCGACGCCGCCGAGGCTCTCGGCAAAGGAGATCAGGCGCAGCTTCCCGAGGATGTCGCGGGCGGTCTGCGGACTGTCCACCCGGAAGGAAAGCATGCCGCCGAACCCTTCGGCCTGTCTCCTGGACAGGGCGTGGCCGGGATGGTCCTCGAGGCCGGGATAGTAGACGTCCGCCACCTTCGGGTGTTCCTTCAGCCAGCGGGCCACCCGCAGGGCGTTCTGGCCGTGCCGTTCGACGCGCAGCGCCAGGGTCTTGAGGCTGCGCATCAGCAGCCAGCAGTCCTGGGGCGGCAGGATGGCGCCGGTGGAGTTCTGCAGGAAGTAGAGCCGCTCGCCCATCTTGGCGTCGGCGGCGACCAGGACTCCGGCGCACAGATCGTTGTGGCCACCCAGGTACTTGGTAGCCGAGTGTACCACGATATCGGCGCCGAGCTCCAGAGGTCGCTGCAGGACCGGAGTGAGAAAGGTGTTGTCGACGATGAAGAGTGCCCGTCGCTGCCGGCAGAGCTTGGCGAGCGCCCGCAGGTCGGCGATCCCGAGCAGGGGATTGCCCGGCGTCTCGACGAGCAGGCCGCGGGTCTGTTCGGTGAAGGCCCTTTCGACGGCGTCGGCCGAGGTGGTGTCGACGTAGGTGGCACTGAGGCCGAGCTTGCCGAAGACCTGTTCGAGGACGCGGTAGGTGCCGCCGTACAGATCCTCGGAGACGACAAGATGGTCGCCGGAGGAGAAGTGCAGAAAGAGGGTGGTCAGGGCGGCCATCCCGGAGGAGAAGGCCAGGGCGCGGCTGCCGCCCTCGAGTTGGGCCAGGCCCTCTTCGAGCACCTGACGGGTCGGATTGCCCGAGCGGGTGTAGTCGAAGCCGGTGCTTTCGCCCACCGCCGGGTGCCGGTAGGTGGCGCTGGCATGGATGGGGTAGCTGATGGCGCCGGTCTTCTCGTCATGGCCGACGCCGATCTGTACAAGGCGGCTGTTCAGGTCGAGTTTTTCAACAGGTTTCATGGTCATCCCCCTTGGGAAATGGGCGGGGCCTATGAAAAAAGCCCCTTCTCATGGGGATGAGAAGGGGCTTCGAAAAATCGACAGATGCGATGCGGATTCGTCGAAGCTCCGTCCTCATCTCTCCCGCCTTTGCCGGGGGGCTTCGGCGGGAAGGATTTAGCACCTGGCATCCGCCTGTGCGTAAGGCTTGGGCGGACCGGTTGCTGTGGCTTCAAAGGGCCTTTCCCTCCACCACTCTGGATAAAGACGTTGCTTTGCAGCGTTTTTGTTGACTCGTACTATAGGAAACAGGGTTTCGGTTGTCAACCGGATTTGTCTCCTTTGGTCCGCGGCGGCTCAGGAAAGATCCTCGAAAAGGACGCTGGAGAGGTAGCGTTCGCCGGAGTCGGGCAGAATGGCGACGATGGTCTTGCCGGCGTTCTCCGGTCGGGCGGCGAGACGCACCGCCACCGCCACCGCGGCGCCGCATGAGATGCCTGAGAGGATGCCCTCCTCGCGGGCCAGGCGCCGGGCGAATTCGATCGATTCCTCGTTGCCGACCTGCTCGACCTGGTCGACCAGCGACAGATCGAGGGTGTCGGGGATGAAGCCGGCGCCGATGCCCTGGATCTTGTGCGGGCCGGGCTGTAGCTCCTCTCCGGCGAGCTGCTGGCTTATCACCGGCGAGTCGGCCGGCTCAATGGCCACCGAAGTGAGCGCCTTTCCCTGGGTTTTCTTGATGAAACGCGATATTCCGGTGATGGTGCCGCCGGTGCCGACGCCGGAGACGAGGATGTCGATGTTTCCCGCGGTATCCCGCCAGATTTCCGGGCCGGTGGTCTGTTCGTGAATGGCCGGGTTTGCCGGGTTTTTGAACTGGTGCAGCAGGACGTATTTGTTGGGGTCCGAGGCGGCCATCTCCTCGGCGGCGGCGATCGCCCCCGTCATCCCCTTGGGACCGGGGGTGAGGATGAGTTTGGCGCCGAAGGCCTTGAGCACCTTGCGTCGCTCGAGGCTCATCGTTTCGGGCATGGTGAGGGTGATGGGAATGCCACGCGCGGCGGCGACGAAGGCCAGGGCGATGCCGGTGTTGCCGCTGGTCGGCTCGACGATTTCCTTGCCCGATCCGAGCAGCCCCTTCTGCTCGGCGTCCCAGATCATCGAGGCGCCGATCCGGCACTTGACCGAATAGGCCGGATTGCGGCCTTCGACCTTGCCGAGGATGGTGGCACCGCCTTGCGGCGCGAGGCGGTTGAGGCGTACCAGGGGGGTACGGCCGATGGCGAGGGAGTTGTCGGTGTAAATCTGACTCATGGCGCTCTCCTTTTTATTCCCCAACGGATTCGGAGTTGAGATCGAAGAATGCATTGCTGCCCGGCTCCGGGAAGCTATTCGCTGTCGAAAATTCGTTTCGGGCGTCGCCTCGCCAGCGAGCCGAAGTCCGTCCGATTCTCAATATTACCACCTGAATCGGCCGCCCGGGCTATCGCTGACGGCAGAGTTCCTCGACGATCTTCTCCGCCTGTCCTTCGAGGGCGTCTGAATTCCTTTTCGTTTCTTCGGAGCCGAGGCGGATCTCGGTGTAGTTGCCGGCGCCCAGGACATGGTCGGCGGCGGAACGGACGCTTCCCTCTTCGGCGGGCAAGGAAACCAGGACGAT
>Ga0102953_1000705_pt1 | contig 22242 bp, 18 predicted proteins | sample SalPon2A_C_D2_MG_FD_78509 | JGI IMG/M metagenome (GOLD analysis project Ga0102953, IMG submission 78509) | Soil microbial communities from South San Francisco under conditions of wetland restoration - Salt Pond MetaG R2A_C_D2_MG | ecosystem: Environmental > Terrestrial > Soil > Wetlands | place... | reverse complement strand
GGCGGACCCAGCTCGGTCATGTGACGGTGTCCGCGTTCATCGCGATGCAGCTGCTGTACGGCGTGGGGACACTGATTGCCGCTTTCGGGCAGGCGCCAGCAGGAAGACCGCGGCGCCGAAAGCGGCAATCAGTGTCCCCACGCCGTACAGCAGCTGCATCGCGATGAACGCGGACACCGTCACATGACCGAGCTGGGTCCGCCGCAGATCCGTCATCTGTGCGATGATCGGAAAGTGCAGCTGGATCTGACCGATCACGCTGGGGCTTCCGATGACGAGCGCCAGTGCGACCGCGACCCACGGCCATCGGGTCAGGAGCGCACGGCGCTTCGGAGAGACGGCGAAACCGACCAGCACGGCGAGCCCGAAGAAGAGAATGCTGAACTTGGTGAGGAGGCCGAGCCCACCGGCCACGCCGAGGAGAATCCACCAGCGTGGGCGGTCGTCATTCCCCAGCCGCGCCATCGCGAATAGGCCGAGCGTCCACCAGAGCTGATCGAAGACGACGGGCTGGAAGAGACTTCCCGGCCGCATGAACACGGGCGTGCACATCACCGTGAGCGCGGCCAGGATCTGCGCGCGACGTCCGCCGCCCAGCTCGCGCGCGATCAGCGCCGCCAGCACCACGATCGCCGCCGCGGCGAGGGCGGGGGCGCTCCGGAGCACGATCAGCGAATCGCCGAAGAGACGCTCCACGTTCGCGAGAATGGCGATCGCCGGCGGGAAGTCCATGCGGAAGAGCCGGAGATGCCGGCCCATCGCGAAGTAGAGGAATGCGTCGCGGTGAATTCCGTAGGGCGAGATCGCGTTCGTGACGACGTGGAGCGCGATGGTCACGGCGGCCGCTCCTACCGAGCGAACCGCGAAGGGACGCTCCGTCAGACGGCGAGATCCGCGCTCAACTGCTCGAAGCACTCCGGGCACATGCCGTGCGTGATCTCCGGCAGTGTGACGCGCTCGAAGAGGCCCAGCTTCAGCATGGCGTCTTCGACTTCGATCCATCGTCCCTCGGCGGCTTCCACCCGCTTGCACCAACCGCACACGGCGAGGATGTCCTCGCCGCGCGGGAGGGTGCGATCGAGCAGGCGTTCCGCCGTGCGCCGCTCGACGCGGCGGATCTCGACCGTCACGGTGATGCCACCGTCGGGCTCCGGTGTGAGCTGCAGCTCGAGGGCGCGGCGGACGGCGGGGCCGTCGCAGCGGATGCCGATTCGTACGACGGTGCCGCTTCGGGTGCGGTCGAACAGCGCATGGTAGATCTGGCGTGTCGTTGACCCGGCGATGCAATCCCAGATCGACCGACCGACGACGTGCTCCGCGGTGGTGTCCGGTGCGTCGTTCGCGAGGGCGAACGTGTCCCACCCGTCGCCCACGGCGGACACGGTATCGTGCGCGTCGATGCGATACGTGAGGGTGTCGCGCATTCGGGGGCGCCCCGGGCGGGCGCTCAGGCTGGAGACTGGAGAGCCGGCTCGCAGAGCTTGGCGCACACCGCCTGCACGATCAACTCGCGGGCGCGCTCGATCGCCTGGTCGAGCGATGGGCTGCGATGAAACATCGCCTGCGCCCGCGCGCGGATCTCGTCGCGCGTCGGGAGCTCCGGCAGGTGCATCTCGCGCACGAACGCCTCGGCCTGTTCACGCGACTCACGCGCGCGGCGCACCACCTCATCCATGTGCTGGCCGAGTGAGGCGCGGGCTTCCGCCGCGAGCCGCTCGATCGGAAAGTGCTCTGCGAGCTGTCGTGCGACTTTCTCGATCACGCTCCGCTGCGGTGTGTATCCGCCCTTGACCATCGCGCGCGGCGGCGCCCGGAGATCCCAGACGAGGCCGAGCCATGAGAAGGCCTTCAAGGCATAGAAGGTCGGATCGAACTCCCACCAGCGGAATCCCTGGCGGGTGGAGCTCATGTAGGCGTGATGATTGTTGTGCCACCCCTCGCCGAGCGTGATGATCGCGAGCAAAGGGTTGTTGCGGGAGTCGTCGCCCGTGAGGTAGCGCCGCTTCCCGTGCACATGGGCCAGCGAGTTGATCATGAACGTGCCGTGGTACAGCACCACCGTGCTCCAGACGAACCCGACCACGAGCCCGGGCCACCCCGCGATCACGTACGCGAGGATCGCGAGCACGAGCGCGGGGACGTAATTGTGCTTCTCGAGCCAGCGGAGCTCGGGGAACCGCGCGAAGTCCTGAATGGCGGAGAGATCGGTGTGATCGTGCCGCCGCGCAAAGATCCAGCCGACGTGTGAATAGAAGAAGCCCGCCTGCCGCGGCGAGTGCACGTCCTCGGGCATATCGGAGTACTTGTGATGATGCCGGTGTTTGGAGGCCCACCAGAGCACGCCGCGCTGGGCCGACATCTCACCGACGAACGCGAACAGGAACTGCATCACACGCCCCGTCTTGAACGACCGGTGCGAGAAATAACGATGGAATCCGGCAGTGACGGCGAACATGCGGAGCACGTACAGCGCCACGCCGAGCCACACGGCCTTCCACGTCACGCCGGTCCAGATAGCCGCAAAACACGCCAGGTGGACCAGGAGGAATGGAATGGCCGCCGGATAGATGATGTCGTCGTGCAACTCGGCGCGCGTGGGCGCCGAGGTCTCCGCAGATGCCGTCACGCGCTCTGACCCCGTAGCTGGAGGATAGGGCCCGACGTGCCGCCGGGCCCTATCAATTATAGCCGTTCGGGCGTCGTGATTGCGACCCGAACGCCTTCATGAAGCTGATCGGTGGGGTGAAGCACCACCCGCTCGCCCTCCCGAAGGCCGCCCGTCACCTCGGCGTCGAACGGGTTGCGGTGGCCGATCTCGACCGTGCGCACACGGACGCGTTTCCCATCCACCACGAACACCGCCCAGGCGTCACCCTGACGAAAGAGCGCGCTCGTCGGCACGCGGAGCGCGTCCGCGATACCCCAGATCACGATCCGCACCTCGGCACGGTAGCCGTCGCCCAGCGGCCCAGGGGGATCCACGAGATCGGCGACCACATGGACCCGCTGTTCCTCGACGCCGAGCGCCGAGACTTTGGTGAATCCCGACGGCTCGATCAGGCGCACCACACCGCGCAGTGTGTGCGCGCCGCCCCACTCGTCCACGAACACCGTATCGCCGGGCTCGAGCTTGACCGCGTCGGTCGAGAGAACGTCGGCGACGATTTCGAGATCGCGCGGGTTGCCGATCGCGAGCAGGGGCTCGCCGGGCAACGTGACCCGCTCGCTCCGCTCGGTCACCGAGAGGATCCGGCCCGTCACGGGCGCGTGGAGCGCCACCGACTCGTTGCTCGTTCCCATTCCCGCCGCCAGGGCGGCCCGCGCCTCTTCGACCTGATGCGCGACCGACTGCGCGAGGAAGTTCGCGGACTCCACGTCGTGGGTGCGCAGCACGACCGCCGCGTCGGCCTGGTCGCGTTCCTCAGGCGAGATCCCCCCGGCGCGCGCCAGCGTGACGATCCGATCGCGGCGCCGCATGGCGTCGTCGAGCGCGGTCTGCGCCTGGGCCCGCCCGGCGTCGGCGGCCCGGGCGGCATCGCGCGCCGCGGCGAGCCGCGCGATAGCGGCCTCGCGCTGCCGGGGATCGAGCGGCTGGGCGAAGATCCGCGCGACAACCTGATCGGCGGAGACGGAATCGCCCTCCACCACGTCCAAACGCTCGACGCGTCCCGCCACGGGTGCGCTCACGACGTACCGGTTCCGGACGCGGGTGCGGGCCTCCTCATCCACGGTAACGCGCATCGGGCCGCGCGCGACCGGAGCCACCTCCACCGGAATGGGGGTCGGTTGCAGGGCGCGCACGATCAGGGCGATGACACCCACGCCGACCGCGGCGATGACGACGTGCTTCACGGTCACACGCACGTTACTCTCCCGTCTTCAACGCGCTCACGAGATCGAGGCGGTGTACGCGCCGACGCACGACGGCGGCCGTGGCGAGGGCGGCGAGTGCCACGACGATCACCGCAAACGCATACGTCCGGCTGCTCACGACGAGCGGAATCCGGAACATTTCCCACTGGTAGTTCATCGCCAGCGCCCAGGAGAACCCGTAGCCGAGCACCAGCCCGATCGGGGTGCCGATGGCGGCCTGCACCATCTGCTCTCCGAGCAGCATGCGGGCGGTCTCGTCCCGCGTGAATCCGAGCACCCGGAGGCTCGCGAGCTCGCGCGCGCGCTCCGAGAGCGCGATGCGCGCCGAGTTGTAGATGACCGCGACCGCGATCGCCGAGGCGGAGAGGACGAGGATCGTCGTCACCACGCCGATGCTTCGTCCGATGGTGTCGTTGAAGCTGCTGAGCGCTGCGCCCCGGCGCGCGCTGCCCGCCACCGCGGGCAGCTCCTTGAGGCGGGTGAGCAGTCGGTCCATGCGGGCGGGGTCCACGGCGAGATACGCACCCGAGACCGTCAGGCCTTCGTGGAGCAGATGCGCGAGCGCCGAGCGCTCCATGTACACGGAAAGCCCGATCGGCTCGTCCACGACTCCCGCGACGGCGACGCGACGCACGGCACGCGTCCCTTCCAGGATCTCGATCGTGAGCGTGTCCCCCGTGCGAGCGCCGAGCACCTCGGCGAGCTTGGTCGTGAGCACCGCGCCGCCGGACGGCAGCCGGACCTCGTGATGCCGCGCGTCGATCAGGCGCCTCAGCCGGCCGTCGGGCAGCACGCCCGAGATCGCGACGCGGCGCGAACGATGCCCGATGCGCACGCGGGCGGGCACCGCGCGGAACGGCTCGACGCGCATGACCCCGGGAAGATGCGCGAGATCGTACACGACACCCGCGGGACGCGGCTGTGCGAAGACTACCGTGAGATCGTCCCGCTGGACCTGGCGGAACTGAAGATCGATGAGCGCCTCGAGCGAGTCGAACGAGAAGTACCCGACCACCAGGATCGCCGCCGCGAACGCAACGCCGAGGGCCGAGAGCGAGGCCTTGAGTGGGCGCCGTTCGAGGTTGCGCAGCACGATGCGGCCGGCCGGCGAGAGCAGGCGGTGCAGGCCGAGGCGTTCGATCGGGCCGGGCCGGTAGTGCGGTGGGGGCTCGGGGCGCATCGCTTCGGCGGGTGGGAGCGCGGATGCGCGCCGCACGGCGCCGATCGCACCGACGACCGCGGCCGCGGCGCTGATGCCGATGCCGATCAACACCGCCATGACGTCGAACCGATACGGAAACGACGGGAATCGGTAGAACTCGGCATACGTCGCGTTCACGATGCGGCCGAGCCAGACGCCGAGGCCGATGCCCAGCACCGCACCCACCGCGAGCGCCACCAGTGCCAGCTCGAGGTAGTGCAGGCCGATCGTGAAATCCGTGTATCCGAAGGCCTTGAGGACGCCGATCTGCGTGCGTTCGGTGGCCATGAGTCGCGCGAGCACGACGTTCAGGAGGAATGCGGCGACGCCGAGAAAGATCGCGGGGACGATCGTGCCGCTCACGCGGTTCTGCGCCAGCTCGTCGCGCAGAAAGCGCGCCGAGATCTGTTCGTCATGCCCGTACGCCCCGAGGCCGCCGTACGGCGCGAGGAGCCGGTCCACCCGCGCGATGACGTCGGCCGTGTCGCTTCCGGGGGCGAGCGTGAGCGAGACGTCGTTGAAGGCGCCCCGCATGTCGAACGTGGCGGCCAGCACGTTCCGCCGCATCCAGAGAATCCCGAACCGCCGGTTGTCCGGGAGCCACGTCCCGCCGCCCTGGATCTCGTACACGAACTCTGGGGAGAGCGCGACGCCCACGATCTCCAACATCTGCCGCCGGCCGTTGATGATCGCCGCGAGCCGCGAGCCGGGACGGAGGTGGTTGGCTTCCGCAAAGGCCTCGCTGGCGAGCACTTCACGGCCGCTGTTGGGATCGGGGAACCGGCCGCTCCTGAGATAGATGTCGTTGAGCGCCGGCCGGCCGCGGGCGGGAATCGAGACGAGCCGACCCGTTGCGGGCTCCGGGAGGTCGGGCACGTCGAGCAGAACGTCCACCACGACGCGCGTCTCGACGGTGGCGACGCCCGGGACGGCGGCGACCCGGGTCCCGATCGCCTCGGGCGCGCGCACCAGATGCGCAAAGATGTCGGCGAACCGGTAGCTGGTGAAGTACGCATCTCGCGCGAGGAGCAGCGACCGGTACGACCCGTGCGTGATGACGACCGTCGCGACGCCCACGGCGACCACGACGGCGATCGCCAGCACCTGCCCGCGGAGCCGCGCGAGATCGCGAAACAGCTTGCGGTCGAGCGCCTTCACCACTCCACCTCCGACGGCGCCACACGTCGCGCATTGCGTGTCACCTCCGCGATCGCTCCGCTGTGCATGTGAATCACGCGGTCGCCGATCGCGGCGATCGCGACGTTGTGGGTGATGATCGCGGTGGTGGTATTGAGCTCCTTGTTCACCTGTACGAGCGCCTCGAGCACGAGCCGGCCCGTCTCCGCGTCGAGCGCGCCGGTCGGCTCGTCGCAGAGGAGAACGTCGGGGCGTTTGGCCACGGCGCGTGCGATGGCCACCCGTTGCTGCTCGCCGCCGGAGAGTTGGGACGGAAAGTGATCGAGTCGCTGCGAGAGACCGACGAGGGCGAGCGCCTCGGGCGCCGGCATCGGCCGCGTGGTGAGATCCGTGACGAGCTGCACGTTCTCCCGGGCCGTGAGACTCGGGATCAGGTTGTAGAACTGGAAGACGAAGCCGACGTGCTCGCGCCGGAAACGGGTCAGCCCGCGCTGGTCCGCGGCGGTGAGGTCGTGATCGAAGAACTGCACCGAGCCGGACGTCGCCGTGTCGAGTCCACCCAGGATGTTGAGGAGCGTCGACTTCCCGCTCCCCGACGGACCGAGGATGACGACCAGTTCACCCAGGTAGAGATCGAGGTCCACCCCCGTGAGCGCGGGGACGTCGATCTCTCCCATGTGGTAGACCTTCGTCAAGCCGCGCGCGCGAAAGACGCTCGTCCCCATCGGAGGCACGGCCGGACGTGCGGCCGACGCGTTCGCCGCGATCATACATGGGAATTAGCCGGGCGGGGATGGGGTGGTGCTGAAGCCGGCTTGAAGGGCGGCTCATACCGCCCGTGGGTTACTCCGGGCGCGGCAGGCGTCCCTCCTGGCGGCCCTGGGTGAGAACGCGCTCGGTGAAATCCATGCGCTCCTGGAGCTCCACCAATTCCTGATGCATGTCCTGCATCTCGGCGCGCAACTGATCGACGACCGGGAGGAGGTCATCCCCGCCGCCGGACGCACGGGCACGTGCCTCCTCCGCGCGTGCCTGGGCGATCTTCACCCGGCCGTTCATGAACACCGCCACCACGGGTATCGACAGGGCCAGGACAGGAATGAGCAGTGCGAGTGTACCGTTGTCCATCGTGCATCCTTCCGCTCGGCACGGCGCGATGCGCGTGCGTCACTCGAGCCTACGCCGTTCGGCAGCCGGGGGTTCGGGGGCGCCGCCCAGGCGTCCCTTTTGCGAGGATAGAGGGTTCACGCCCGGGCGACAAGAGCAGATGGCCGGCCTTCCGTTGACGCTCCTCACGCCCCCGGCTAGGTTCGACCGCACGATACCCCTTCCGTGTCCCACCTTCGGAGCAACATCGCATGAAGCTCCCTGCATGCCGTCGTCTCATGTCCCGCATCGTCGGAGTCGCCGCCGCGCTCATGGCCCTGCCCACCGTGGCCCTCGCCCAGCACCCCTCCGGCGCCATGCTGCCGGACAGCGTGAAGCCGCTCAAGGTCGTGGATCCCGCCTGGATCGATGCCGGCGCCAACGCCTGTACGGACTTCTTCGAGTACGCCAACGGCGCCTGGCTCGCACACGACACCATTCCCCCCGCGTACTCGTCCTCGGGGGTCGGACGCGACATGAGCGACCGAAACCAGCTCGTCGTGCGCGCGGTACTCCAGGACGCCGTCGCCGAGCGAAAGACGCTGCCATCCGACAGCACCACGGCAAAGCTCGGGACGTTCTACGCCACGTGCATGGATTCGACCGCGGCGGAGCAGGCGGGCATCGCGCCGATCCGCCCCTGGCTCGACGAGATCGACAGGGTCACGACCCGGGAACGCCTGGTTCCGGAGATCGCGACGCTCCAGGTGAACGGCGTGAACGTCTTGTTTCACTACTTCCCGCAGCCCGATCTCCACGACGCGGCGCACTACGTGGCGTGGTTCTATCAGGGTGGGCTCGGGCTTCCCGACCGCGACTACTACACGGATTCGAGCGCCTCGGGCGACTCCACGCGGCAGGCGTACGTCGCGCACATCACGAAGCTGCTGACGCTCGCGGGCGAATCGTCGAGCGATGCCGAGCGCGACGCCGACCGGGTCCTCACGCTCGAGACCGCGCTCGCGAAGGCCTCCCTCACCCGCGTCGCGCAGCGCGATCCCTCGGCGACCGACCATCTTATGACCGCCGCGGAGATGCGGAACCTGACGCCGGACTTCTCGTGGGGCGTCTACGAACGCGACATCGGCCTCGCGTCCCCGCTCACCCGCGCGAACGTCGCGATGCCCGCGTTCATGACCGCGGTGGATTCGCTGTTGGTGCACGCGCCGCTCGACATGTGGCGGGCCTACCTGCGGTATCATACCGTCTCGAACGCGGCGTCGTGGCTCAGCACGCCGTTCGTGAACGAGAACTTCGCTTTCAGCTCAAGGTTCAGCGGCGCGAAGGAGCTGCTGCCGCGCTGGAAGCGGTGCCTGCAGGTGAGTGACGGGGAAATGGGCGAGGCGCTCGGCAAGGCGTACGTGGAGAAGACGTTCCCGCCCGAGGCGCGGGCCCGTGCCAAGCAGGTCATTGACGACATCAAGGCGGCCTTTGGCGAGCGGCTGAAGGCGCTCACCTGGATGTCGGACACCACCAAGACGCGCGCGCTCGACAAGCTCGCGAAGATGGGCGAGAAGGTCGGCTATCCCGATCACTGGCGCGACTACACCAAGCTCCAGATCACAAACGGACCGTTCGTGTTGAACGTCGCCCGTGCCGACGTCTTCGAGTGGCAGCGGGTGGTCAATCGTCCCGGCGAGGCCGTGGACACCACCGAATGGGGTATGACGATCCCCACGGTGAACGCCTACTACGATCCGTCGAAGAACGAGATGGTCTTCCCGGCGGGCGCGCTCGAGCCGCAAACGTTCGATGCGAACGCCGACGACGGCGCCAACTACGGCGCGCTCGGCGGGAGCTGGGCCGGCCACGAGCTCACGCACGGATTCGACGATGAAGGACGGCACTACGACGCCGAGGGCAATCTGCGCGATTGGTGGACGCCCGCCGACTCGGTGCATTTCACGAAGGAAGCCAATCTCGTGGTGCGGCAGTTCGACGGCTACATCCAGGTGGACACCTTCCACGTGAACGGGAAGCTCACGCTCGGCGAGAACATCGCCGACTACGGCGGCGTGCTGACGGCTTATGACGCGCTCGAGCGGGCACTCACACGGGACGGACGTCCCGGCCTGATCGACGGGTATACCCCCGAGCAACGGTACTTCCTCGCCTACGCGCAGAGCTGGCGCGTGCACACCCGCCCCGCCCGGCTGCGTACGCGCGTGAAGGTGGATCCGCATTCCCCGGCACGCTGGCGGGTGAACGGTCCGCTCTCCAACGATCCTGAGTTCTGGAAGGCCTTCGGCTGCAAGCCCGGCGATCCGATGGTTCGCCCGGCGGACAGCATTCCGCACATCTGGTAGGGGGGCCGGGCCCCGGGGGATCAGGGGCTCGGCTGCAGATTCGCGTCGAGCTTGACGGTGGTGACGTGACAGGCGTCCCCGCTCACGCGCACGCCCGCCGCGCTCCAGGTCAGGTAGTTCGCCTTGGAGATCGTGACGTCGTAGGTGCCCTGCCGTTCCCACGCGCCGAGCATCGTGGGTGATGGAAGCGGTCCCGCCGTGGGCAGCGTCTCCAGCGTGTCCACGTAGGCGCCGTCCCGCGCGATGCCCAGCGCGCCGTCGGTGGCCGGAAGGCCCGTCACCGAATCCCTGACGTCCACCTGAATCCCGGGCACGGCGATCGCGGTGCACACGACGGGGACGTCGTTGCAGCCGAATCCCGGCATCGCCGCGGCCAGCGCCAACGCGAGGCGCACGCCGGCCGTCACCGCACTCCCTTCAGGAATGCGCGCATCGCGCGCTCCACTTCCGCTTCGTTCGAGATGAAGACGTAGTGGTTCGCCCCTGGGACCACGACCACGTGCGCGCTCGGAACGCTGCGGCGCAGCAGCGCGATCTGTTGGAGCTCCCAGGGATGCAGGATGTCGAAGACGCTGTCCGCAGCCGCGCGGGCGGGGGGCGTCATGGCGTCGTACCACGTGTACAGATCGCGGGCGGAACGCTGCACGGCGTAGAAGGCGAGAATCGGCGCGCGAATGCGCTCGTATGGCGGTCGGAGCGTCTGCGAGATGATGGCGGTGTAGACGCTGTCCGGCGTGTCCTGGCCGGCGAACCGCCCAGCCGAATCGAACCGCACGGTGGTGCAGATCCATCCGATCGGGAGGGTGACGCCGTACACCCGTGCCTCGTAGCGGCGCACGCCTTCCGGCGATGCCGAGTCCGCCGCCGTCATGGCGGGCGGCGTCGGCGTCGGCATCTCGCCCCACAGCTTGGCCAGTCCCGTCCGGTCCTGCGCGGCGTCGAGGTAGATCAGTCCGGAGACCCGATCGGGCCAGCGTGCGGCGAACTGGGACATCTCGTCGCCCCCGAACGAATGCCCGATCAGGATAACGCGCTGCAGGCGCAGGCTGTCGAGCACCACGAGGATGTCATGTGCGAGCGTGCCGACGTCGTACCCCGAGGCGGGATGACTCGACGCACCGAAGCCGCGGCGCGTGATCGCATAGACGTGATGATGATTGGTGAAGCGCGGCGCGAACGCGTCGAACTCGTGGCCGGTGTCGCCCAGGCCGGCGAGGAACACGAGGGGCGAGCCCGTTCCGCCCCAGTCGAGATAGCGGAGCCGGACCCCCGGTGCGACGGTGACGACACCCTCCCGGTGGGGCGACGCGTCGCGACACGATGGAGTTTGCGCCGCCACGGTGGTGGTGGACGCCACGGCCGCCGCCGCGGCGCCGAGCACGAACAGAGGGATACGATGCATGATGAGTTACCGAATTCCCGTATCGAACGTGATGTCGAATGCCGTGTATCCTGACAGACCGACGGTCACCGTGTGCTGTCGCTGACCGGGGTCGAATACCGGAACGTCCGAGCCCGCGATGATCGTATACGTCCCGGGATCGAGTGCGACGGCATAGTGTCCCGACGAGTCGGACCGAAACGTGGTGATTGACACCGTGCCGCGCCAGACGGTGAACGTTCCGGCGACGGGGGCGGTGCAGGGTGATCCCACCTGGCAGACAGGTGCGATCGGTCCCCGTGTCACCGTTCCCTGAAGGCCGGTGGTGGGCGCGGTGCTCGAGCAGGCGAACACCGCGGCGGTGGCCAGACCGGCGACCGCGGCTGCGAGCCGATGGGAGGTCTTCATGATGTGTTCTCCTGATCCTAACACCCTTCCGGTACGAGTACAGACCCGACAGCGGCGCATAGCGTCACCGCGCGCCGCCGGGCGATTCGGCGTCACGTGGCCGGTCCGGGGTGTCGCGGGTATTCTTTGGGCATGACCGACCCCCTCGGGACCTGCCCGACGTGTGGCGCCACGCTGGCGCCGGGCGTGAGTCGCTGCCCGCGATGCGGCTCACCGGTCGGCGCCGGCGCGGCGCTCGCGGTGGATGATCCGGCCGCGGCCGCGCGGGCCGAGCGGGAGCTCGAGGAGAAGCTGCGCGCGGCGCTGAGCCCGAACTTCCTCCTGGTACGGCGTATCGGCGTGGGCGGCATGGGCAGCGTCTTTCTCGCGCGGGATCCCGTGCTCAAGCGGTCGGTGGCGGTCAAGGTGCTGGCGCCGGCGCTGGCATCCAACGCGGAACAGCGGGCCCGCTTCGAACAGGAAGCGCAGGCTGTGGCGGGCCTGTCCCATCCGAACGTCGTGGCCATCTTCGGCGTCGGCGAGCTGGACGACGGGACGCCGTACTTCGTGATGCAGTACGTCGGCGGGAAGAGCATCGCCGACCGCATAGAAGAAGAAGGTCCGTTCTCCGTGGACGAAGCACGGCGCATTCTCGGTGAGGTCGCCTCGGCGCTCGCCGTGGCACACGCACACGGCATCATCCATCGCGACATCAAGCCGGGCAACATTCTCTACGACGATCAGTCGGGCCGTGCCCTCGTGACCGACTTCGGGATCGCCGCGGTCGTGCGACGCAAGCGCTCCGCCGACGATTCACGCCTCACGAAGCCCGGTACGAGCGTGGGCACCCCGCGCTATATGAGTCCGGAGCAGATCGCCGCCGATGAGGTGACCGAGCAGACGGACGTCTACGCGCTGGGACTGCTCGGATACGAGCTGCTCACGGGCGACGGGCCGTTCGCGACCACCTCGCCCCAGCAGTTGATCGCCGCGCATCTGCGCGACACGCCGAAGCCGGTCTCCGCGGTGCGCGACGACATCGACCCCGAGCTCGACGCATTGATCTCGGCGTGCCTCGCCAAGGAGCCGGCGCGCCGGCCCACGGCGGTCGAAATTGCGCGGCGCCTGGCGCCGGGCGGTGGAGTCCTGCTCGAGTGGCCGCCGCCGGGCCTCGACGCCGTGCACGGGGATCTCTTCGAGGTGAGTCGCTGGTTGTGGGCGGCGGATCTGCTGTTGGCGGCGGCCTTTCTCAGCCTGATCGCGTTCGGCCCGCAGCTCGCGACCACGATCGCCTCGTTCTCGACGCTTTCACTCTGGCTCGCCGGCATCGGCGGTGTGGCGCTCCTCGTGATCGGGATGCGGCGGCTCATCCGCCTGGGCGGGGAGGCGGCCGCCGCGGTTCGCCTCGGATTCGGATGGACGACCGTGCTCGAGGCGCTCGCCGATCGCCGCGGAGACGGCGGCAACCTGATCGCGGGAAGCCGCGAATACGCCGCCCTCGACGCCCCGGCGCGGGCGCGCCTGCGGCGCGGACGTGTGGTGAGCTTGCTCTCCGTCCTGGTGGGTGCCGTGCTCCCGGTTCCGCTCATGATGCTCTGGGTGCGGTTGGGTTCGGGCGGGCTCGCGGGCGGGGACGCGGTCGCGCCGATCATCCTCGGCCCGTCGGTCGTGCTGCTCATCGTGAGTGCATGGGTCGAGCGGCGGGAAGGCCGCGCGGTGCGCGCCCAGCGCGCGCGCCTCGAGCGCGGGCGCCCGCGGGAGTCGGTCGCGCGGCTCGTCGACCCGTGGTACACCAGCTTCGAGCGCGTGCGACAGGGGCAGGCGATGGGGCGCGGTCCGACCGGACGGGCGACGGCCGGCCGCTTCGTCGCGTTTGGCGCGGTCGCCATGGTGCTGCTCTGCGCCATCCTCCTCGCGCCGGTCGCCATCATCGGCACGTTCGGTCCGGCGATCTGGCAAGCGGTATCGTTTTCGCGGATCAGCAGTCTGCGCGACCAGATCCGGCTCGAGCAGACCTCGGCGCGCTGGGGGGTCACACCGGACTCGGCGATTACGCCGCTCGAGGCGGGCCGGGCATACTTTGCGCTCGCCGGGCAGGCACACCGCGGCGCGTCCGCGGGCTTCCCCGAGCATCCATTGCCGCAGGTACTGTCCTTCGACTCGCTCCCCGCGGCATGGCTCGCGGCGTTCGTCGCAAACCCCGATACGCTGTGGGCACGGGCGGAACGTGGATTCCCCCCGGCGACGCGCGACACGCTGCGGCGGATCGCCGCGTTCGCGGGCTTCGCGGCCCTCGACACGGTGGCGCGCGCTCCCGCGGTGGATTACCTCGGCGCGCGGTTCGTGATGCCGTTTCCGGATTCGGCCGCATTCGAGCGACTACCGATCCCGCGCCTGAACACCACGAGACTCCTCCTCAACGCGAACCTCGCGCGCGCCGCCTACTTCCTGTCGATTGGGCGAACCGCCGACGCCGAGCGCGCGATTCGGGAGCTGATCAGCTTCGGGCTCAGGCTGATGGATGGTACGACGCTCTTCGAGACACGGCTCGGTGCCCTCGCGATTCACACGGGGCGGGAGGCGCTGATCGAGTTCTACACCGTCGTGGGGCGTCGCCAGGAGGCACACGCGCTTCGCGCCGCCTACGACTCCGTCGCGAGTGTCCTCCAGGAACGCGACGCCGCGACCACCACGGCGGCGCTCGGCTCGATTCCCACGGCGAGCGACGAAGAGCGCGAGATGATCCGGGTGGTCCTCGATACGACCGCGGTGCGCGGGCTCCGGTGGTCCATGGCGCACGCCCTCGCGCTCGCGCCGTGCACGGATCTCCGCAGTCTGATCTTCGGTCCTGACGCCGAGCTGCGCTCCGTGTTCGCTGAGGCGAGGAGCTCGCTCGCCCGCTACCCGAGCGAAGATGCGTTTTTCGATCGCATGATGCACGCGGCAAGCGACGGGCCGGGCTTTCGGCGCCGCGAGGGCGTCATCGGGCCGGTGCTGCACGATGCCGCACGCGTGACCGGCGCCATTCTTGGTAATCGGCGTCTGCCGGGATGTACCGCGTGGCTCGTCGCGGCACTCTCGCGCGAACGCTGATCCCGCGTCGGGCTGTTGCCGCGCGGCGGGCGGCCCGGCATATTCGCCGCGGCAGGTGGCACACGATCCTCGATCTCCGTAAACCTCTCTCGGGTACTCGCCATGCAGATGCGTTCCCTGTTCGTGACGTCGCTCGCGCTGGCCCTTCCGGTCGTCCCGCTCTCGGCACAGCAGCACGCAGCGGTGACCGCGGCCGACTATGCCCACGCCGAGCACTTCCTGAGCTACAACACCATACCGCTCGTATATGGACTCTCGGTGCGGCCGAACTGGCTGGCCGATGGGAGCAGGTTCTGGTATCGCACCACGACGCCCGACGGCGTGGAATTCGTCATGGTGGACCCGGCGCGTCGCACGCGGACGCCGGCGTTCGATCACGCACGCCTCGCGGCGGCACTCTCGAAGGTGGCGGACACCACGTACGATGCGCATCACCTGCCGTTCTACGGCTTCGATCTCTCCGCCGACGGCCGCACCATGACGTTCGACGTCGGTCGCGCGCACTACGCGTGCGACCTCCGGGCGTACACCTGTGAAGCGTCGCGGCGCCAGCGGAATGGCATGGCGCGCAACGAGGTGGTCTCGCCCGACAGCACCAAGGCGGCGTTCATCCGGGACTACAACCTCTGGGTGCGGGACCTCGCGACCGGGAAAGAGACCCAGCTCACCACCGATGGTGTCAAGGATTTCGGGTACGCCACCAACAACGCCGGCTGGATTCAGAGCGACTATCCGGTGCTGCTCTGGTCTCCCGACTCGAAGAAGATCGCGACCTTCCAGCAAGATGAGCGCGGGGTCGGGAAGATGTATCTCGTCCACACGGAGCTCGGGCATCCCACGCTCGAGGCATGGAACTATCCGCTGGCGGGCGACAGCATCGTCACCACGATTCAGCGGGTGATCATCGACGTCGATGCACCGAAGGTCATCCGTCTCAAGATGCCGCCCGATCAGCATCGTTCGACCATCTGCGACCACATCTTCTGTGGCGGGCGGTGGGCGGACGTGGAGTGGAGTCCCGACGGGTCGAAGCTCTACTTCGTGTCGACGTCGAGGAACCATCATCATGAGTGGGTCCGCGTGGCCGATGCGGCCACGGGTGCCGTGCACGAGATCATGGAGGAGTCGGTCAAGGACTTCTATCAGTCGGGATACAACCACATCAACTGGTCGGCGCACCCGGCGTCCAACGACCTGATCTGGTACTCCGAACGGACGAACTGGGGGCACATCTATCTGTACGATCTCACGACCGGCACGCTCAAGCACGCGATCACGAGCGGCGACTGGAAGGTGCTCCAGGTACTCAAGGTGGATGACCGGAACCACGTCATCTACTTCACGGGCGCCGGCCGCGAGCCGGGCGATCCGTACTTCCAATACCTCTACAGCGTGCGGTTCGACGGGTCGCATCTGACCCTGCTCACGCCCGACAGCGCGAATCACAGCGTCACGCTGTCGCCTTCGGGCAAGTACTTCGTGGACAGTTACTCCACGCCCACGATTCCGCCGGTCACCGTCGTGCGGGACATGAACGGCAAGATCCGTCTCACGGTGGAGAAGGCGGACATCTCGAAGCTCGTGGCCGCGGGCTGGAAGCCGCCGATTCCGGTGACGGTGAAGGCGCGGGATGGAAAGACGAACCTCTACGGCCTCATGTTCGTGCCGACCACCCTCGACTCGACGAAGAAATACCCGATCGTCAATCACATCTATCCCGGGCCGCAGACGGGCAGTGTGGGCAGCCGGAGCTTCGAGCCGTCACGCGGCGACGCCCAGGCGCTCGCCGAGTTGGGGTTCGTCGTGGTCGAGATCGATGCGATGGGCACGCCGATGCGCTCCCATTCGTTCCAAGCCGAGTACTACGGGGACATGGGGGACAACGGATTGCCGGATCAGATCACCGCGATGAAGCAGCTCGCGGCGCGCTATCCGTTCATCGATGTCGATCGCGCGGGGATCTACGGGCATTCGGGCGGTGGATTCGCCACCGCGGACGCGATGTTCCGCTATCCCGAGTTCTTCAAGGTCGGCATCGCGGAGGCGGGCAATCACGACAACCGCGAGTACGAGGACGACTGGGGCGAGATGTGGCAGGGGCTGCTGGTGAAGCATCCCGACGGGAGCACGAGTTACGACAACCAGGCGAACGAGGCGATCGCGAAGAACCTCGAGGGGCACCTGTTGCTCGCGTACGGAACGATCGACAACAACGTACCGCCGTACAACACGCTGCTCGTGGTGGATTCGCTGATCAAGTACAACAAGGACTTCGATCTGATCACGTTTCCGAACCGCCGGCACGGGTTCGGCAACGAGCCCTACATGATCCGCCGGCGATGGGATTACTTCGTTCGCTATCTCATGGGAGCCGAGCCGCCGCACGAGTATCAGATGCATCCGCCGGCCGAGATGGGACGGCGCTTCCGCCGGTAGGCGTCCGCTACGCGGAGTGCCCCGTTGGCACGTGGCGTCCGGGCTCGCCGAGCCCGGGCGCCGAGCGGCGCCACGGGAGCTGACCCGTGATCTCGATCTCGAGCGAGAAGCTCAGGAAGGTACGGATCCCGACGATCGCGGCGAGCACGCCGAGATTCCGGAAGTTGGGCTCGATGGCGACGGTGTTGATGATGTCGCCGGCGACGAGAAATTCGAGCCCGAGGAGAATGGCGCGGCCGAGGTCGGCGTGATAGCGGTCGTAGGCCCGCGCCGCGGGCTGGCGGCGCAGGAGCGCACGCAAGAACATGATCGTCGCGCCGATCGCGCCCGCGACGAGCGCGACGATGCCGGCGAGCTCGATCAGCCGGACCAGTACGGATACCGTCCCGACGAAGTCCATCAGGCCTCCATCTTCCGGATCACGTAGTGCACGTACGCGATCGCCGCGATCACGCCGAGCGTGAGCACGGCGACCACGAATCCCATGATCCACCATTGGGGACCGCCGGCACCGGCCATCGACCCCACGATCCAGAGCAGGGCGCCGGTCTCGAGCACGAGCAGGACGCCCCAGACCGAGAACGCGATCAGCGCCCAACGGGCCCAGCGCCAGAGTCCCAGCGCCGCGACACCGGCCGCGAGCGGCGCCACGATGAGAATGCCCACGGTGGCGGCAGCGCCGATCGGGAGCGGCATGCCCTGTCGGAACAGGTGGACGATCACGGTCCCCGCCGTGGCCAGTCCGCTGAGCAGATGCCACAGGAGTGCCGCGATCAAGAGTACGATGCCAACCGGCCGCTTCATCGGCCCTCCGCTCCACCCGAAAATCCCCACTACGTATTCTGTGCGTCGTATCGGTTCGTCGCCAGCCGCCCTTCATCGAGCGCGCCGGCACCGCGTGATCTCACGGCCGGCGCAGCGCCCGCCTGACCACCAGAACGTAGATCGCCACGTTCACCACGAGCGCGAAGACGCCGAGCAGCACCTGGATCCCCCGGGTGAGCCCCGACGGATAGATCAATGCGGTGACGTAGTGATCGATGAAGCCACCGGCGTACCCCGGTCCCCCGCCCGCGCGGCGGAGCGCGTTCTCGAGCGGGGTGAGCGGGCAAATCCATCCGGCGAACTCGATCAACACGCCCCACACCGCCGCGGGCACGTGCAGCCACGCGAGCCGCGGACGCCGCAACACGAAGAGACCGCCGAGCACCACGAAGAGCACGAAGCAGAGGTGCAGGACCAGGACGACGTCCGCGAGGATGCGATAGATCATCGGAGACGCGTGCGCGCGCTCAGCGACCTCCCGCGGGCAGATGGTCGAGGAGATACGTGGTGAGCAGGGTGTACACGTTGAGCGTCGTCCCGGCGCCTTCGCAGATGCAGTGCGTGCGGTTCGGGTATTCCATGAAGTCGATCGTCTTGTCGAGTGCGATCAGACGGTTCAACAACCGCTCGCTGCCCTGGTAGTGCACGTTGTCGTCCCCCGAGCCGTGCACCAGCAGAAGATGGCCGCGAAGGCCCTGCGCGAAGTTGATCGCCGATCCCTCACGGTAGCCCTCCGGATTGTTCTCCGGGGTGTTCATGTAGCGTTCCTGGTAGATCGTGTCGTAGAGGCGCTGATCCGGCACGGGAGCCACCGCCATCCCGACCTGATAGACATCCGGATAGCGGAAGAGCGCGTTGAGGGTGTTGGTCCCGCCGCCGCTCCATCCCCAGATCCCGACACGTGTGGAGTCGAGATACCCGCGCGTCCGGGTGAGCACACGGACGGCGTCAGCCTGTTCCTGCGAGGACAGCACGCCGATCGCTCCATAGACGATCTTGCGCCAGTCGCGTCCCTTCGGCGCGGGGGTGCCGCGGTTGTCCACGCTCGCCACCACGTAGCCCTGATCGGCGAGCGTCTGGAACCAGAGACGCTGGCTGCCCATCCAGGCGTCGCGGACCGTGACGCCGGCGGGTTCTCCGTAGACGTACATCAGGAGCGGGTAGGTCTTGGTCGAGTCGAAATCCCGCGGCCGGATCATCCAACCGTCGAGCGTCGCCGTGTCCGGAAGCGCCAGCTGGAAGAAGGTGCCGGGCCGGAGCAGGGGCTTCACCCGTGCCGCCAGCGTGTCGTTGGCCGCGAGCACGCGTACCGACCGGTGCGACGGGAGCTGAACGAGATCGATCACCGTCGGCGTATCGAACGTCGAGTAGTAGTGAAAGGCCCAGCGGGCATTCGGCGACACGTCGTAGCTGTTCGTGCCGGTTTCGGCTGTGGGCGTCACGCGCTGCGCCGTACCCTGTCCGTTGAGCCGCGAGCGGTAGAGATAGCGCTGCGTGGCGTTGGCGGGCGACGCGATGTAGTACAGCCAGCCGTCCTTGGTATCCACCGCCGCGATGTCGATCACGTCGAAGGCCCCCGGGGTGATGAGCTTCACGGACGTCCCGTCCCGCGAGACGCGATAGATGTGGCGCCAGCCATCGCGCTCGCTCGGCCAGAGAAAGTCCTTCCCGCCGTCGAGCCAGGTGAGGTCGTTCACCACGTCCACCCAGGCGCTGTCCTGCTCGGTGAGCACCGTGTGGGCCGCACCGGTCGCCGCGTCCGCGAGCATCACGCGGTCGGTATCCTGCCGGCGATTGATGCGTTGGAGCACCAGCTCCTTTGCGCCCGCCCACTCCATGCGGGGCAGATAGTTGTTCCGCGGGTCCCCCGGCACCTGGAGCCAGGTGATCGGACCACCGGTTGCGGCAATCACGCCGGCCGTCACCGCGGAGTTGGTCGTCCCAGCCTTCGGGTACTGAATGGGAATGACGTACGGATAGAGCGAATCGGTGTCGTTGATCAGATAGAAGGTGCGGACCCCGGTCATGTCGAAGTGCCAGAAGGCGATCTTCGTGCCGTCGGGCGACCAGCGGAATCCGTCGCGCAGGCCGAACTCTTCCTCGTAGACCCAGTCGCTCATGCCGTTCACGTGCAGGGAATCGGCCCCGGTCGTGAGGCGTGTGATCGCGCCGTCCGCGAGGCGCTCGACGTAGATATCGCCGAAGTACACGTACGCGACGCGGTCGGCCTCGGGTGAGAACTTGGCGTACATCAGCCGTGACGGTTCCGCGTTCGGGCCGCCGATCTTTGTGAGCGTGCCCGCCTTGCGATCGAGGACCCAGTAGTCGCCCCGCGTGTTCCGGCGCCAGACGCGGCGGGTGTTGGTGAAGAGCAACAGCTTGGTGCGATCCTTCGACCACTGATAGTCGTCGAATCGGAGCGGCGCCGTGTCCCCGGCCGGGATCAGTTCCTCGGCCGAGACGAGCACGCTCCGCTTTCCGGTCGCGGTCTCGTAGCGGACAATGTCGAAGCCACCCTTGACCGCCTCCGACGGCTCCACGGTCGTGAATGCCGCCCCCGCGTCGATCCAGCGCGCCGGACCGAAGCGCTGGCTCGCGAAGTCGCGCGAGGCGTAGAGGCGATGCAGGGTCGAGTCCACGGCGGCGGGAAGCTGTGCGTGCGCCGCGGCACCTGGTAGGGTGGCAGAGAGGGGCAGGGCGGCAGCGAGCACGAGGACGGACAGGGCACGGCGCATGGGGCGTCTCCGGATTCGTGGCGCGTGAGTATAGGAATCGGACGGGAGTGGCGCCAGATGACCGATCCGCCCATCTTGTTCGTCCATCCACGGAGCGCGAGCCGTCCATGAGTCTGATGCACGTGTTGATCCTCGGCGTGATCGAGGGGTTGACCGAGTTCATCCCGGTGTCGTCCACCGCGCAATTGTTGGTGGGACAGTCGCTGCTCAAGATCGCGCCGAGCGAATCGATGACCGCCTTTCTGGTCATCATCCAGCTCGGGCCGATCCTCGCGCTCGTCGTCTACTTCTTCGAAGATTTCTGGGCGATCACCAAGGAAACGCTGGCGAATCTGGGGGGCGTGCGGGAGTTCGCGACCCTCCCGCCCAACGCGCGGATGGGCTGGTACATCGTCATCGGGACGATTCCGGCGCTCGTGATCGGATACTTCTTGAGGAACGTGGTCGAGGCGCTCTTCCAGCGGCCGCTCTTCGAAGCGGCGATGCGCATGCTCGCCGCGGCCGCGCTCATGACCGCGGCGGAGCTGTTCAGCCGGCGGTCCCGCAACCTATCGGTCTTGGGAAGGCTCGACGCGCTGATCATCGGATGTTTCCAGGTGCTGGCCGTCTTCCCTGGAGCCTCACGTTCGGGGTCGACGATTTCGGGGGCGATGCTCCGGAACTTCGACCGGCCGACAGCCGCGCGGTTCTCCTTCTTTCTCTCCGCGCCCATCATGGTCGCGGCCGGCGGCTACGAGACGTACAAGGTGCTCAAGATGCCGGGGCTCGGACACCTGATTCCGGCGTTCGCCCTCGGGTTCGTCGTGGCGGGCATCGTGGGCTGGCTCTCGATCAAGTGGCTGCTCGCCTATCTGAACAAGCATTCCCTCTACGTCTTCTCGGCGTACTGTACGATCGCAGCCGTCATCTGCCTGGCGTTCACCTTCCTGCATTGAGCGGGGCTCACGTCTCCCGTCTCACTCGATCCTGATCTTCGACACGTCGATCGTCGGCTCGGGAAACCGCATCTCCAGATCCTCGAGCGTCTCGACGAGGATCTGAGACACCGCCAGGTTGCGAAACCATTTCTTGTTGGCCGGGATGACGTACCAGGGTGCCGTGTCGGTGGAGCAGCGTGTGAGTGCATCCTCGTAAGCATGGATGTAGTCGTCCCACCGCTTCCGCTCGCTGAAATCCGAGAGCGAGATCTTCCAGTGCTTCGTCGGATCGTCGATGCGCGCCTGAAAGCGCTCCTTCTGTTCGTCCTTGCTGATGTACAGGAAGAACTTGACGATGGTGACGCCGTTGACGGCGAGCAGCTCCTCGAACCGATTGATTTCCTCGTAGCGGCGCTCCCAGACGCGCGTCGGGACGAGGTCGTGTACCCGGGCGATCAGCACGTCCTCGTAGTGCGAGCGGTTGAAGATCGTGACGTCCCCGAGCCCCGGGACGGCCCGGTGCACGCGCCAGAGGAAATCGTGTGATGCCTCCTCCGGGGTCGGCACCTTGAAGGGTGTCACCCGGCAGCCCTGGGGATTGAATCCGGTCATCACGTGCCGGATCGTCCCGTCCTTCCCAGCCGCGTCGATTCCCTGCAGCACGACGAGCAGCGCGTGCTTCCGCTCGGCGTACATGCGGTACTGCAGCTCGTCCAATCGCGCGACACCCGCCGGGATGTCATCGTGGATCGCGGCGTGTTTCTTCGCGCCGTGCGTCGCCGCGGGATCGACGTCGGCGAGCCGT
>Ga0102953_1000704_pt1 | contig 22256 bp, 30 predicted proteins | sample SalPon2A_C_D2_MG_FD_78509 | JGI IMG/M metagenome (GOLD analysis project Ga0102953, IMG submission 78509) | Soil microbial communities from South San Francisco under conditions of wetland restoration - Salt Pond MetaG R2A_C_D2_MG | ecosystem: Environmental > Terrestrial > Soil > Wetlands | place... | reverse complement strand
ACCAGGCGTTGACCGGCTTCGGCCGCGCGCGGGTCCAGGAATTGGCGCCGCTGGCGAGTGAAGCGGCGGTCCGGGAGTCGCTGCAGGCGGTCTCTGAAATGCGCCGCCTGGTGGAGCGCTATGGCCGACCGCCGCTCGGCGCCCTGCACGATCTGCGCGAACTGATCGGCAAACTGCGCGCCGAAGGGGCCTGGCTGTTGCCGGAGAAGCTGCTCCAGGTGCTCGAGACCCTCGAGGCGACCCGCGAGTGCCGGGCCTTTTTCGACAAGGCCGAGGCGCCCGGGATCCAACAGCAGGCCGGTGAGCTGATGCTGTTGCAGCCGTTGGCCCGGGAGCTGCGTGAGAGTATCGGGCCGCGCGGCGAGATTCTCGACAGTGCCTCGTTCGAGCTCGGTGATTTGCGGCGCGAAATTCGCACCACCCGCGAGCGGATCAAGAAGATTCTCGAGCGGCTGCTCCACGACGAGCAGCTGGCGCCGGCGTTCCAGGAGCAGCTGATCACCGACCGCAACGGCCGTTACGTGCTGCCGGTGCGGGCCGACCGGCGGAGTCAGGTCAAGGGCTTCGTGCATGACGAGTCGGCCAGCGGCCAGACCCTCTATGTCGAGCCGGCCCAGACCCTGGAACAGAACAACGAGCTGCGCTCCCTGCAGCGCGAGGAGCAGCGCGAAGAAGAACGGATCTTGCTCCGCCTGGCCGCCGCAGTCCGGCAACAGGGACCGATCCTGCTGGACAACCAGCAGCGGCTGGCCGAGTTCGATTACCTGCATGCCGCGGCCCGCTTCTCGCTGCTGGTCGCCGGCGTCGCGCCACAGGTTTCACAGCAGCCAGGTTTCGCCATTCGCGAAGCCCGGCATCCGCTGCTGCTCTTTGACAAGACCGGCCAGCCGACCCAACAGGCGATTCCGATCGACCTGCAGCTTGCCGACCAGGTGCGGACCCTGATTATCAGCGGCCCGAACACCGGCGGCAAGACGGTGGCCCTGAAGACCGTCGGCCTGCTGCACCTGCTGGTCGCGTCGGGGCTGCATGTCCCCTGTCACCCGGACAGCCGCTTCTGCCTCTACCGCAAGGTGCTGGCCGATATCGGCGACGAACAGAGTATCGAGGAGAGCCTGTCGACCTTTTCCGGACACCTGCTGCACCTGCGCTCGATCCTGCAACTTGCCGACGCGCAGAGCCTGGTGCTGCTCGATGAGATCGGCACCGGCACCGATCCGCACGAAGGGGGCGCGCTGGCGATGGCGCTGCTCGACGAGCTGCAGGCGGCCGGCGCGGTGACCGTCGCCACGACCCACCTCAACGTGGTCAAGGGCTACGCGCTGCTGCATGACGGGGTCGAAAACGCCGCGGTCGAATTCGACAGCCGGACCAACGCGCCGACCTACCGGCTGCACTACGGGATTCCCGGCGGCAGCGGCGCGCTTGCGATCGCCCGGCGCATGGAGTTTCCCGAAGCGGTGCTGCAACGCGCCGACCGCTATCGCGGCGAGGACGAACAGGCCGGCGGCAGCGTCATCGAGGAGCTGAACCGGCTCAGCCGGGAACTGGCCGCAGAGCGCGATAGCGCCAGCCAGGCCCGGCACGAGGCACGGCAGCTGGCCAAACGGCGTGACGAGCTGTTGCAGCAGGCCGGCGCCGAGCGGGCCGCGCTGCTCAACCAGGCGCGCGGCGAGGCGGAGCAGCTGGTCGCCAGGACCGAACGTCAGTTGAAACAGCTTCTTAAGCGGCTCGACACCCAGCCGCCGGGAACGGCACAACAGGCGGCCGCGACCGGCGAGCTGCGCCAGCTGCGCAGTGAACTGCAACCGGAGGGGCCACCGTTACAGAAGCAGGCGGCGACTGAACTGAAAACCGGCGAGCTGGTCCGCTTTCTGCCGCTGAACACCGAGGCCGAAGTGGTGCGGATCGATGGTCGCCAAGTCGAGCTGAACCTCGGCGGCAAGAAGCTGCGCTGTCGCCGAGACGATCTGCGGGGCTATCAGCCACGGCGCTTCCGCCAGGCCGGCCAGAGCGTGACCCGGGTCCGCAACCGCAAGCTGGAGAGCGATTTTCAACCGAAGCTGCTGCTGGTCGGGGCGCGGGTCGACGATGCCCTGCCGCAGCTGGAACGGTTCATCGACGACGCCCTGCTGCACCAGCAGCGGCAGGTCGAGGTGGTCCACGGCGCCGGTGAAGGCATCCTGCGCCGGGCGGTGCGGGATTTCCTCGCCGCCAACCGGGCGGTGACCGCCTTTCATGCCGGCGATGTCGCCCAGGGTGGCGACAACGTGACGATCGTCGAGTTGGGAGACTGATGGGTCGCATAGACGAAGACAAGATCCTGCAGATCCGCGAACGGGTCGATATCGTCGAGGTCGTCTCGCGTTACCTGCCGCTGAAGCGATCCGGGGCTAACAACCAAGGGCTCTGTCCGTTCCACGGCGAGAAGACCCCGTCGTTCAACGTCAACAGCACCCGGCAGATCTTTCACTGCTTCGGCTGCGGGGTCGGCGGCAACGTCTTTAATTTCCTGATGCGGATGGAAGGGCTCTCCTTTCCCGAAGCGGTCCGACGGCTCGGCGAGCAGGTCGGCATCGAGATCGAAGAAGAACAACTCTCCCCGGAAGAGGAGGAGCGCCGGCGCGAACTCGACCGGCTGCGGCGCATCAACGAGGTCGCTGCGGAATTCTACCAGTCGGTGCTGCTGAATGAGCCCGAGGGGGAAGCCGCCCGGAACTACCTCAAGCGGCGCGGCTTCGACCGGGAACTGGCCAGCCAGTTTCTGCTCGGCTATGCACCCGACCGCTGGGAGGCGCTGGCCGTGCACCTGGCCGACAAGGGGCTCGATCCCGAGCTGGCGCGCAAGCTCGGACTGATCCGGCCGGGCAAGCAGGAGCGGGGCGATTACGACCTGTTCCGCGGTCGCTTGATGTTCCCGATCCTCGACAGTTACGGCAAGGTGGTCGCCTTCGGTGGTCGGGTGCTGGATGATTCGCTGCCGAAATACATCAATTCGAGCGAATCGCCGATCTATCACAAATCGCGCACCCTCTACGGGCTCTCCCAGGCCAAGGAGGGGATGCGCGGCAGCGGCGAAGTGGTGGTGGTCGAGGGCTATTTCGACCTGCTGGCGCTCTGGCGGGCCGGGGTGCACAACGTGGTGGCGACCTGCGGAACCGCCCTGACCGGTGAACATGCCCGGCTGCTCAAGCGTTACGCCAAGCGGGTGCTGCTGCTGTTCGACCAGGATGCGGCCGGCCGCCAGGCGACCTTCAAGGCGATGGAGGGGCTGCTCCCCGAAGGGTTGGCGGTGGCGACCGTGACCCTGGATGCCGGCGAGGATCCCGACTCCTACCTGGTCAAGCAGGGGGTCGAGGCCTTGCGCCGGAAGCTGGAGCTGGCCCGCCCGGTGCTCGAGGTGTTTATCGAAGAGACCCTGGCTGCTGCCGGGAGCGATGTCGAGCAGCGGGCGCGGGCGATTGACGAGGTCATCGGCCGGATCAAGTTGCTGGGCAGCGATGTCGAGCAGCGGCTCTACCTGGCCGAACTGGCGAAAAAAGCCGGACTGTCCGAGAACTTCCTGCTCGGCAAACTGACCGGCGGGCGCAGGAACCAGCGTCCCGCGACCAGCCGCCCGACCGAGCCGCCGCGTTCCGCCGCACCGGTCCAGGCCCGGGTGCCGACCGCCGGGCTGCGGGCCCAGGACCTGCTGCTGCAATTGATGCTCTGTGACCCGGCGGTGCGTCAGCAGGTTGCCGGCGAGGGGCCGGCCAGCCTGTTCCAGGATGCTGATCGACGGTCGCTGGCCGAGGCGATCTGCAGGTTGGACGCGGAACAAGCGGTAGAAACCCTTCTCGATGGAGATGCCCTCAGCAGCGAGCAGGCTGCGGTTTTATCGGGTATTCTTATGAAGGATAGGGGTGTTGTAGCTGACGAGTCAGAACAGATCCTCAATGACTGCCGTAGATCCTTGGTCAATGAAGATTTGAAGACTCGTCGTGACGAATTGAACGAATCGATGGCTGCGGCGGAAAAAGCCGGTGATACCGAACGTCATGCCTCATTGTATCGGGAGTGGATTGAGATTCAGAACAAAATGAGGCTGCGAAAAAAATAAAGACCAATCTGCCCGATGCGGTGGAGCGGAGAGGAGAACAGGCAACGATGGCAAAAAAAACTTCGATCGATGAAGTTCAGCAACTGATTGAACTGGGCAAGGAAAAAGGCTTTCTGACCTATGACGAGGTCAACGATATCCTGCCGTCCGACATGGTTTCGTCCGAGCAGCTCGATGACGTGATGAGCATGTTCGGTGAGATGGATATCGACGTGGTCGATTCCGAACAGAAGGTCAAGGTCCCCAAGGAGCCCGATCTCGACGAGCCGTCGTCCGACGATGACGAGGAGGAGTTCGAAAGCGGCACTCTCGGCCGGACCAGTGACCCGGTGCGCATGTACCTGCGCGAGATGGGCCAGGTTTCGCTGCTGACCCGTGAAGGCGAGGTTGAAATCGCCAAACGGATCGAGGAGGGCGAAGCCCTGGTGACCCGGGTGATCCTCAAGACCCCGGTCGCCTTCAGTGAAGTCGAGGCCCTCGGCGTCAAGCTCGGCAAGGGGCAGATCAGCGTTGCCGAGATCACCAAGGACTACGACGAGGAAGAGGGGAGCGAGGCCGCCGAAAAGCAGCGGGTTCGCGTCCTCGGCCTGATGACCGAACTCGGTGAGCACAACGCCAAACTGCGCGATATCCGCGAGGCGCTGGCCGAGACCAAGTTGACCAAGGCCAAGCAGACCAAACTGGAAAAAGAAGCCGGTGCGCTGCACGATCAGACGGCCGAACTGATGCGCAAGATCCGTCTCAAGGATTACCAGGTCGACAAGATCGTCGACCGGCTCAAGGCGCTCGGAATCCAGGTCAAAAAAGGCCTGGCCGAAGTCAGCGCCTGCGAAAAAGAGCTCGGCAAACCGCACAAGGATCTCAAGACCCTGCTGCGCCGGATGCGCAAGAGCGACGAGGAGGCGCTGAAGGTTGCCGAAGGGCTCAAGGTCCCGGTCGAAACCCTGCTGGTGGTGGAGAAACGCCTCAAGGGAGCGCAGCGCAAGTTCAAGAAGGTCGAGGAGGAGTCGGGCTTTCAGCCGGAAGACCTGCTCGAATCGCTCAAGGAAGTGCAGAAGGGTGAGTGGCGCGCCAAGCAGGCCAAGAGCGAGCTGGTCGAAGCCAACCTGCGGCTGGTCGTTTCGATCGCCAAGAAGTACACCAACCGCGGCCTGCAGTTCCTCGACCTGATCCAGGAAGGGAACATCGGCCTGATGAAGGCGGTCGACAAGTTCGAATACCAGCGCGGCTACAAGTTTTCCACCTACGCGACCTGGTGGATCCGCCAGGCGATTACCCGTGCCATCGCCGACCAGGCCCGCACCATTCGCATCCCGGTGCACATGATCGAGACCATCAACAAGCTGATCCGCACCAGCCGTCAGCTGGTCCAGGAAATGGGGCGCGAGCCGACCCCGGAAGAGATCGCCGAACGGATGGAACTGCCGCTGGAAAAGGTCCGGCGGGTGTTGAAGATCGCCAAGGAGCCGATCTCCCTGGAGACCCCGATCGGCGAGGAGGAGGATTCCTCGCTTGGCGATTTCATCGAGGACAAGGGGGTGGTTTCGCCGCTCGAGGCGGTGATCAAGGGCAACCTCTCCGACTCCACCTCCAAGGTGCTGGCGACCCTGACCCCGCGCGAGGAGAAGGTGTTGCGGATGCGCTTCGGCATCGGCGAAAAGTCGGACCACACCCTCGAGGAGGTCGGCCAGGATTTCCAGGTCACCCGCGAGCGGATCCGCCAGATCGAGGCCAAGGCGCTGCGCAAGCTGCGCCATCCGAGCCGGGCCAAGCGGTTGCGGAGTTTTGTCGAGACCGAAGGGCGTTAAATCCTTGACAGAAAAATGGCAAGGGAATAAACTCACACTTCACGTTTTCTTGGGCCTATAGCTCAGTTGGTAGAGCCACCGGCTCATAACCGGTCGGTCCCAGGTTCGAATCCTGGTGGGCCCACCACAATGGTCAGAAATGAGTCGAACGCTCATAACAACATATATTTTGCAGATCTAGCAGCAGACAAAAAGAGTGCATCCGCAGGGGCGCACTCTTTTTTCTTTGTGTGACAACGACATGGCAAGCCGACAACCGACAGTCAGAGTGCAGGATATCACCGGCCTGCTGAACCGTCTCTACCCCCCGCAGTTCGCTGAAGATTGGGACAACGTCGGGCTCCAGGTCGGCGATCCCCAGGCAGCCGTTACAAAAATTCTTGTCTGTCTCGATCCGACCTGTGCTGCGCTCGAACAGGCCGCCGCCGGCAATGCCCAGCTGGTCATCAGTCATCACCCGCTGATTTTCCGTCCACTGAAAAGTCTGACCCCGAGCGATGCGACCGGCAAGCTGGTCTGGCAGGCGGCCCGGGCCGGCATCGCCGTGGCCTCGGTGCACACCAACCTCGACCGGGCTCGTCCGGGGCTGAACGACTGGCTGGCGGAACGGCTGCAACTGCACGACACGACGCCACTGCAGTTCGGCCAGGGGCAGGAGCTGTTCAAGCTGGTGGTCTTCGTCCCGGCAACGCATCTGGACCCGGTCGCCGAGGCCTTGTTCGGAGCCGGTGCCGGCCAGATCGGCAATTATGATCGTTGTTCGTTCCGCACCGATGGAATCGGCACCTTTCGCGCCGGGGCCGGCGCCGAGCCGTTTATCGGTCGCCAGGGCGAAATGGCAGCGGTCGATGAAGTTCGTTTCGAAGCGCTGGTCCCGGCTGAACAGCTGGCCCGCGTGACCCAGAAGCTGCTCAAGGCCCATCCTTACGAAGAGGTCGCCTACGACCTGCTGCCGCTGGCCAACCGCCGCGAAGATATCGGCTTGGGACGGATCGGCCGCCTGGCGCAGGCGGTTGCACTCGAGGCGTTCGCCGGTCAGGTCCAGGCGGCACTGGGCTGTGACGCGTTGCGCTGGGTCGGCGAGCCCACTCGTCGGGTCAGCAAGGTGGCTCTTTGCGGCGGCAGCGGCGCTTCGTTGCTCGCCGATGCGGTTCGCCAGGGTGCCGACGTGCTGGTCACCGGCGATGTTAAATATCATGACGCGAAAATTGCCCAGGAGCTGAATATCGGGCTGATCGACGCCGGTCATTTTGCCACCGAACACCTGATGGTCGGACAGCTGGCTTCGACATTACGACAGGCAATTACCGAACGGAGCTGGTCGCTGGAGGTTATCCCGATGACCGGTGAATCAGATCCGTTTCAATACAAGTCATAACCAGGTGCTACTCACCATAGCAAAACCAAGCTGATTGGAGGTCGGAACATTGCAAGAACAAATGGGGCTGTTAAGGGATCTGCAGGAACTCGATCTGGAGTTGATTGAAATCAACTCGGGCCGCAAGGAACTGGAAACGGAACTGGCCGGTTACCGGGAAGAACTCGATCGGATCCAGGAGATGGTCGACAACCTTGCCGATGCGATGGAGGCCCTGCAGGGGGAACGACGCGAATTGCTGCGGGCCCAGGAGCAGGAGCAGGCGAATGTCGAGCGGGCCGAATCGAGACTGCCCGGCATCAAGACCCAGAAGGAATATGTCGCGGTTCTGAAGGAGATCGACTCGGCCAAGGCGCAGAACCGTGAGATCCAGGCCAAGATCGATGCCAAGGACGCCGAACTCGCTGAATTCGGCAAGGATCGCGAGGAGAAGGAAGCCGAACTGGCTGAAATCCAGGCGACCTTCGATGGCCGCAAGAGCGAGATCGACGTCAAACTCGGCGGCTTCGACGCCACCCTCAAGGAAAAATCGACACAGAAAGACGGGATGCTCGCCGAGGTACCGGCACAGATCCGCAAGCGCTACCAGATGCTGCTCGACCGGCGCAACGGCCTGGCCGTGGTCGAGGCACGCAATGGCGCCTGCTGCGGTTGCCACATGCACCTGCCGCCGCAGCTGTTCAACAGCCTGTTCCAGGTGCCGGACATCCAGAGCTGCCCGCATTGCAACCGCCTGCTTTACGTTCTGGCAGCTCAGTAGCTCGTTTCACAATGTGGTGAAAGAGGCCCAGATGATCGCCGGTCCTTAGGGACGGGAGGAAAGTCCGGGCTCCACAGGGCAGGATGGTCCTTAACGGGGACCGGGGGCGACCCCAGGGAAAGTGCCACAGAGAGGAGACCGCCTGCCCGCGCTTCGGCAACGGCAGGTAAGGGTGAAAGGGTGAGGTAAGAGCTCACCAGTTCCGATGGTGACATCGGAAGCTCGGTAAACCCCATCCGGAGCAAGGCCGAATAGGGGAGCGTTTGAGGGCGGCCCGCCCGAAGCTCCCGGGTGTGCTGCTTGAGGTCGTCGGCAACGGCGATCCTAGATGAATGATCATCGCCTGCGGCGGGGTAACCCGGCGCGGGAACAGAACCCGGCTTACGGACCTCTTTGACCACTTATTTGTTGCGCGGCGGGCTTGCCCCGCCGTTTTTTTTGGCAAAGGATCTTAGGCCGGCAGGATCTTGATGTTGTTCGGTTCGATTTTCCCCGTTAAATGACAGCGCCGGGGTTGTATGGATTGACGCCGAACCAGCCGGGCAAACTGTCTGAGGCGTAAACCGAGTTTTTGCCCGGCCGGTGTTCATCTGTGCGACGCCGGGAACCTGCGCAGCAGGCGCGATAGCGTGGGGCGCCTTTTGCTGACGGGGGGTGATATATCTCCTGCCCCGAAATTGCGATAACTGACGTTGGCGTTGCTTGACGGATGCTTTACGGGGGAAGTAGTCGACGAGTTTTCAAAAGATATTTGATGAAATCGGCTATGCCGCTTTTATCTTCGCTGGACTATCTACATCAGGAATTGACAGTTCGTCGCAAAACACCATCAATTCAGACCCCTTGTATCGATCTGCGGCACTATAGCTTAATGAATAGGTAATCTGACGGTGGGCATGATAAAGTCCGCTGATCTGCGGGACGTTGTCGTAGGAGACGATCCATTTTTGTGGAATCTCTGTCGTGATTAATTTTGCAATTTCTGCATGGTCTTCATGTAGGTAGTGGCTTTCGTATAGGCCATGGCCCTTAACATAATATGGCGGGTCTAGGTAAACGAGAGTCTTCGGCGGGAGTTGCGGGATTACGCTTGTTATAAGGTTAGCTGCGTCCAGGTTATACAAGGAAATCCGGTTTCTAAATAAAGCAATTTTTTGAATTCGAGAGATTAAGGATTCCTTGTTGTAACGAGCATCGATTTTCCATTTCCCAAGTTGGTCTTTCCCTCCGATGACCCCCCCACCAATAATCCCTGACCGATTTGTCCGGTTGAGAAAAAATGTTGAGAAACCAAGGTCCAATAAAGAATGCTCACATGGTGTATTCTGAATGGACTTTTGCCGAAACCACTGATCCATTGAAACAGGGGTATCGACTATTAATTGACAAAGGTTGTCAGTCTCGTTGAGAACGGAATGCCAAAACGCATAAACAGATCGGTTGAGATCATTGATGTGAACATGTGCAGCATATTCATAAAAAAGCAGAGCAAAGGCGATTCCTGCGCCCCCTGCATATGGCTCGACATAATGACCATCAAGTAACTCATTTTCTTCAAATACGAGTTGGATGAACCTTGCAAGTTTTGATTTCCCCCCTGGGTACCTCAAGGGCGTTGTATAGTCCATTTCAAACCCTCCACTTTGGCCAACATAGCAAAAACGGCCGACACTGGCCACCGTTATCTATTCCCAGAGTTTTTCCATGAAGGGTTGGATATTATCCCATGCCAATTTCAGCTCGAGAGGCGTAGGATTCAAGTGTCTGCTATGAACATAGGCATGGAATGTATCAACCGATAAGATGGAATGCTTATCACTGACAGCCTTTCTTGCGGGCTTCAATTGATCTTCACCAAGAATTTTATTTGTTTTGAAATACGTTGCTACGGCCTCCATTTTTTTGGGGAGGCTTGTATTGCTGTCAATGTTGGGCAGTCTCTTTTTCTCAACGAAATCATCAAGGCTCAATTCCCAGAAGACCCGGAAAAGAACTGAAACTGCATTTGTGTAGTCGTCTACATTCAATGAGCGCAGCTCAATGTAAACCTTATTAATGCGTTTGCTGTTGATGGTTAGAATACAATCCCTGGGTATAAGGATATGTCGTTTGGTCGAATCAGGCCGGCTTCTTTTTCTCTTTTTTCGCTCATTATCTGATGTTGTAGATGTTTCATTTTTGTCCGGAGGTGAATCCAAATACCATGGGGCGTTGTGTTTGGACTCACTATTTGGGAGCGACTCTGAAGGAAGACCATTTAGATATGCCAGCCGGTCTTTTTTGCTATACAAATCTCCAACATTTTTTTCGCCCGTCGCAAACGGCATAAAAAACTCAACGAGCACTCTTGCTGCCTCTTCTCTTGCTAGGTCAGTCCAAATCTGGTCCCCTTTAACTTTAAGTCCCAGTGCTCGTCTCAGGTCAGGATCTCCAATAGCTCGTTGGATGTTTGTTATTGGAATTTTTGAAATGATTGCTTTCTCTTCGGCTGATAAATCGCAATTCTCATACAAAAAGGTTTTCAATGTTAGCTCTGGTGAAGGTTTCTGCTGCCGAGTGCGGTGTCTGTTTCGTTCTGTGCCACCCCAATCTACTGTGCCAGCGCCTTCGTTTTCTCCGGTATGTTTGAGTGTGATCCAATGATCAGCAGAGTCGCGATCAGGGAAAACGATACACTTGAGGCTATGAATTGGATTTTTCGAAAATTCCCTACCAAGACCAACAAATTTTTTTTTAACAAAACGGTTGGACCCCCCAGGCAGTTGCGATGGTGTTTCCAGTAGTTTCAGAGCCGCAATCCGTCGATTACCCTCTAAGACAATAAATTTCCCCTCTTCTTCATGGGGCATAACGATTGGGATATCGGATGGATTATTCCCATGCAGGACGATATCTTCTGCAAGCTTCACTAATTTTTTAGCAACTTTAATATCATTCGACATCACCTGAATAATATCTCTTTGTGCCTTAATGACGTTGTGACGAGGGTTCTCTGGATCAAGTAAAATATTGGTGACTTCTATCGGCTTTTCATAATGCTGGGACATACCTTCCCTCCGTATTTAAAAAAAATAAAACCTAAAGAGGAGGACCTGCAACCAGATTGCCGCCTAATTAATTAGGCGTAGATCTCTTGTGAGCCGGGACCTTTACCACCTTCTCTCCGACTTTGCGGACATAAGGTTTAACGGTAACAATCTTTTTTCCCTCCTTCGTTTTGGCCATACAAATCACCTCCTCCTGGGGCCGGATGCCCCCATCTCCAATAGGGCTCGACCTAGGGATTGGCTCTTGTGACCGATAGAATTTGGTAGGTTGCAGGTCCTCCAACTTAACTCATTTAATTATTGCCGCGCTTTGCTCCAGTGAAAACCTTCAGCATTTCCCGAAGGATATAGTCTGGATCCTTGTTGCTGCCTCCTCCGGGATAGTCAGCCAACCACTCGTCACAAAATTCGGCTCGGCAAAACTTGTCACCGATTTCAATTACAAGGATGTGTTTATCCCGCTCGACGATTGGATGTTTCCATTGGCATGAGGTGATTTCAATGCCTTTTGCCTTGGCAAAAAGATGCGCGCGCTCGATGATCATTTTTGACCCGTCGATCCGCTGCTGAGAATATTCAGTTTTTGAACTCATGGTGTTATTCCCCCCACAGATTGACCCGGGCGACCGAGATCAGCCCGTAGCCCCTCACTTCTTCACAAACCCGGACGGTTGAAAACCCTGATTTTTTAACGACGGCCTGCCGGGTCATATCCTCGAGTCCGAAACCGAGCACGCCGAAACCAGAAGCAAAGTAGGTCAGACATTGTTGATCTGGAGTGCAAATTTCTTTAGCGAAGTCAGAAGGCTCGTGGAATCCAGGACCCACGCAGCCGGTGCCGATCGACAGCATTGTCAGTGTCACCAGGGTGTGTTTGATTTTCTTCCCTGAAATTCTTGACCAGGTCAGCCAGAGTAAAACGACAGAGACACATGCCACCAGGTTGATGGTTGGGTGTGGCAGCATCGTGCAAATCAGCGCCACCACCAGTCCACTATAAAAGGTCCGGGCCAGCTGTTCGGCGCGATCGGCGCCGTCTGGATCCGGACCGTGGATGATGAGCTGCACCAGGTCGCGGCCGACCTGGATGTTGTTGCTGCCAGAGGCGGTCTGGTCGGTTTTCATCAACCCTTCTCCGGGAAGGCTCTCTTAATGTCCATGAGCATATGATTGACGACATCGGTGTGAGCATAAGTGACGTCTCTCACCCTCTCGATGTCGCCACCTGGATTCATGAGGATTTTCAGCCGACCAGTGACTCTCACGCCGGCCTCTGTCTGGAAAATGGAGTAAGAAATCAGTTGACGGACTTTGGGGTTGAAAATAGACCCAAAATAGGTGTTTTGAGACTGGGTTCCGGGGAATGAAAAAACAACTTGATAATCATTAACCTTGATGGCCGTTCCACCATCTTCGGTCGAAATTTCAATGGTCTTCTCGATGACCTCAGGGGCTTTAACTGAAGGGATAAAAATTTCAGGAGAGTCAATGTCTGGAGTGTCAAAATTCGGCACCATGCACGAGGATAAAATCAGCGCACAGGCATAAATGAAAAGTCGCATCACCCCTCCTACAAAAGCTTCTTCTTGATTTCCTCGATCGCTTTCGGCGCCAGGTAGTCCTGGAGCACCTGGACGACCTTTTCGACCGGAACCATTCCGGCCGATTTGTATTCTCCCGTTTCGCGGATCATGTGCGCATCTCTACCGACATGAATGCCCCCGCCGACCTGGATGTGTCCGTTACCGGTGGCAACCTGATGAACACCCCGGCCAGTTTGATCCTTTAGCATCTCGCCAACGCCAGCTACCAACCAGGCTAAATTTATATGTGGAAACTCATCTTTTACAGCTGTGAAAAAAGCCAATCCAGGCTCGTTATCGCCCTTCAAATAATTATAGATTTGGGATTTCCCGAACGGGATTATCTTGGCTAAACCCTGTGGGCTTAACCCTTCATAGTCCAACCACTCACGTAATCTCCCTTTAAAATCCATAACTTATAAAAAAATTCCAAAAAAGTGGAATTTCCCCTTGCATCTTCCAATATGTTGGAATATTGTAACTACGTCAGCTAATCACGAAATCTAAAAAACTAGCTAAACAACCGCTAAAAAAAGGAGGCCGCTTTGGAACCTCTCGAAATCAGAATCGCATTGATGCGGGCCGGTGTTCGTCAGATTGATATCGCCCAGAAAGCCAATGTCAGCACGGCCAGCGTCGCCGGGGTGATTAACAAGAAAACCACCTCGGACCGCTTGCAGAGAATGATCGCCAGGGCGATCGATCAGCCGGTGAATGACGTTTTCCCGGAAAAGTACGGCAGAAAAAAGGTTGTCACCCCAGGGCTTGAGCGGCTCGCGGGGTGATTTTAGCACGCCGTCCGATTTCATCAAACATTTTTTGAGGATTCTCATGATCGATATCCATTGTGAATGCTGCCACTGCAAAGACCTGCGCGAAAAAGAGGCCAGGAGAAGCCGCATGAATTACCTCAAATATCTGCGGGATTCTGGGGATCCCAAGTTGGCAGAAGAGCTGAAAAAGGGCGGCCATGAATCTTAGTCAACAGATCACGCAGCGCGGCCGTTTCGGTATCTCCGTAACCCCAGAAATCTGCGTCGATATCCTGCCCCTGGAAGGTGGCGTCGGCAAAACAACAACCGGCGACTTTGCCGGCAAGAGTCATGGACACCTGGATATCAAGGGTGTCCCTTCTCCGCTGCAAAGTAAAACTCGAAACCTTTGTCAAAACATCCCTCTCGGCAATCGGATACATCATGACCGCGACCTCCTGTTTTTTGGTTGCGCAAAGCCTAGCAGCCGGCCCGGTCACCGGCAACGTCTAGATTCGGACTTTATTTAGATACCTGGAGGAGGCCTATGGCGAACAACAGGAATAACCCGAACCAGCTGCAACTCGACTTCGATCGGCAGATCGAGGAGTACACCGAGGTCAAAACCGGACTCCTCGATGCAGCGTCCAGCAAACCGACGATTCCGCTTGGTATCGAAAACGAAATGGAAGCCTGTATCGAGATCGCGGCGGTGATCAAGCGGACCGTACGAGAGTGCGGCCTGAGCCGCGACCAGCTGCTCGACGGCATCAACGCTTACTTCGGCCGCAGCGACGAAGGCGCCGAGAAAGACCCCCCTGAATGCCGCAAGCCGCTGACCATCCACATGCTCAATAACTACCTGAGCAAGCCGTGCGAATACCCGATCCCGGCCTATTACCTCTACGCCATCCACCATGTGACAGGGATCATAGAACCAGCTGCAACCATCGTCGCCGCCGCCGGAGGACAGGTGGCAACGGCCGAGGAAATCAGGCTGCTGCAGATCGGCAAACTGGAGCAGACGATCGACGAGTTGCACAGATTGCGGCGTGATATGCGCGGGAAGGGGAAACGATGATGCGCTGGATACTGGCAGCCCTGTTTGTCTGCGGCCTGGCGATGGCCGGATCCGAAGGACCGCTGTTCCCCTGGCCGAACCTGGCCGGGCTGATTTTGATCTTACTGTTTGCCGCCCTGGTGCGGCACCTGCCCCTGGAGGAATTATGACGACTTATCGCCGAATCGAGGCCGTGAAAACGGCCGTCAAAATCTTGCGCTACATCTCCGAGTGCCGCGAGGCGGTCAGCGCCCAGGAGATTGCCAAGGCTGCCGAGCTGCCGACCGGGACGGTGATGTGCCACTTGGCCACCCTCGAAGACGAGCGGCTGGTGCGCTGCGTCGGCGGGGCCTGGGAGCTGGACATGGGGCTGGCGGTGTTCTGGGCCCGGCGCAAAGCACAACTCGAAGGGCGAATCGCCCGCGATACCAATGAACTGACCGAGCTGGAGGGCTGAGATGGCAGAGAAAAAGAAAATGGACCCGGTGAGTGAGGCGGCCCTGGAGACGGTCAACGCCGAGAGGCTGCAACAGGAAAATGCTGATCAGGAACAGGCGAGCCGTGAGCAGCGGATCGCCGAGTGCCACCAGGTGATCGGACGCATTCAGGGGGCCAAGATGGTCTCTGATTTCGGCAACGTTGCCGGTTTGGTCTGGTTAAAAGAGGTCCGCGAAACAAAGATTTACAAGGACATTCCAAATATCGGCACGTGGGAAAAGCTTTGTGAATCCATAGGGATATCACGCCGGAAGGTTGAAGAGGATCTTCTGAACCTTGAAACGTTCGGTGAAGAGTTTTTAGGCAACGTTGCCGGTTTTCGTGTCGGTTACCGCGACCTCCGCAAGCTCCGTCAGCTCAGCCACGAGGGCCAGGTCTATATCGACGACAACGCCGTGTTGATCGGCGGCGAGGCGATCCCCCTGGACGCCGACCACAAGGACGATCTGCAGGCCGCCCTGGCGAGCGTCATCGAAGCCAAGGACGCCGATCTGCGGACCAAAGATCGACTGCTGAAAGATAAACAGAAGCTGATCGAGACCCAGTCGAGGGAACTCTCCCGCCTCGAGGTCGAAGCCGAGCGCAAGGGGCTCTCGGCCGACGAGGACGCCTTCCTTAAGTATTGCGACGCCTCACGAATCACCATCGACGGGTTCCTGATGAAGTTCGATCCCGAAGTGAACCCCCTCCCCGAAGACGCCACCCCGCGCATGGAAGCGGCCCTGATGGAGACTCTCGGCTATTTTCGCCGGATCATCAATGCCGCCTACGACACCGCCGCCGATCGCTACGGAGATCCGACGGTCGATGACAGCTGGGTGCCGCCAAACCTGCGGACGAGCGAAACCGGGGAGGAGTGATGTTATGGAATGGATCCGGGAGATGACCGAGCGGCTGAGCAACGCGGTCAACGGCGAGAAGGAGCAGATCGTCGCCGAGTACCAGGAGATGACCGGCAAGGCCCCGGCGACGCTGTACCGGCTGGCCAGAAAGTACGGATTCGACAGCGGCCGCAAGAAGCGCTCCGACCGCGGGACGTTGAAATCGGGACTGACCGAGGAACAGGTGCAGTTCGTCAGCGCCCTGATCCAGACCAGCTCCCGCGAGGTCAAGGGGGCGATCATGCCGGTCGAAACCGCCCTCGAAATCGCCGTCGACAGCGGCATCATCGAGCCCGGGCAGATCTCGGCCGCCCGCCTGACCGGGATCCTGCGCGAACGCAGCATGAACGCCGCCGCCATGAATGTCCCCGATCCGCACATCTCGATGCGCAGCCTGCACCCCAACCACGTGCACGTTTTCGACGCCTCGATCTGCATCCAGTACTACCTGAAAAACGGCAAGGGGCTGCGGATCATGGACGAACGGGACTTTTACAAGAACAAGCCGGACGCTTTCGGCAAGATCAAGCAGAAGTTGATCCGCATGGTCCTGGTCGACCATTTCAGCCACTGCATCTTCGTCAAGTACTACGTCGCCAAGGGGGAGAACCAGGCGATCACCTTCGACTTTCTCACCAGCGCCTGGCGCGGCGGACTGCACGAGCAGCTGCCGCTGCGCGGGGTGCCGAAATTCATCCTGATGGACGCCGGCGCCGCCAATATCGCCAAGGGCATCCTCTGCCTGCTCGAGCGGCTCGATATCAACATCCCCAAGGCGCTGCCGAAGAACGCCCGGCGGCAGGGGAGCGCCGAGGTTACCCAGAACATCGTCGAACGCAACTTCGAGGCCCGCCTGCGTTTCGAGCCGGCCCATACGGTCGAAGAGCTCAACGCCTGGGCGATCGACTGGATGACTCACTGGAACGCCAGCCGCATTCACCGCCGGCACGGCATGACCCGCACCGGCTGTTGGCTGTCCATCACCCGCGAGCAGCTGCGCGAGCTGCCCTGTGACGAAATCGTCCGGGATCTCTACGCCGAACCGGAAGTCGAGCGGACCGTCAGGGGAAACTACCTGGTCGCATTCCGCGGCAACGACTACCGGGTCAAGCACATCCCGGGGCTGGTCCCCAACCGGACCAAGGTCAAGGTGATCCTGCGCCCCTATCACTGGCCAGAGGTCGCCGTCGAGCACAACGACGTGGTCTACCTGGCGAGCCCGATCCAGACGTTGGCGGGAGGCTTCGACGCCGAGGCCGCGGTGATCGGCGAGGAGTTCAAGGCCCAACCGGAAACCACGATCCAGCGCAGCAGCAAACGGTCCGAGAATCTCGCCTACGGCGAAGAGCGCAAAAAAGACGATGTCCCCTTCGCCGGCACCTTGCAGGTCTTCGGACACCAGGCGGAGAAGCTGGGCAACCTCACCCCGATGCCGAAGGTCGGTACGCCGCTGGAAGTCGGCCGCGATACGGTCGCCAAGGAAATGTCGCTGGTCGAATTCCTCAAACAACTGCGCGGCGCCGTCAGTCGGATCGAACCGGCGCTCAATCGCGAATTGAAAACCACCTTCGGCAGCAGCATTGAGGTCAAGCTGGCCGAGCGGATCATCGCCGACATCGACGCCGGCCGCGACTGGCGCGACCAGATCGACGGCGCGGATCAGCGGCAGGCGCTGTAATTTTTGTCACCACAAGGAGGTCACATGACACGGTCAAAACCCCCAACACGGTCAGGCGAGCCCCACCCCTGGGATCGTCCGACGCAAGAGATCTACCTGAAACACCTGCTGGCCGAGTCAAGCATCAGCCAGCGCGAGGCAGCCGACGCCATCGACGTGTCGCCTGCGACCATCAACCTGGCCTGCAGCAAGCGCTATCTCCCGGTGCGCGATCCCGGCTTTAAAGCTCGGGTCGAGGCCTTTATCGCCAGCCATCCCCAGGCGATGGAGATCCTTGCCGGCCAGGGTAAACCGCTCGCCGCGATCTGGGAGAACGTCCAGGAACACCGCCGCGGGCTCTGCCCGGCCGACATCAAGCAGCGTCAACGAAAGCGGGCCGTCGAGCCCGGGAATCCACTCGAAATCGAAACCAAGGAGGTCGCCATGCTCTCAGACGGAGCCCGCAAACAGTTCAAGCTTTTTCGTCACCCCTTCATCGACGACATTCTTAAGGATTCGGACATCTTCATGTCCGACGAGCACCGCTACATCGAGGCGGCGATGATCGACGCCGCCAAGCATGGCGGGTTTCTGGCGGTGATCGGCGAGGTCGGCAGCGGCAAGTCGGTGATGCGGCGCAAGGTCATCGAGCGGCTCAAGAAGGAAGGCGACATCCTGGTGATCTACCCGCAGACCATCGACAAGCGCAGCCTGTCCGCCTCGGCGATCTGCGACGCGATCATCATGGACATCAGCAACGAAACGCCGCGCATGAAGCTCGAAACCAAGAGCCGCCAGGTGCAGCGCCTGCTGCTCGATCGCAGCCAGAACGGCTACCGCCACGTGCTAATCATCGAGGAGGCCCACGACCTGAGCATTCACGTGCTCAAGTACCTGAAGCGCTTTCACGAGCTGGAGGACGGCTACAAGAAAATGCTCGGCATCATCCTGATCGCCCAGACCGAGTTGAAGCGCACCTTCAACGAGTCGCAGAACGTCGACATGCGCGAGGTGATCCAGCGGGTACAGATCGCCGAGATTCGCGGCCTGAACGGATCGCTCAAAGACTACTTGAAGGTCAAGTTCGAACGGCTCGGCTGCAAGCTCGACGACATCTTCTCCGCCGACAGCTACGACATGCTCAGTCGCCGGCTGACCAGCGAGGATGACAACCGGCGCCGGGTCAGCCTGGCCCACCCGCTGCGGGTCAACGACTACGTGATCCGCGCCATGAACCTGGCGTTCGAACTCGGCGAAGACAAGGTCACCGCCGAGGTGATCGAGGCGCTGTGATGACCGGCGAGGAGCTGGCCCTATTGATGGTTGCCGGGTGCGTCGCCCTGGTCGCCTTCGGGATCTATCTGTCCGACCTTCAAGAGAGGAAAAAACAATGAGAGAAGCCTTTTTTGCAACCTTCGATCCGACCAGCCTGATGGTCGGGGCCATCTTCGGGGCCATGATCGGAATCATCGTGATTTGCGGGGCTCTCTTCTTCTTCGGTTGTAAATCAAACCGCGTCCGGACGACGCAGAACAGCGAGGGATGACATGTTGCAAACCATCGAAAAACTGACCCGCGAGTTTGCCGACGCCAGACAGACGCTGGGCGACCGCGTCCAGCAGCTGCAGGACGAGATCGAGCAGGTCAAGCGCAAGCACCTGACCGAGATCCGCGCCCTGGCCGGCAACCTGGCCGTTGCCCACGAGCAGCTCTTCGAGGAGATCAAGGATCACCCCGAGGCGTTCGTCAAACCCAAGACCCAGACCATCGCCGGGGTGCGGGTCGGCTTCAAGAAGGAGAAAGGCAAGACCACCATCGCCGACGAAGCGGCGACCATCAAGCGGATCAAGACCCTGCTGCCGGCCCAGGTCAAACTGCTGGTGCAGATCGAGGAGAAGTTGCTCAAGACGCCGCTGCTGCAGCTGCCCGGGGAGACGCTCAAAAAGCTCGGCGTGGCCGTCGCGGAGGATGTCGACGCGGTCTACATCAAGCCGGTCGGGGACGATATCGACAAGTTTGTCGCGGCCCTGCTCGAAGAGGGCGAGGCGATCCTGCGGGAGGTGGTGTGATGTGCATGCAGAAGCCGAAACGCATGGGGGTCACGATCGGCAACCGGCATTATTCCAGCTTTGAGCAGGTTCCGACCGATCTGGGAATGTCGCCGGTCATCCTCTGCCGCGACTGTGTCGACGCCGGCTGTTCGCAGACCGGAAACCCGGATGGCGGCTGTCGCGCCGGCAGGATTATGGGGGTGGCGTGATGGCGATTCAACTGCTCAAACAGGTTGAAGGGATTGAAACCGTCGGTCAGCTGCGGGCCGCCCTCGAGGGGATCCCTGACGAGAAATCCTTTACAGATGTCTTCGGAGAGCCGGTCTGTCTGACCTGGTGTCGCCTGGAAGAGACCGGCGAAGAGTTGATCGAGATCACCTGAGTGCGAAACCGGCCCTGATCGGGCCGGTCGTCCGGGGGCGGTGCCCCGGGCCTGACGAGCAGCCAAGGAGAATGCCATGTACAACGTGAGAGCCGCCTGCGGCAACAGCCGCTGCAAAACCAAAGTATTCAGCGTCAAGCGCAAGGTGATCGACAAGGTCGGAACCGACAGTCGTCCATACCGGATCAAGCAGGTCGTCTGCCCGAACTGCCGGATGTTGGCGCCGGTCACCGGCATCACGGAGATCACGTTATGAGCCGCGTCGATGATCTAAAAGCGATCCAGCGCAAAGCCGACGAGATTGGCCGACTGCTCGGCGACATCTCCGCCCTGGCCTGGGTGGCCGATTTGCCGCTGAGCGACGATCGGACCGGAAGAATTCAGAACGAGCTGAACGTGATCCGCCGGCTGGCCGGGCACCACCTGGATAAAATCACCGATCAACCAGCGGGGGTGGTCCCCGCCGTTACCCCGGGGGCAAACCTCCTGGCCCCCGGGGGTTTTTTAAAGGACGGTTCAGCTTGAAGCATGGCGGGTGCAAATACTTCGGCTGGCGCGGCCTGAAACTGGTCTGCAGGCACCCGAAACACCCTGAGCCGATCTACCCGCGTCGCGAGGTGGCTCTGATGCAGCATGGCGGCAAATGTTTTGATTCTGTCGATTGGGAAGCGAAAACCCTGCCCGGGTGCGAGCAGAAATGGCCGAGCCCGGTACCGAGCGAGGAGATTGAGTGATGGGAAGTCAGAAAGGAAAAATCCGCTCCGCCAAGCTGGAAACCAGCGACCGCCTCAAGCGGGTGTTGAGCCTGCTGCAGGACGGCCGGTGGCACGGCACCAGGGACATTCTGATGCGCGCCGATGTCTGCGCGGTCAACACGGCGATCGCCGAGTTGCGCGACAACGGATTCACGATCGAGTCACGTTGCGCCGGCCGGGGCCGTTACGAGTATCAGCTGCAGATCGAGGCGCAGAGGAGTCTGTGGTGATGATCTGTGACGACCGCCTCATCAAGGTCATGGACGATGGCCACTGCTTGGCCCGGACGGAGGTTTACAGCCGGGTGTGCGGGTTTTTCCGACCGGTGCAGCAGTGGAACCTGGGGAAGCGGGATGAGTTCCGACAGCGGGTGCCCTTCAAGACAGATTAAAGCGGATAACAGACAAGTTGAGCTGCGGCGGTAGACAGACCGAGAGCGTGGCGCATTTTTCGAGAACCGCCACTGTTTCACCGTCCGCTCGAACGCTTGGTTGTAATTCATGCGCGTTCGGTCTGAAAGACCGATAGAAAGGATCGAAAATGGACATGAGAAAATTTGAAAACGAATTGATGGTTTGGCATGACCTCAAATATGGCCGGACCGACATCGACGTACCAAAAACCATGCGCAAGCTCGGTGAAGAGTTTGGAGAGTTTATTGAGGCGGTCATGCTTGGAAACCCTGACTACATCGCGGAAGAGGCGGCAGATGTGTTCTTTGTGATGACGCATATCGTTCGGCATTGCGCAGGAGTTGGAAGGCTGAACCAAGCAGCTACCGAAAAACTGGTAGAACTCGACCGCAGATTGAAGTTAAGCGCATGAATTACAACACCTTGATGGACGGCCATCAGCCGACCATCAACTGGTTATCCGCGATTGCCTGAAAAATAAAACGCCCAGGCCGCGGAGGGGGGGTGCGACCCGGGCGAAGCAGGGCGAACTTTGTCCCCCCACCGAAACGAAGGATAGCAGATGAATCACAATCGTCAAGAAAAACCGATCACCGGCAAACAGATCCAGCTGATCCACATCGCCAAGGGACAGCTCGGGCTCGATGATGGAACCTACCGCGCGTTGCTGGATGGGTATGGCGCCGAGAGCAGCAAGGACTTGACCTGCGCCCAGGCCGATCAGCTGATCGACGACTTCAAGGCCAAGGGCTTCCGGATCGTCAGCCGTCACCCGCGACCGCGGCGTCGGTCGCAAGGGAAGAACGTTGTCCACCTGGCGAGCCAGCAGGAGATCGACAAGGTCAACGCTGTCGCCGGCCTGATCCGCTGGCGCGCCCAGGGCGGACTGCCGCTGTTTTTGGAGAAGCGGCTGCACATCAAGGACGGCCGGGTGCGCACGGCCGGCGATGCCTACCGGGCGATTGAGGCGCTGAAGAAGCTGTTCGAACACCAGATGGAGGCCAGTCACGGGCCGAAGTGGTGGACGATCCGGTTTGAGGATGAGGGGATCGAGGAGTACACCAGGCGACATGCCCCGGCGGAGTTTTGCGACGCGCTGGGGCGGGTTTATAAGCGCGACTCAAAGGTTTTT
>Ga0102953_1000702_pt1 | contig 22288 bp, 21 predicted proteins | sample SalPon2A_C_D2_MG_FD_78509 | JGI IMG/M metagenome (GOLD analysis project Ga0102953, IMG submission 78509) | Soil microbial communities from South San Francisco under conditions of wetland restoration - Salt Pond MetaG R2A_C_D2_MG | ecosystem: Environmental > Terrestrial > Soil > Wetlands | place... | reverse complement strand
GGCAGGCGCCGCGGGCCATCTCGCCGATAGCGCGGATGTCGTCCTGCTTGACCAGACCCGGCACGCAGGTGGTGCGCAGCTCGAACCCCACCGCCCCCTGAAGGAGCAGCCGGACGGTTTCCGCCAACGCGCCCGCATTGACCGGACCGGTGTGCAGCTCGCCGTAGCGGGCCGGTGCGGTCTTGACGTCGAGAGCGACGTAGTCGAGCAGCCCCTCGGCCAGCAGGCCCTCCAGCACCGTCGGCGCCAACCCGTTGGTGTCGAGCTTGACCAGCAGGCCGAGATCCTTCACCTGCCGCAGGAAGGCGGGCAGCTGCGGATCGATGGTCGGCTCGCCGCCGGAGACCGCCACCCCGTCGATAAAAGTGCGGCGCTCCCGCAATTCCTCCAGAAGCGCCGCCATCGGGTAATCGGGGTACTGGTCCGGATCGATCACCAGGGTCGGGTTATGACAGAAGGGGCATGTGAGATTACAGCCGCCGTAGAAGACCAGGGCGGCGATCCTTCCCGGGTAGTCGAGCAGACTCGTCCCCTGAAATCCCTTGATAGGCATGGCAATAGGTGCGAGGTGAAAGATAAAAGGTGAAAGGTAAAAGGCAAACCAGGACCCGGGGCGAAATCAATGGCGACATCCAGAGTCCTCGGTTCGACCTTACTCCTTTAACCTTGAACCTTTAACCTTGCTTCTTCCCTTCCGCGACGACGAATTCCTTGCGGTCCCGGAACTCCTCCTTCTTGCCCTTGTTCCACTGCTGCACCGGGCGGAAGAAACCGCACACGCGGGAATAGACCTCCGTTTTCGCATTACATCTGGTAGCCATGGTATTCCTCCTCGGATGGGTAACGTAGGGGCGACCCGGTGGGTCGCCCAGGGCGAGGCAACGCCTCGCCCCTACCAATAACAAATCACGAATCACCAATCACCGCCCCTAAGCCGCCTTCCCCTCGTTATGGTGGGGGCAGGAAAAATGCTCGCCCGGGATGTAGCCGTGCTCCGGGCAGATGGTGAAGGTGGGACTGACGGTGAAATAAGGCAGGTGGAAGTTCTCGGCGATGCGCTTGACCAAAAGACGGGCGCTGCGCCAGTCCTCCAGGCGCTCGCCGAGGAAGCCGTGGAAGACGGTGCCGCCGGTATAGAGGGTCTGCAGGCCGTCCTGGTGGCTGAGGGCCTGGAAGATGTCCTCGGTACTGCCCACCGGCAGCTGGGTGGAGTTGGTGTAGTAGGGCTCGTCGCCGCCGGCGGCGATGATGTCGGGATACTTCTTCCGGTCGCGGTTGGCGAGGCGGAAACTCGTCCCCTCGGCCGGGGTGGCTTCGAGGTTGAACAGGTGGCCGGTCTCCTCCTGGAAGACTTCGAGCTGGCTACGCATGAACCGCAGGGTCTTGACCGCCAGCACCTTGCCCTCCTCGGTATCGATCCCTCCCCCGACCATGTTGAGGCAGGCCTCGTTCATGCCGAGCAGGCCGATGGTGGAGAAATGGTTGTCCCAGTAGTGACCACTGCGCTCGCGGATGCCCGAGAGGTAGAAGCGGCTATAGGGATAGAGCCCTTCCTCGGTGAACCGCTCGAGCTGCTTGCGCTTGATCTCCAGCGACTCGAAGGCGAGCCGCATCAGCTCCGAGATGCGGGTGAAGAAGTCCTCCTGGCTGCCGGCCTCGTAAGCGGCCCGCGGCAGGTTGAGGGTGACCACCCCGATCGAGCCGGTCAGGGGATTGGAGCCGAAGAGGCCACCGCCGCGGCGGCGCAGCTCGCGGTTGTCGAGGCGCAGCCGGCAGCACATGGAGCGGGCGTCCTCGGGATCCATGTCGGAGTTGACGAAATTGGAGAAATAGGGGATGCCGTACTTGGCGGTCATCTCCCAGACCGGCTGCAGGCGCAGGCTGTCCCAGTCGAGCCCGGCGGTGATGTTGTAGGTGGGGATGGGGAAGGAGAAGATCCGTCCCGAGCTGTCCCCCTCCATCATCACCTCGCAGAAGGCGCGGTTGAACAGGTCCATCTCGGCCTGGAAGTCGCCGTAGGTCTCCTCCATCAGCTCGCCGCCGAGCACCACCGCCTCGTCCGCCATGTTCTTCGGCGGGGTCAGGTCGAGGGTGATGTTGGTGAACGGGGTCTGGAAGCCGACCCGGGTGGGGACGTTCATGTTGAAGATGAACTCCTGCAGCGACTGCCTGACCTCGCGGTAATTGAGCTGGTCGAAGCGGATGAAGGGCGCCAGCAGGGTATCGAAGTTGGCGAAGGCCTGGGCGCCGGCCGCCTCGCCCTGCAGGGTGTAGAAGAAGTTGACCACCTGCCCGAGGGCGGTGCGGAAGTGCTTGGCCGGGGCGCTCTGCACCTTGCCGTAGGCGCCGGTGAAGCCCTTGATCAGGAGGTCCTTGAGGTCCCAGCCGCAGCAGTAGACGCTGAGCATGCCCAGGTCGTGGATGTGGAAATCGCCCTCGCGGTGAGCGTCGGCAACGTAGGAGGGATAGATCTTGTTGAGCCAGTAGTTGCTGGTGATGTTGGCGGCGATGTGGTTGTTGAGGCCCTGCAGCGAGTAGCCCATGTTGGCGTTCTCGTTGACCCGCCAGTCCTCCTGGGTGAGGTAGGAGTCGATCGCCTCGATCGACTGCTTCATGAACTCCCGGGTCTTGCGCAGCGAGGCGTGCTGCTGGCGGTAGAGGATGTACGCCTTGGCGACCCGGGCATGGCCGTTCTCAATCAGGATCTTCTCCACAAGGTCCTGGACGTTCTCCACCGTCGGGATTCGCCCGTCCTTGTAGATGACCTCGAGGATCCCCGCCACCTGCCGGGTGATGTCGACGGTCTTCTCCATGTCGGTGCCGCCGACGGCCCGCACCGCCCTGCGAATCGCCTCGTTGACCTTTCCCTCTTCGAATGGAACCAGCCGCCCGTCACGCTTCCGAATGTATTCCGGCATCGCTTCCGCCCTCCCCGTGAAAAATTGACATTGCGGAAAATCTAACACAGCTCTAACAAGAGTCAAGGCAAAAAGCACAACATGTAGACTATTTTTTTTCGGCTCGACACAAGATATTGTAAATAACCCGTGGACAGCCTGTGGACAACCGGGGGAAGAACATCCGTATACCCCCAATATCCTTGACCGTCGCCGGGCAGCGTGGTAAACAGGTTTTCAATGTTCAATGTTCAATGTTCAATGTTCAATGTTCGAGGTTCGGTTCTTGACATTGAACGTTGAACCCTGAACGTTGAACAGCCTCAACCAATCTCCAATAACCGGTTTCCCAAATGGCCGATCTTACCCGCTTCGGCATCTCCATCGATGATCGACTCCTGAAGAGCTTCGACGAGCTGATCGCCCGCAAGGGCTACGGCAACCGGTCGGAGGCGATCCGGGACCTGATCCGCGCCTCCCTGGTCGAGGACCAGTGGGAACGCGAGGACGAGGAGACGGTGGGGACGGTCACCCTGGTCTTCGACCATCACACCCGCGACCTCTCGGACAAGCTCACCGAACAGCAGCACATTCATCACGACGCCATCATCTCGGCGCTGCACGTCCACCTCGACGCCCATCACTGCCTGGAGGTGGTGGTGGTCAAGGGCAAGAGCCGCGAGGTGCGCCGGCTGGCCGACGAACTGATCGGCACCAAGGGGGTCAAGCACGGCAAGCTGGTGACCTCGACCACCGGCAAGGGTTTGCGTTGAAAGGCCGGCATTAAAAATCAGAACCATTCTCTCGCCCGTTCGCTCCGCTCACTAGAGCACGCAGGGAGCGCAGAGAAAACCGCCAGGCCTTTGGGTTCTTCCTCTGCGCCCTCTGCGAACTCAAGCGACTGCAAGGAGCGGGCGAGAGGCGCTTTTCATTCATCTCGGATGGGCCCAGGGCCCTGATGGAACTGTTCAAAAGGAGAAAGTCCTTCGCAACGAACGAAGGACTTTTTACGGACCGCCAGGTAGCACGAAATGTAGAATCGTATGACGCGGCCTCGGGAGATTCCTGTTCATGGCTAAGATCGAATCGGCCTTCTTCGACATCGCCACCCTCGACACCCTCGCCGGCCGGGATACCGCCGTGCACCGGCTCGACCCGCGGGCCAAGCTGGTTACCACCCTGGTCTTCGTCGTCACCGTCGCCTCCTTCGACAAGTACGAAATCTCCGCCCTGCTGCCCTTCTTCCTCTTTCCGGTGGCGATGATCGCCCTCGCCGACCTGCCCGCCGGCTACCTGCTGAAGAAGCTGCTGCTCGTCTCCCCCTTCGCCCTCTTCATCGGCGTCCTCAATCCCTTTCTCGACCGGCAGACGCTGGTCGAGCTGGGGCCGCTGGCGATCTCGGGCGGCTGGGTCTCCTTCGGCTCGATCCTGCTGCGCTTCACTCTGACCGTCGGCGCCGCCCTGATCCTGATCGCCACCACCAGCTTCCCCGGCGTCTGCATGGCCCTGGAGAAGCTCGGCACCCCCCGCGTCTTCGCCGTCCAGCTTCTCCTTCTCTACCGCAACCTCTTCGTCCTGGTCGACGAGGGTTCGCGCATGGTGCGGGCGAGGGCGCTGCGCTCCTTCCACGGCCGCGGCAGGGAGATGGCGGTCTTCGGCCAGATGATCGGCCAGCTGCTGCTGCGCACCCTGGAGCGGGCCCGGCGCATCCACCTGGCGATGCTTTGCCGGGGCTTCGACGGCGAGATCCGCCTGCCGCGCCCCCTGAAAATCGGCCGCGCCGAGGTCCTCTTCACCCTCGGCTGGTCCGCCGCCTTCATCCTCCTGCGACTCTACAACCTCCCCCGCCTGGTCGGGGGCCTGCTGACGGAGCTTGCCCGATGAGCCACCATATCGTCGAGGTCGACGACCTGCACTACACCTACCCGGACCAAACGCCCGCCCTGCGCGGCGTCTCCTTCCGCATCACCCACGGCGAATCGGTGGCCGTCGTCGGGGCCAACGGCGCCGGCAAGTCGACCCTGCTGCTTCACCTCAACGGCTACCTCACCCCCATCAGGGGGCAGGTCCGCATCGGCGACTTCCCCCTGACCCGGGAGACACTGCAGGACATCCGCCGCACCGTCGGCATGATCTTCCAGGACCCGGACGACCAGCTCTTCATGCCGACCGTCTTCGACGACGTCGCTTTCGGCCCCCTCAACCTGGGACTGCCGCCGCAGGACGTCGAAAAACGCGTCGAGGAGGCCCTTTCACAAATGGACGTCTCGCACCTGAGGGACCGTCCCCCCTTCCGGCTCTCCGGCGGCGAGAAGAGGGCCGTCGCCATCGCCTCGGTCCTCTCCATGTCCCCGGACATCCTCGTCATGGACGAGCCGACCACCGGACTCGATCCCCGCGCCCGGCGCCTGCTCATCGAGCGCCTCGCCACCTTCCCCCACACCAGGATCATCGCCACCCACGACCTCGACCTGGTGCTCGACCTCTGCCGCCGAACCATCGTCATCCACGAAGGCCGCGTCACCGCCGACGGCCCCGCCGCGGATATCTTCGCCGACGAGCAACTGCTCGCCGAAAGCCACCTGGAGAAGCCGCTGCGGATGCAGGGGTGTCCGGTTTGCGGGGGTTGATAATGAAATACCCCGCGGCATGCCGCGGGGTATCGGAATCCAGAATTCAGAAGCCGTAGGGTGGGCAGCGCCCACCCTCTCAGGACTCTCCCCCTTTTAGTCGAACTGCGCCTTGAAGTCCGTCATCTCCTGCCGCAGGGCCTCGAGCTCGCCGCGCAGGTCCGCGACCTCCTGCTCCAGGGCGGCGATCCTCTCGTTTTCGGCCCGTACCTTGAGAGCGGCCGCTTCCGGCGGCGCCTCGGCGGCTTCCGCTCCGAGCTCGGGCTCGCCGGCCAGCAGGTGCATGTAGCGGTGCTCCTTGCGCCCCGGCTGGCGCGGCAGCTTCACCGCGAGCGGCGGCTCCCGTCCCGTCAAGTCGTCGAGTACCGCCTCGACGGCGGTCAGGTCCGGCAGGGGGTGCATGCGCTCGGCCCGGCCGCGCAGCTCGCCGACGGTCTGGGGGCCGCGCAGCAGGAGCTCGGCGAGAACCGCCAACTCCTCGGGCTCCAGCCTCAGCTTGCCGGAAAGGTTGTGGCCGTACTTCGGCACCCGGCCGCCGGCCGCCGAGCGGGTGACCAGGCCGAGCTGGAGCAGGTGCTCCAGGGCCCGGACGACGTCGGTCTCCTCCAGGGCCATCACCGGCGCGCGGTTGCTCTTCTGGTTGCAGGCGTTGGTCAGGGCGTTGAGGCTCAGCGGATAGTACTCGGGAGTGGTCATCTCCTTTTCCGCCAGCGCCCCCAGTATCCGCACCTCGATCCCGTCGAGAACCATCATTTCCATTCCCTTCACTCCTTGCCCTTGTTCCCCATCGTTTCCCGGTCGAGGACGGCCATGGTCAGGCGGCAGACGCAGACCAGCTTCCCACCGCCGTCGCTGATTCGGATATCCCAGACCTGGCTGCGGCGCCCCAGGTGAAGGGGCGTGGCCACGCCCGTCACGAAACCGGACCGGACCGGGCGCAGGTGGTTGGCGTTGATCTCCTGGCCGACGCACCATCCTTTGGACGGGTCGACGCAGAGGTTGGCCGCGACGCTGCCGAGATGCTCGGCAAGCGCCGCCGAGGCCCCGCCGTGCAGGACGCCGGCGGGCTGCGTGGTGCGGTGATCGACCGGCATCGACGCCGTGAGGAAATCCTCGCCGATCTCGGTGAATTCGATCGCCAGGTGTTCGCCCAGATTGCCCCGGGACCAGGTGTTGAGGTCCTTCCGGGTGATCGGCTGAAACCAGATTGCCATGTTCGGAAACTCCTTCCCGACCGCCTCAGAGGGAGGCGGAGTGGTAGACCGTAAGCCCGGCCATCACCGCCACGGTCAACAGGACCAGGGCCCAGTCCGAGGTTCGCAGCCGCCGCACCCCGGGATAGCGGACCAGGACGTAGCCGAGAAAGACCGCGGCGACGACCGGCAGCGCCGGCAGGAAAACCCCCGAACTCCGGGCCAGCAGGACCGCGAGGCAGAGTCCGACGACGGAGACGCCCAGATAGGGCCGCGTCCTGCCGCCGGCCACCATCGAGTCCAGCCCGCGGCCGGCCAGGTTGTCGTCCAGGCCGAACCGGGCGGCGGTGGCGGCAAGGAAAACGACCATGATCCAGTCGGCGACGCCGAAAACGGGAACCAGAGCCGGCATGCCGGGAACCGCCACCTTGAGCAGCAGGAAATCGGCCGCCGGCACCGGTCCGACGCGACCGCCTTCGTAGTAGGCGGCGATATCCTTCGCCATGCCGCGGCTCGGTCCGCCGAAAACGCTGAAGAGATCGGCCGCCGTCATCACCGCGCAAACCGGCACCAGCTCCGCGGCGCGCTTGAGTGGCACCACCATCCAGGAACCGAGCAGCAGGGCCAGGACGAAAAGATTAGCCGAATTGAGCAGCATCGCGGTGCCGGAAGAGATGCCCGGCCAACCTGAAAGGACGAAGAGACCCGCCGAAAAAGCCAGGGTGAAGAAAAGCAGCTGGATGCGCACGACCGGCCGGCGGTGGAGAAAAGGGTCGACCCGAACGAGGAAGAAGGCGGTACCCATTGCCGCCAGCACGATGAACAGGACCGTGGTCGGCAGGACGGCCGCCCCCGAGGAGGCCCCCGGCACGGTCCGGTTCAGGCCGAGGATCGACGCCGGCAGGGCCGTCGCCAGAAGATAGATCAGCGCCAGGGCGGCGACCGGGCGGCTGAAAGGCCCGTTGCCTCTTGTCGATGTCCCCTGTGCCGGATCGGGAATCATCCCTGTTCCCGGTCGTCCCCGACTGCCGTCGGGTTGCAGGCTTCGCATGGAATGGCGACCTGGCAGAGTCCGCAGGGAGTCGCCTCGACGCCGAAATGTTCGCGAGCAAAGGGCGCCGCCGTCTCCCGGATGTAGGCGTGGCAGCGGGCCTTGTCATGCCCCTCGAAGGAGATGGCCCGGGTCGGACAGCGCCCGATGCAGGCCCCGCAGGTGCCGCGGGCGAAATAGAGGCACCACTCCTGGTGGCTGCGGTAGGGTCGGGGAGTCTCCGGCAGGGACCGGTGAAGGACCACCGATCCGCAGCGCATCGCCTTGCCCCGGCGGGTGATCAGGCCATCGCTGAGGCCGAAGGTGCCCAGCCCGGCGACAAAGGCGGTATGACGCTCGGACCAGTTGGAAGCAAGGCCCAGGCGCTCGGACCGGCGATAGTCGAAAAGGGGCGAAGCGGCCGGCGCCACCGCATCCACTCCCGCCGCCGCCAGCACCTCCACCAGGTGCCGCCGCAGCCGTTGATTGAACGCCTCGCCATACTCGCGCGAGAGGCTCCAGCGCCGGGAGGGGTAGTCGGCCTCCTGCCGCTGTTCGCGGCGGGTAGCCGGGGTCTGGGGCAGGACATAGCTGACGACGCTCAATTCCTCCGACGGGACCTCGCGGCCGGCGAAGGCCAGGGCGAAGGCCTCCTCGGGGGTCCAGTAAAAGGGACCGATATCCCTCTTGAAACGGGCGAAATAAGGGTCGTCGCCCCGAGCGATTCCGACCAGGGGCTCTTCCCAGGCTTTTTCCACGGAATCGGGCCCGAGGGAATTTTCCGGCGAGCGGGCACAGAAATCCCGGATCTCCCTCTCGATCCCGGCGGCGGAAACGTCCGTTTTCCCTGTAGCGTCCATGTGAACAAACCTTTCCGTGTGCTTGGATAACCCCATGGGAAAGGATGGCATAAACGGAGGGATTTGTGAATGATTAATCCGGGAAGGGCATTTGACAACGATCGAATCCGATAACAATCGACCCTCGGGCCACACCTTTCCGCAGCACCTTTCTCAATCCCCCTCTCCCCGAGGGAGACGGCCAAGGTGAGGGGGATTGAGAAAGGTGCCCCCTCATCCGGCCTTCGGCCACCTTCTCCCTCAGGGAGAAGGGTTGTCGGGATGGGCTCCGTGTTCGATTGCCAGTTTTGGATTAATTCTCGAAAGGGACGGCGGAGGGAGATCCCGGGGAGGGGGGTGTATCGACCAGTTCGACCCAGAAGGTGCTGCCGCCGCCGGGTGTCTGCTCCACCCAGGCCCGGCCGCCGCAGAGGGTGGCGATTTTACCGACGATCGCCAGTCCCACCCCCGTCCCCGCGGTTCGCGAACCGGTGGAGCCGCGGGAAAAAACCTCGAAAATCTTATCTCTTTCGGCCTCGGGAACGCCGGGGCCATGATCCCGGACGAAAAACCGGACCTGCTGTCCCGATCGCCGACCGCCGACCTCGATCGGCCCGCCCTCCTCTCCGGCGTATTCCAGGGCGTTGCCGATCAGGTTTTCAAAAATTTCGGCCAGGAAATGGGCGGCCAGGTGGACCGCCGGCAGGTCGCCGACCCGCAGCTCGAGCCTCGAAGCGACGATTCTCCCCCTCAGCTCGGCAACCACCTCCTTGACCAGATCGGCCGTCTGCACCACCTCGCTGGGTCTCTGCAGGTGCCCGATCCGGGCCAGGGACAAGAGGTCCTCCATCAGGGCCATCATGCGCCTGCCCTGTTCGATGATGTTGGTGAGGATATCCGTCCCCTGCCCGTCGAGCTGCCGGCCGTACTGATCGCGGAGGAACTCGGAAAAACCGATGATGGCGGTCAGGGGGGTCCGCAGGTCGTGGGAGACGGTGTGGGCGAAGGCCGCCAGCTCCCGGTTGACCTCCCGCAGGCGGTCGGCGGCCCGCTTCCGGTCGGTGATGTCGCGATCGACCCCGCGGTAGCCGGCAAACGACCCGTCGGAGTCGTAGAAGGGAAGGCCGCTCGTTTCGAGTATGACCTCGTGGCCGTCCTTGTGACGGTTGGTGTTCGGCACGTTCCAGAAAGGCTTGCGCTGCCGGGCGATCTGGCGGAAGAAATCCTTGAGACGCTTCGCCTCGTCCTCCGCCATCAGGTCGAAGGGACTTTTGCCGAGAATCTCCTCCGGCTGGTAGCCGAGCAGGTCGAGCACCTTGGGGCTGGCGTAGGTATAGACGCCGTCGAGATCGACCTCCCACACCCAGTCGTTGATGGTTTCGACCAGATCCTGGAATTTGCGCCTTTTGCGCTCGACAGCCTCCTCGGCGCTGCGCCGCATCAGGATATGCTGCCAGGCGTGGAGGGCCTTTTCGACGACCGCCGGCATCTCCTTCAGGGTGGAGGCGGACTTGACCACGTAATCGGTCGCTCCGGCCCTCATGGCCCTCACCGCCAGTTCCTCGTTGCCGTGGCCGGTCATGACCACCACCGGGCAGGGCAGGGCATCCCCGGTCTCCAGTAGCTCGGTACCCAGCCCGTCGGGCAGAAGCAGATCGACAATCATGAGGTCGGGGACCGAACGGGAAAGTTCTTCGCGAGCCTCGGCCAGACTCCCTACCCGCGTCAGCTCCATCGCCGGGCGAGTGGAAGCCAACGAATCGGCGATCAGGCGTGCGTCGCTCTCCGCGTCTTCGATCAGCAGGATATGGAGTATGCCGTCCTTCACCACCGCCCCCCTTGCCATCGTCCCCCGGAGTGCGAAACGCGGTCGAAATCCCGTCCCGGGTCTTCTTCATCGCCAAAGAAAAGGATAGATCAAGAACATAATATCCCCTAATAATAACGAACCCGTTCAATTTTCCAAGGAAAATCGAACGGGTCGATAATGAACTACACCGCAGCAAGCTACGGGGTATCGCAATTAACGCAGGATTCCCTTCATTGCGGCCAGCGCCTCCTCCATGGCCGAGAGAAGGCGGGCATTGTCGTCGGCGCCGCGCACGGCCACCCGCAGGTATCGCGGATCGAGGGAGGCGAAATCGGAACAGTCGCGCACCAGTATCCGTTTCTGCCGGAGAAGGGCGGCCAGGCGTCCGGCGGTCTGCCCGACACCTTTCAGGCGGGCTAGGAGGAAATTGGCGTCCGAGGGAAAGACGGTCAGCCCGAGCTTCTCCAGGCCTGTGGCCAGCTCACGGCGCAGGAGGGGAATCGTCTCCAGGCTCCGCGAACGGTACGCGCCCTGGAGGAGACAGGCCCTGGCCGCAGCCAGGGCGGGAACCGAGAGGGTCCATGGCTCCCGCGCCGCCGCCAGCCGGGCGACGGCGGCCTGACGCCCGACCAGGTAGCCGGCCCGCAGGCCGGGAATGGCGTAGAACTTGGTCAGGGAGCGAAAGACGAAGAGGTTGGAGTGGAAGGGAACGCTGTCGACGACCGAAAGCCGCGGACAGAAGTCGACGAAGGCCTCGTCCACCGCGACCAGCGCCTGCTCGCGCACGCCGCGGGCGATCGCCTCGACTGTCCCGGCATCGATGCCGCTGCCGGTGGGGTTGCCGGGGTTCGCCAGGAGAACCAGGTCGACCTCGGGATGCAGGGCTTTCAGCAGGCGGGACGGATCGAGGCGGAAATTCTCCTCCGCCCGCAGGCCGAAGAGATCGACGATCGTCCCTGCCCGGTAGAGACTGCGCTCGTACTCGCTGAAAGCCGGCGCCACCAGAAGCGCCCGCCGGGGCCGCAGGACGCGGGGGAAGAGGTAGATCAACTCGGTGGAGCCGCTGCCGGGCAGGAAATGAGAGGCGGGCAGGCGGTGGTAGTCGGACAACGCCTCGACCAGCGAGGCGCCGTCGATCTCGGGATAGTGCACCGCCTCGGCCAGCGATTCCCGCGCCGCCCGCAGCACTTCCTCCGGCATCCCCAGCGGGTTGATGCTGGCGGAAAAATCGAGGATTTCGGAAACCGGGCAGCCGAGCTCCCGAGACGCCGCGATCACATTGCCGCCGTGGCCGAAACCGGTTTTCACTGTCACCTTTTGCTCCTCCTTGTCCAGCGTAATATCATCCAACAAGATTCGTCAAGACAAGCCCCAGCCCCAGGGCCAGGAACGAAGTCAGGTACATCAGGCGTATCGTCTGCCGGTAGGCGGCCACGCTCGGCGGCCGGTCGTCGTCCCCCAGGGTGGGTTTGTCGACCCGCTCGCCGAAGTAGACCGCCGCTCCTCCCAGGCGGACGCCGGTCGCGCCGGCAACGGCGGCCTCGGGAAAACCCGCGTTGGGGCTGGAGACCTTGCGTGCATCGCGCAGTACGCTTTTCAGCGAGCTCCAGGGGTCGAGGCGAAGCGGCACCGCCGACAGAATCATCAGCGCCGCCGAAAGCCGGGCAGGAACCAGGTTGAGCAGATCGTCCAGCCGCGCCGAGGCCCAGCCCAGTTCGCGGTAGCGGTCGTTACGGTAGCCGACCATCGAGTCGAGGGTGCTGGCGGCCTTGTACAGGATTCCCGCGATCGGACCACCGAGAAAGAGATAGAAAAGCGGAGCCACCACGCCGTCCGAAGTGTTCTCGGCCACCGTTTCGATACAGGCCCGAAGGATGCCCTCCTCGTCGAGCTCGGCGGTGTCGCGGCCGACAATCAGGGAGAGGGCGCTGCGGGCCTGGTGGATGTCTCCCCGCTCGAGCCAGCGGATGACCTCGCGGCTCTCCCGGTGCAGGGAGCGCAGTGCCAGGGTGGTATAAGCCATCCAGAGAGCGACCATCCAGCCCAGGCCGGGAGCGATCTCCACAGCAAGACGCAGCAGGCCGGCCGCCGCCGCGCCGGTTACCACCAGCACCAGGACGGTCAGCAGGACGCCGGCCAGGCGCCGGTCGGAAACGAGCCCTTCGACGGTCTCCTCAAGTGCGGCGATCAGGCGGCCGATGTAAACAACCGGGTGGGGAAGCACGCGCGGATCCCCGAGAATGAGATCGAGCGCCAGGGCGCCGGGGATCAGCCAGTCCACCGTGGCGCCTCCTCCGGCCGGATCCCGGCGCGCCGCCAGAGCTTCTCCAGGTCGATATGGCGCTCCAGGTGGTCGGCCAGGCGGTCGAGCTCGTCTTCCGCCGAGTGGGGCCCGGTCGGCACCGCCCCGGCCAACCCCTTCCGGGCGCGAAGGTCTCCGAGCAGCGCTCGGCGCAGATCGTCGTTTTCGAACAGCCCGTGCAGGTAGGTTCCCCAGACCCGGCCGTCGGCGCCGGTCGCGCCGTCATCCACGCTCCCTCCCTGCGGTGAAAGGCGGGTCAGGCGCCATAGGGGTGCGGCGGCGGGACCGAGAACCGTCCGCCCGGTGTGGATCTCGTAGCCGGTCACCCGTCCGGGAGCGGCGAAACCGAGGGCCTCGGCGGACGGCAAGGGGGTTCCCTCGGCCTGGTGGGTCTCCTTGCCGGGCAACAACGTCGTCTCGACGTCGAGCAGCCCGATTCCGGCCGCCTCGCCAGGGGAGGACTCAGTCCCATGCGGATCGACGATCCTTTTGCCGAGCATCTGGTAGCCCCCACAGATGCCGATCACCCGGCCGCCGGCTGCATGGTAATCGCCGATGGCGCGTTCGAAGCCGCTTTCGCGCAGCCAGGCCAGGTCGGCCAGGGTGCTCTTGGTGCCGGGGAGGATGAGAAGGTCGCAGCCAGCCACCTCTCCGGGCTCCTCCAGGTAGACCAGGTCGACGTCCTCATCCTGCTCCAGGGGGTCGAAGTCGGTGTAGTTGGAAATACGCGGCAAGCGGACCACCCCGATGCGCACGGCCCCGCCCGGAACTCTCTTTCCCTTGCGCCCGAGGGCGACCGAGTCTTCCTCGGGAAGCCGCAGGTCGAGCCAGGGCACCACCCCCAGGACCGGAACCCCGGTACGCGCCTCGATCGCCTCGATCCCGGGCCGCAGCAGCGCGGCATCGCCGCGGAAGCGGTTGATGACAATGCCGGCCAGCAGTGCTCTTTCCTCCGGCTCCAGCAGGGACACCGTGCCGACGATCGAGGCGAAGACCCCGCCCCGGTCGATATCGGCCACCAGCACGACGGGAGCCCGGGCCATGGCCGCCATCCTCAGGTTGGTGATGTCGTGTTCCTTGAGGTTGATCTCGGCGATGCTGCCCGCCCCCTCGATCACCACCGCCTCGTGCCGGGCGGCGAGCCGGAAGTAGGACTCGGAGACCTTCTCGAAGGCCTCGGCCTTGAAGGCGTGGTACTGGCCGACGGTCATGTTGCCGACCGCCCGGCCCTGGACGATGACCTGGCTGCCGGTGTCGGAATTCGGCTTGAGCAGTACCGGATTCATGTCGGTGTGGGGCGGCAGGCCGCAGGCGAGGGCCTGCAGGGCCTGGGCCCGGCCGATCTCTCCCCCTTCGGGGGTCACCGCCGAATTGAGGGCCATGTTCTGGGCCTTGAAGGGAACGACCCGGACTCCGCGCCGCCGCAGCACCCGGCAAAGCCCCGCCGCCAGCACGCTCTTGCCGACATCCGAACCGGTGCCGCCGACAAAAAGTGCGGGGCACTTTTTGTCGGCGGCAGGTGAGCGGTGAGGGGTGAGGGGTGAGGACTTTCCACTCCTCACTCCTGTCTCCTCACTCCTCACGGAATAACCGCGCGGCGTCAGCATGCGCCCCTGCGGATCGAGGCGGGTGGCAGCGTTGCCGATGATGACGAGGGAGAACATGTCGATTGCGTGGTCGGTGAAATGTTCCAGTTCGCTCACCGTCACCGTTTCGTTGTCGCGGGTGGCGTTGCGCACGATGCCGACCGGCGTCGTGCCTGCCCGGTGACGCAGCAGGATCTCCCGCGCCTCGAGAATCTGCCCGGTTCGGCCCCGGCTCTTCGGATTGTAGAGAGCGACGACAAAATCGGCCCGGGCAGCCGCCTCCAGGCGTTCGCGGATCTTTTGCCAGGGGGTGAGCAGGTCGGAAAGGGAAATGACGGCGAAGTCATGCATCAGCGGGGCACCGAGGCGGGCGGCAGCCGCCTGCACTGCCGAGACGCCCGGGACGATCTCGATCTCGACGTCCCGTAGGGGCGCGGCATGCCGCGCCCTGGCCTGTTCGTCCGCAAGCTCCAGAACCAGTCCCGCCATGCCGTAGATACCGGCATCGCCCGAGGAAACCAGGGCGACCCGATGCCCGGCCGCCGCCTCCCGCAGGGCCAGGCGGCAGCGCTCAACCTCCTGGCGCATGCCCGAGGAGAGAATACGCTTGCCCTCCAGCAGTTCGGGGATCAGGTCCAGGTAGGTCTTGTAGCCCGCCACCACATCGGCCGCCTCGATGGCGGCGCGGGCGGCGGGGGTCATATGATCGGTGGCTCCGGGACCCATGCCGACGACGTAGAGTTTGGTCATAAAATCTGTCCGTTGTCCGTCGTCCGTCGTCCGTTGCTCAATCCCTTTTGCCAGGAAAGGAGTTTCCCGCCACTGACAACGGACAACGGACTACTGACGGTTTTAAATTTTTTCAGCCACTGCCACGGTGACATTGCCGCATTTCTGTTTGCGCACCAGCAGCCGCCCGCCGGCGGCCGACAGCAGGGCGGCCGGCTCGCAGACTCCCGTGGCGCCGACCGCCTGCAGGGCGTGGGCGGACGGGGCGCTGACGACGGGTACGGCGTTGAGGGCCGCCGCCGGGTGGAATTCGGTTGGCAGCTTCCGACTGTGGGCATAGGCGATCAGCCCCTCCTCACTGCGCTTGGCCTCGATGCTGGCCAGGCAGCCGATGCTCATCGGGGAGAGGAAGGCTTTTCCCAGCACCGCCTCGACGGCACCGCCGATCTCATCAGCGCCGGTGCCGCGGTTGCAGCCGATCCCCACCACCAGGTCCCGGGGTCGCAGCACCAGCAGGTCCCGTTGTCGTTCGAGATCGGGAATGAGGCGATGGGTGACGAAGACCCGGCCGGCGACGTCGGCCTGCAGGGCGGCGGCGAAGGTGGCGGCGGAAGAAACCCCGGGGACATCCGCGTAACGAGAGGCGACGCGGCCCTGGCGGTCGACCAGGGCGATCGACTCTCCGCGCAGGAGGAGGCTGTTCAGGGTGCGGATGTTGGTCGCCGGCTCGACCCCCAAGCCTTCCTGGCGGGCCACCTCGTCCCAGGCCGGCAGTCCGTTGACGTCGGTTGCGGTGGTGACCACCGCCTGGCCCCCGCAGATCCCGGCCACCTTGCGAGCCAGCTCGTTGGCGCCGCCGAGGTGGCCGGAGAGCAGGCTGATGGCGAAAGAGCCCGCCTCGTCCAGCACCACCACGGCCGGGTCGACGGTCTTGTCCCGCAGGTGAGGGGCCAGGACCCGCACCACGATGCCGGTGGCCATGATGCAGACCAGGGCATCGGCCTCGGCGAAAAGCCCGGGCAGCACCTCGGCCACCGGGGCGGCGAAGTAGCGGCGGGCGTCGTCGCGGCGAAACCGCTCGGGGAGGAAAACCTCGGCGTGAGGCAGCGATTCGGCGAGATCACGGGCCAGATCGGCTCCGCCGGGGGTGATGGCGACAATGGCGAGATTCATGGAAAATTTTTCCGTAAAAGCGAACCTTGTGTTCGCCCATTGGCTTTCGGTCTACCCGAAAACCCTGAAAACCATCTCTCGCCCGGTCCTTGCAGTCGCTTGAGGTCGCAGAGAACGCAGAGGAAAATCAAACCCAGCCTTAGGGATTTTCTCCGCGCCCTCTGCGTGCTCTAGTGAGCGAAGCGAACGGGCGAGAAAAATGGTTTAAGACCGAAAGCCGTGGGAAAAATTCCGGTCGTAAAGCTTCGACTTTTCCGGCACGCCCTTCCGGCGGGCGGCCAATACCTCGCCGACGAGGATCAGGGCCTGCCGGGAGATACCGGCCTCCCTCACCTTGCCGGCGATATCGGCCAGGGTGCCCTCGACCGTTTCCTGGTCCTCCCAGCTGGCTTTGCTCACCACGGCGACGGGCGTTTGCGGCGTGTAGGCACCCCCGGCAAGGAGTTCGCCCACCACCTTGTCGATCATCGCCACCGAAAGGTAAAGACCGATGGTCGCGCCGAGAGCGGCGATGCGGCGCAGCTGCTCCTTCTCCGGCACCGGCGTGCGGCCCTCGACGCGGGTGAGGATCACTGTCTGCGAGACGCCCGGCAGGGTCAGCTCCTGGCCCAGGGCCGCCGCCGCGGCGAAGGCGGCGGTCACCCCGGGGATGACCTCGTAGCCGATGCCGCAGGCGTCGAGGGCCTCCATCTGCTCCTGAATGGCGCCGTAGACCGAAGGGTCGCCGGTGTGCAGCCGGACGACCCGCTTGCCCGCCGCCACGGCATCGAGCATGATGGCGAGGACCTCGTCGAGGTTAAGCGGCGCGCTGTCGTGGAGTTCGACGTCGGGCCCGAGATCGTCGAGCAGGGCCCGGTTGACCAGGGAGCCGGCATAGACAACCACATCGGCGGTCTTAAGGGCCTTGAGGCCCTTGACGGTGATCAGGTCGGGGTCGCCGGGACCGGCGCCGACGAAAAGGACGGGAAACTGCTTCATTTCTTCACGATCATCAGGGACAAATAATCAAGATCCCCCGGACTGACGGAATCCAGGTCGGGGAAGACCGCCTGGCCGGAAAGCCCGACCCGCTTCACGTACACCGCCTTGTCCTTCAGCCCGAGTCGATCGAGCAGATCGCGGATCCGGTGGAAGACGCGATGGACCTTCATCAGCACCACGGTGTCGAAAGCCTCCAGGGTGCGGGTGAGTTCGTCCTCCTCGTAGGTCGCCGGCAGCACCGCCAGGCGCTCGGAGGAAAGTCCCAGGGGCACGCCGGCCAGGGCGGCGGCGGCGTTGATCGAGGAGACCCCGGAGACGACCTCCACCGCAACGTCGGGGAAGTTCTCCCGCAGCTGCCGGTGCAGGTAGAGGAAGGTGCTGTAGAGGAAGGGGTCGCCGAGGGTGATGAAGGCCACCGTCTTTCCGGACCGCACCAATGCGGCCACCTCGGCGGCCGACTTCTCCCAGTGCGCATCGAGGCCCTCCTGGTCCCTTTTCATCGGGTAGACCTGGCTGATCAGCTGCTGGCGGGAAGGATCGATCATCCCCTCCACGATCGAATGGGCGATGGAGGCGTCGGAGCGGTCGCCGACCGGAGTAACGACGACATCGGCCTCGCCGATCAGACGGGCCCCCTTGAGGGTGAGCAGTTCCGGGTCGCCGGGACCGACGCCGACGGCTATGAGACGAGCAGACATGGCACCTCGTGAAAGCTATGTTCAATGTTCAACGTGCGATGTTCAAAGTTCTACGTTCTGTCTTTCAACATTGAACATCGAACGTTGAACTTCGAACGATCCTATTCCTTGACCGCCATGACGATGTAGACGGGGTTGTAGGCCTCGAACATCTTGTAGTCGGTCAGCGGGCGGGTGCGGGCGATGTTGATCGTCGTCACCTCGAGCTGGTAGCCGGCATTCTCGAAGAACTCGGTGGCGGCGGTGAGGGTATCGAGGGTCACCGCGTTGAGCACCACCCGGCCCTCGGCGCCCAGCCGGGCGTCGACCGCCTCGAGGATGGCCCACAGGTTGCCCCCCGACCCTCCGATGAAGACCCGGTCGGGATCGGGCAGGGTGTCGAGACACTCGGGTGCCTCGCCCTCGACCAGGGTGACGTGGCGGGCATTGAAGCGGTTGAGGTTCTCCTTGATGAAGCCGATGTATTCCTCGTTGCGCTCGACGGCGAAGACCCGCCCGTTTGGCAGCAGGTGATCGGCCTCGATACTGACCGAGCCCGAGCCGGCGCCGATGTCCCAGAGGGTCATGTCGTGGCGCAGCTTGAGCTTGGCCAGGGTAACCACCCCACCTCCTCTTTGGTGATCAGCTTGCGCACGGTGGCGAATTCCTCGTCCGGGATGCCGAGGGTCGGCACGTAGCCCTCCCCGCCCGCCTCGTACTCCTTGATCAGGATGAGGACGTTCAGGGGGGCCGCCTCGATCTCGAGCAGTCCCTTGACGTCGGTGGAAACGATCCTCTCCTCGGCGCTGCCCAGGTTCTCGCAGATCCAGGCAGCGTAGCCCTCGCGCCCCCGCTCGATCATCTCGGCGGCGATCGCCGCCGGAGTGTTGATCTCGTCGGTGAGAACCGCGGCTTTGTCGTTGGCGACGATCCGGTCGACGGCGCCCTTGATGCCGCGCCCGTGGGCCGATACGAAGATGGCGTCGTCCCAGGGCTCCTTGATCTTGGTGAAAGCGTACTGCACGGAGCTGACGTTGGGGATGAACTCCAGGTCCTCCCCGGGGAGGTTGCGCAGCAGGTAGCGTCCGATGCCGAAAAAGAGGGGATCGCCGGAAGCCAGGACCACCGTCCTGCGATCATTTTGCTTCAGCCGCTCCACCACCTCGCCGAGATTGCTTCCGATGACCAGCTTCTCGCCGGGAAAATCGGGAAAGAGCGCCAGCTGACGCTCGCCCCCCATCAGCAGCTCTGCCCGGCCGATCACCTCCATGGCCCGGCTGCTGAACCCCTCCTGTCCCTCGACTCCCGCCCCGATGACGTAGATCTCTCTCATGGCACCTCTATCCTTTGCTGTCAAAGCCGCCGGCCCGGCCGAAGCGTCCGGCAATTCTTCCCTCGTAATCAACCAGCAGAATGGCGACGGCCGCCCCCGCCGCCCACTGGCGCAGGCGTTCCAGGGCCCGGTCGGCGACGTCGCCGACCAGGGGATGCCCCGGACCGAGCAGCTCCAGGACTTCCCTGGCCGTGTTGGCACACTCTATCTTTTTCGCCGTTCCCTCGTCAAGGCCGAGCATCCGACTCCAGTCGGCCAGCCGCGCCAGGTCGAGGCTGGAGGAGCCGGCATGGGTCTGGGCGTGGCCGCAGGCAACCTTCACCAGCTTGGCGAACTGCGCCGCCAGGACGATGCCGGACACCCCCTTGCGGTGACAGGCCTCGAAAGCGTAGCCGACATGGTCGCCCATCATGACGAAGGCTTCGTCGGGTAATTGGACACTTTTCCCTCCCCCTCGATGGGGGAGGGTCAGGGCGGGGGTGCCATCCTCCGAATCACCCTCCCCCCGCCCCCCTCCCATCAAGGGAGGGGGGGGATTTTGGAGAAATCTCTGCGCCGCCTGCTCGCTCGTCCGTCCGGTGCTGAGAACGACGGTGGCGCAGCCGCCGGCCAGGGCGACGTCGAGGGCCACCTCCAGGGTGTCGGTCCAGGCCCGGTGCGAAATCGGCTTGACCACCCCGGTGGTGCCGAGGATGGAGAGGCCGCCGACGATGCCGAGCCGCTCGTTGAGGGTGCGCCGCGCCCGCTCCACGCCGTCGGGAACGGATATGACGACGTGAGGAGTGAGGGGGAATGAGTGAGGGGGGAAAACCTCCAACACCGCTTCGGTGATCATCCGGCGCGGCATCGGGTTGATTGCCCAGCCGCCGACCGGCACCGCCAGACCGGGTTTGGTCACCCTGCCAATGCCGACGCCGCCTTCGATGATCACCTTTGCAGGGGCGAACCCATGTGTTCGCCCAATCTCTTTCGGCGGCCCCTGGTCCAATGGGCGGACACGAGGGTCTGCCCCCACAGCCCCACCCAAAAAAACCTCGGCATGCACCTCCACCCCGTGGGTAACGTCCGGGTCATCGCCGGCGTCCTTGACGACAAAGCAGTGCGCGGACGTTTCGTCCCAACGCTGGCCGTGCAACTCGAAGCGGTGAGAGAATCCCGCCGGCAAAGCCAGCTCGACGGAATCGAAGCGGCGCTGCTCGCGCAGCATCAGCGCCGCGCCCTTCGCCGCGGCCGCCGCGCAGGCACCGGTGGTGAAGCCGTGGCGGAGCCCTTTGCCGCTCATTTCAGACCTTGGCGATGACATCCTGAACCGTCAGCAGCCGGAGAATCTCCCGCCGGGCCTCGCCGACGGTGAGCGGGATGTGGTGAAGCTTGAGGTGGTCGCGAGTCTTGAGCAGGTTCATCAGTTCGGCAATCAGCGGCAGGTGCAGCTTGGCCCTCTGCAGCGCTTCCGGATCGCCGAAGACCTCCTCCGGGGTGCCGTAGCGCAGCATTGTTCCCTTGCCGAGGATGGCGATCTTGCTCATGAAGAGGGGCACCAGGTCGACCACGTGGGTCGCCATGATCATGGTGATCCCCTCCTTGGTATTCAGGTCCTGCAACAGGTGCATCAGAGAATGCACCCCCATCGGGTCGAGCCCGGCGGTCGGCTCGTCGAGGACGATCACCTGCGGCTCCATGGCCAGGATGCCGGCGATGCAGATGCGCTTCTTCTGCCCATGGGAGAGGGCGTGGACGCCCTTGCGGGCGAAATCCTGCATGTTGACCATGTGCAGGGCCTTGTGCGCTCGCTCCTTGATCTCGTCCGGCGACAGCCCCATGTTGCTCGGACCGAAGGCGACGTCCTCCTCCACCGTCGAGGCGAAGAGCTGGTCGTTGGGGTCCTGGAAGACGATGCCGATGCGACTGAAGACCTCCCGGTCCTCGACGTTCTCGATCGGCTTGCCGTCGAGGAGGACCCGGCCGAGGGTCGGCCGGAAGAGGCCGTTGAGGTGCTTGATGAGGGTCGTCTTGCCGCTGCCGTTGGAGCCGAGCATGGCGAGGAACTCCCCATGGGCGATCTCCAGGTCGATGCCGTTGAGCGCCGGGGTACCGTCTTCGTAGGTGTAGTGGAGGTTTTCGATCTTCAGCATGGAATTTTCCTGGTGTAGGGGCAAGGCATGGCTTGCCCCTACCGGATTAAATACAGAATCGCCAAAAACCCCAGCCCCGCCGCCAGCACCGCCCAGTCGCGCCCCCGAAGCCGTCCTGGAGGGGCGGCGGTCAGCACGCCGCGGTAGCCGCGGCAACGCATGGCGGCGAAGCTGCGTTCGGCCCGGTCGTAGGTGCGCAGCACCAGCATGCCGCCGAGAATGCTCGAGGAACGCAGTCCGTTGCGAAAGCCGGTGAAACCGAGGCGGGCCTTCTGGGCGTTGCGGATCCGGCCTCCCTCCTCGAGCAGCAGGAAGATGTAGCGGTACATGATCAGGGCCAGCTCCACGAGTACCGGCGGCACGCGGAAGAACCGGGCCGCCCGCATCAGCTCGGGCAACGGGGTCGTCAGGGAGAAGAAGAGCAGGGTCGCCATGCCGCCGATGATGCGCGAGGCGATCTCCAGCCCTTTGCCGATACCGCCCTCGTAGAGGGTGAGGTGCCAGATCCAGAGGTCGAAGGAGAAGAGCTCCCGGCCCTGCTGAAACCAGAAGAGCTGGGTGACGAAGGCGACGAGGGCGAGCGTGGCCGGTACCGCCATGCGCTTGAAAAAGGCCGCCGAGCGTTCGCCCGCGGCGATCACCAGCACCAGGGCGGTCGCCGCCAGACACCAAGGGACCAGCAGACCGCCGACGACCAGGTTGACGGTCAGCGCCGCCAGCAGCAGGAGCAGCTTGATGCGCCCGTCGAGGGCGACGAGCAGCCGCCGGCTCTCCCCCTGGGCGTCGATGAAGTGGTGGGCGCCGCCCATCAGTCGGGATCTTCCCGGTCTTTCTTGCCGGCGACGAAGACCTTATGCCAGTAAAATCCCATGATGAATCCGCCGGTCCCCCCCGCCAGGGTGAAAAGAAAGAGGAGCAGATCCCCCTGATCGGTATTGATGTAGGGGTCGCGCGGTCCTCGGCCGAGTTCCCTGGC